>ENA-UEYG01002633-UEYG01002633.1-human-gut-metagenome-genome-assembly--contig:-NODE-2633-length-11110-cov-27.816460_pt1 | contig 11110 bp, 10 predicted proteins | sample MGYA00242933_ERZ507934 | MGnify/ENA primary metagenome ERZ507934 (study PRJEB26167, sample SAMN06115527) | human gut metagenome | host: Homo sapiens | place: China:Zejiang | collected 2015-11-10... | reverse complement strand
TCCCCCTCCAACGGAGTGTCGGGAACACATACCTCTTTAGAGGACGGATTCTCCATCTGGCGGCTCACCGCACGGCATACATAATAGAGCGTACGGTCCAGGAAATGGCTGTGCCAACGATTCTGCATCTCCACGATGATGTACTCGCCCGTAGAGGTACGGCAGTAAAGGTCATAGATGATACCCTTGTCGTGAATATTCTCCGAACGGTCCTCCTTGTCCAGAAACGTCAGGTCTTCAATGTGATGCTCACCCGACAGCAGTTCGTTAAGCAGGATTATCAGCAGATCCTTGCTGGCGGGCTGTCCGAAGATTATCTTGAAGCCGAGATCCGTGAAAGGGTTTACAAAGCGGGATGACATAATAAAGATGATTTTATGGTTTCTGACCGCAAAGAAACGAATTCTATCTGGAAATTCCTATGAATGAGCGCTTTTTATTATTTTAAATGGATTTTGAAGACTAAGCCACCGGAAAAGTACTTGCAACGGTTCAGTTCTACTACGGCGTTGATGTAGTCTTTCCAGAAGCTGTACTCCATACCAAGATTTACCTGGTACTTCGCCCCGTCAGGGTCAAAAGTCAAATCCTCCTTCACATCCGTATAACCGGGAACCACTTCTGCCATTAAATTAACACCATTAATGGCTTTATGCACCCAAGAATCACTGTCCTTCAAATGAAACCGGAAATTCGCACCCATAGCCGGATTATTCAACTTGTTATCAAAACGGTTGCTGTATATCCATGACAGGTGTGCACCTAATGTACCCACATTCTCAAAATAAAAATGTTTGGTTATGGCCAGATAATAGCGGTTAAGAAAACCATTACCATAATTTAATTCTGAAGGTTTGGACAGCGATCCTCCATTCCATGAATCACCTATCACATCATTCGCCCCGAGAACTATCTGGGGGGTCCATTCTTTCCACCAGCCTTCTTTCCACACTCTAAGCCGAAAATGAAAGGAACGGTCCTGATTAATAAATTTACCATACGTAGAAGGAACCCAATAGCCCGAACGATTACCATAGTCCGTGGGTACTGCCTTATGCCCCATACATAAGTACCCGGCTTCCAACCAAGGGAAAATAGTTATGTTTATGTAGTAATTCCATGTATCATACCACCAACGGGGAACGGTAGCGTGATGGTTCAGCCAGTTACCACCTGCCATAAAGGTTTTGTCACGCTGCATGTCGGCAGTGGGCATATTCATCAGACCTGTGGTGCCGTAGTTGATTTGCGCATCTGCATATACTGTCCCGATGAATATAAACAGGCTTAATAAGAATCCACTTTTAATCATTGTTTTTATCATCATAATTCTTGATACACTTTTTCCATAGCATCCACCATATGTCCTATTAAAAAATTTTCTGCAACACGCTTATGTGCAGCCCTAGAATATTCTTTTTGCAAACTTGTATCTCTTACCAATTTATCTAGAGCTTCCGCATAAACTTGATTCAAGTTCCCCTTTTGCGAAACTTCTATACCAGTAATTCCATTAAGATTAACCCAATTTACGCCACTCCCCTCAATTGTAAAAGTAACAGCTGGAGTATAACAATACATAGCCTCGGCCAATGCTACACCAAATGCTTCATTCTTTGTGACAGAAGGAAAAGCAAACACACTGGCCGCATACAGATAACAACGCAAATCATCCTCAGACAACCTACCAACAAAATGAATACGTGCCGAGTTACGTTTCTTAGCTAATGCTTTCAATCTCTTTGTCAAAGGACCTTTACCACCGATAACAATGACACAATCGGATTTCATATATCGTTCCGCCTCTATCAAATGCGGCAAACCTTTATATTTAGTATGCCTGCCCATAAAGAAAACAATAGGTTTACCATTATATAGGGCCCTTATTTCCTGAATACGTTCCTTATCTCCTATTCGAAGTTCAAATAACTTTTCATCAATTGCATTCGGTACTATACGTATTTTTTCTTTCACTTTTTGTAAAGGCTTAGAACCATCCCTATACTGCGGACTCGTCACTACAATACAATCCGCTCGTTTAATAATCCATTTTTCCCAAGGACGTACCGCCCAGTATAGATACCACTGACGTATAATATCCATATGCCAATGCAACACCAACTTAACATCCTTCGGCATTACTAATCGCAACAATATAGCTGGGAAAGGATTCGCCCAATGAAATTGTATTACATCTGGTTTTTCTGTTAAAATAGCCCATCGCAATCCATTTTTATACGACAATGACAATGCCTGACGAGCAATGTTTACAAAAGTTGCAATACGATATATACGATGACCATTTATTTCATCTACAGCATTCTCCCGTTGATTATTAAAACAGACCACGCTTGTAATGTGTTTTGGCATCCTTTCCACAAGATATTTACAGATACCCTCTACGCCTCCTAAATAAGGAAAGTAATATTTTGAAATATGTAGTATATGCATAACTCTATTTCTTAGAAACTTAAGTATATATAAGATGTAACATACTAATGATCTATAGCATTTTCAAAGCCAATAATAAAAATAGTCTTAACGCGTCTTTACCCTTATTCCATGCTTCTAGGAAAAATGTACAAACATTACTTTTACATTTCCCAATAAAGCCTTTTTAACTACAAAAGATAAAACCCACATCCCCAAAAAGAGACCTGATATATACGTTTTAAAAACAATATGGCAAAACCATTAAGTAATCTGCTTTTTATAAATTCTCGACATCATTTCTCTCCCTTTCAGTTTTAATACTGCTTCATCAAACGAATAGTCTAAATGAATTACAGGTGGAGAAACATAAGCCCCTTTGTTTTTTAATGACTTAGATACACAAGTAGCAGCACCAACTGTTATAGCATTACCTATAAAAACATTAGGCAGGATAGTACATCGTGCACCAATATAACAGTTTGAACCAATATGTACTTCTCCATCCACTCTCACATACCCCATACCCGTTTCTTCGAAATAAAAGCTATGTGTCCATATTTGAGTATCGGCACCTGCCAGCATGGAGTTTTCTCCTATCGTAATGCTACTTGTTAAATCCAATAAATGAGAGACTCCTATCCTAGCATTCCTTCTTAAATGAAGGCAAACTGATTCATATAAAACTGCAATACTAGATATCTTATTGAGATTATGAATACTGGATTTTTCATCCATCAAAACATCAAATCCTCCTTTAATAAAATTCAAATGACCTATTCGGCTTTCCTTCTTCATTACTAGTGAATCAACAATAATCAAGTTAAAATGACCAATTGTAGCTTCTACATCCATATCTATATAACGACATAAAACAAGAGAAAAACCTACCCTTTTCATCTTAATATGAAGAATTTTAAAAATAAAAAAGGGAAACAACAAGAAAAACAAGCACCTAAAAACTCTCATACTTTTATTAATCTCCATAAATATCAATCAACCCTTTAATATGACTTTCCATCGAATAATCATTTAGATGAAACGTATTTATAATATTCTTTTGCATTTCATTCAAATCAATTTCTTCCAATCTTTTAATAGCAGTAACAAACGAATCATAATCACCTGTTTTAAAAACAAATCCTGTTTTCCCATTTTCTATTTGTTCAGAAGCGGCACAGCGATCTGGAACAATACAAGGAATACCATATGATTTCATTTCTATAATAGTCAAAGGAGCACCTTCATACCAAAATGAAGGAAATAGCAAGCATTTTGACTGAAGAATGTATTTTTTCTTTTCCTCCCCTGACGCCCATCCTACAAAATCAATTTGTGGATATTCTGCCTGATACTTTTCCTTCAAATAACCATCACCAACCACCAGTCCTTTTAAATGCAAATCAACCATTGCTTTACAAAACAGATCCAATCCCTTTTCAGAAGACAAACGTCCCATAAAAAGATACGCTGCATCTTTCTTCAATTCGCATTTCGTATCAGACAATTCTAATGGATTATTCAAACGTGTAACTGGATAAATCTTTTTTTTCGGCATATGACATAAACATAATTCATGGGTCAAGGCTGAAATAGATATGAAATGTATATCATTCTTCCAAAAATAGAAATTCTGAATTTTCTGCCGACATACTCTCCACATTTTCTGTGAAAAAGAACGAGCATCACAATTACACAAAACACATCTCCAAGAAAGTGGTGCGTGGTGAGATTATCGGAAAAGTGGGTAGTACAGGAAAAAGTACCGGTCCGCATCTGCATTATGAAGTGCACGTGAAAGGGCAGGTAGTGAATCCGGTCAATTATTATTTCATGGATTTGAGTGCCGAAGATTATGAAAAGATGATTCAGTTGGCAGCCAATCATGGTAAAGTATTCGATTAAAATCTTAAAACAGGAGTGTTATGCTTAATACAGACAAAGAATTGAAGCTATATTATTCAATAGGGGAGGTTGCCGACATGTTCGGAGTCAATCCGTCATTGCTCCGTTTTTGGGAAAAGGAATTTCCGCAAATCTCTCCTAAGACAGCGGGAAGAGGAATACGTCAGTACCGCAAAGAAGACGTAGAAACGATCGGTCTTATCTATCATTTGGTAAAAGAAAAGGGCATGACACTTCCCGGTGCCCGGCAACGTTTGAAGGATAATAAAGAAGCTACGGTTCGTAATTATGAGATTGTAAATAAGCTGAAAGCGATAAAAGAAGAACTTTTGGCTATTAAACGCGAATTGGATGGACGGGAGTAGAATAACGTTGATCGATAACGAATGTGATTAACAAGAAACTTCATAAACAGTAGGCCAGTAGTAAACGATAAACGGTAAACGATGAACGGTGAACAATTTGCATGATACTGCAACTTATTCACCGTTCATCGTTTTCTTATTTACCGTTTGAAAGCTATTCTTCTACACGGCTCACCTGTTTGATATTCTGTATTTTCTTCAGATTGTTGCAGATGGTTTTTACATCATCCACATCATGTACCCATAACTGAATTTTTCCTTCAAAGATACCATCTTCGGTTTCGATGGTTAGCTTACGGATATTTACATTGAGCTGCCTGGAGATAACCTGGGTGACTTCATTCAAAAGTCCCATATTGTCTATACCTTTTATATATATATATACCAGGAAAGATAAATCTTTGTGTGTATCCCATTCTGTTGCTAATATACGGTTGCCATAACTGCTCTTCAGTTTGGCGGCAACAGGGCATTGGCGTTTGTGGATAATGATCCGGTCGTTTTCATCCACATATCCCAATACGTCATCACCGGGAATAGGATGGCAGCATTCGGCCATGATATATTTCTTCTGCAAGCTTTCTTCCGTCAGTTTGAGTACTTGCTTCGGATTGATTTTTTCTTTTTCTTGCGGCTCTTTCTCTTCTTGCTTCTCTTTATTGTTGCCGAAAGAGAAAGTCAGATATTTCTTCCAGTTACTGGTTTGCTTTTCTTTCAGTTCATTCTTGTCCGCTTCTCCCAAAACGATTGCTTTACTGCCAATGGCAGCCAGCAGTTCTTCCTCATTCTTGGCATTATGCAGTTTGCGTAGCTTTTCGATAACAGCTTCTTCCGGACGGACTTCCTCCTTTTTCAGAAACTCACTAAGGATTTCTTCTCCTATCTTCTGATTTGCTTTACGCTCTTTGCGGAGAATGGCTGCTATCTTGGCGCGGGCACGGGCAGTGGTTGCAAAAACTTCCCATTGCGGTTGTACGCGTTGCGATTTTGAAGTAAGGATTTCAACTTGGTCACCACTTTGCAATTTGTGGCTCAACGGCACTAATTTATGATTGACTTTGGCGCCAATACAATGGCTACCAATATCCGTGTGCAGGGAAAATGCAAAGTCGAGAGCCGTAGAGTTCTGCGGCATGGTCTTCAGTTCGCCTTTAGGAGTGAACACGAATATTTCAGAAGCAAATAAATTTAGCTTAATGGTATCCAGAAAGTCAATGGCATCCGGTTGCGGATCATCTAATATCTCCTTAATCGTTCTTAACCATTTTTCCAATTCACCTTCATCCTCGCTGCCTCCTCCTTCTTTGTATTTCCAGTGGGCTGCGAAACCTTGTTCGGCAACGTCATTCATCCGTTCACTACGAATCTGGACTTCAATCCATTGTCCGTTGTTACCCATCAGAGTGACGTGCAATGCCTGATAACCATTAGCTTTAGGATGGCTAACCCAATCGCGCAAACGGTCCGGGTGGGGTTTGTATATCTTGGAGATAGAAACGTAGATATCGAAACAGTCATTGAGCTCTTCTTCCTCATTGCGTGGTTCGAAGATGATTCGAACAGCCAGCAAGTCAAATATTTCTTCGAAAGGAACATGTTTGGTCTGCATCTTGTTCCAGATGGAATAGATTGATTTTACACGGGCAAGTATCCGGTATTTCAATCCCATCTTATCCAGTTGGGTACGAATCGGGGCCGTGAAGTCGTTGAAAACCTTGTCACGTTCAGCGGCAGTAGCATTCAACTTCTCCTCTATTTCCGCATATTCTTCGGGATGTTCATATTTGAAGCTTAGATTCTCAAGCTCCGTTTTTATCTTATAAAGCCCCAAGCGGTTGGCAAGTGGAGCATAGATGTAAAGCGTTTCGCCTGCAATCTTATATTGCTTGTTGGGTAACATGGAACCAAGGGTACGCATGTTGTGCAAGCGGTCTGCTATCTTGATAAGAATGACCCGGATGTCGTTCGACATGGTGAGCAGCAACTTCTTGAAGTTCTCTGCCTGTGCCGAAGCGCGGTCACCGAAGATTCCACCGGATATTTTAGTCAGTCCGTCCACAATCTGGGCGATCTTCGGACCAAAGATATTCTCGATGTCTTCCACTGTGTAATCAGTGTCCTCTACCACATCATGCAACAAGGCTGCACATATAGAAGTGGAACCGAGACCTATTTCATTGCATACAATGCTGGCAACGGCAATCGGGTGCATAATATAAGGTTCGCCCGAACGGCGTTTGATACCTTTATGCGCCTGATTGGCAAAGTTGAAAGCCTTCGTAATGATTTCAACTTTTTTGCGATGCTTAGTATTGAGATAATCATTCAGTAGTTCGTGGAACGCCTGATTAATCATCTCTTCGTCAGCTATTTCTTTGGGGGCCAGATTATCCATAATTGTTATCCTTTCACTTGCTTAGTTCTGCAAAAATAAGCAAATTTCCGAACGATGCAAGCAGGAAGTTATTTATTTGTATATTTTCAATCGTTTTCCTGCAGCAATTTTGGTGTTGGACATTCCATTCCACCTTTGTATATCCTTAATTGTGACGCCATACTTTCCGGCGATGGTTGACAAAGTGTCTCCACTTTTTATTGTGTAGTAGGTCAGTTTGCCTTTACCGGCAACGGCTGTTGTCGTTTTGCGGGTTGAGGGGGTGATTTCCTTAATAGCAACGGTTTTCCGGTTGCGGAACAATTCGTCGGCGCGATGTGCATAGATTGTGTCTTGCTTATCTATAAAGGTACTGATAGCATCGATAGGAAGTCTTAAAGTATAAGGCTTGCTGTCACCCGGAATCATTTGCTTCTTATATTGCGGATTCAAACTCTTGATTTGATCCAAAGGTACGTTGCAAAGATCAGCAATCTGTTCGAAGTGCAGATTCTTGTTCACTTGTACTGTGTCGGTACTTGCCGGGATATTTGTTTCCATCGGACAAATATTATGGTCACAATAGTAAGTCATCACATAATTAGCGGCGATAAAGGCAGGTACGTAACCACGTGTCTCTTTAGGCAGGTAATTATAAATTTTCCAGTAATCCGTTTCGCCATTGGCACGGCGGATTGCCTTGTTGATAGTACCGGGCCCACAGTTATAAGCAGCAATCACAAGATTCCAGTCTCCATAGATATCATACATTTCTTTGAGGTAACGTGCGGCAGCCCAAGTCGCTTTAATCGGGTCACGGCGTTCATCTACCAGGCTGTTTGATTCCAAACCATAGATCTTACCTGTACCAATCATAAATTGCCACAGACCGGAAGCACCTGCACGTGATACGGCTGATGGGTTCAACGCAGATTCGATAATCGGCAGATATCTTAGTTCCAGTGGAAGTCCGTATGCATCCAGTGCTTCTTCAAAGATCGGCATATAGAAGTTGCAGGCACTTAGCATGAAAGAAACCTGATTGCGCAAGCGTCCTGCATACATATCGATGAATTTGCGGATAATATCATTATAAGGCATTTCCATGATGGCCGGGATGCGTGACAAGCGGTCGATATAGACAGAGTCACTGAATAAAGGATTGATTTCAGCCGTACTGCAATCCTTGCCTAAATCAATATAATTTTTAGCTTTCCAGTCATTCAATAGACTGTCAAGTGGATAAGTCATACTTTTAGGCAGGTCGATGCTTTCTTTGCGTTCAGTTCCATTTTCACGAATCACTACATCTACACTTTGCGCTTTTACCTGCGACGTGGCCACTAGTAAAAGAAAAATAATCGAACAATAGTTAACTAATTTCTTCATGCTTCAATAATAAGATCAATCTAAATTGTGTTTTTTAAAATCGTAATACGCATTGCAGACCAACCGACTTGTTTTTAAAACTGTTGGAGCGGAACTGGTTGTTATTATCAATAACGGCCGGCTCTACTTTCATACTCAAGTCGGGGGTTATATCGAAGTTGGATAACTCCGCATCTACATAAGCGTCGATGATAGAGATCAGGTAAACTCCGATAAATGCAAATATACTAAGGTCCCGATAACGACGGAACATATCTTTTCTTCTTTTTAGTGTGTTTTTTAGCTGCTCCTCATTATAAGTGGAGTTCGGGGGCAACAAATCTTCGTAACTTTTCGTATTCGGATTGCTGTCCATAATGTCCAGATAGGCTTGCGAATAGTCTTTGTACATCTTACCGTTCCAACTTAAGGCGTAAGCACAACCAGCAAATCCTCCATATATAATAGGTAGTTTCCAGTATTTACGGTTGTAAATCTGTCCTCCACCGGGGAATACGACTGCCAGCCACGTTGCTTTGGTCGGATTCGGGATAAATATTTTCTTGTTAATATCTTGAGCAGGTGGCGGCACAGTGTCGGTCTTTACAACAATGGAGGCAGGTTGCTCTATCTTTTTCAGCTCTTTCTTGTTGGCTGCATCCAAGCTATCCGCTATCTGTATTTTAGCAGCTGACAAACTGTCGATGGCCGGAAGTTCTTTGGATGGTATGATTTGGATAGAATCCTTCTTCACCGAGTCCTGTATGATCGGATCACGATGCCTTCGTGCACGGGCTTTCGGCGCTTCGCGCTGTATGATTGTTGTATCTTTCCGTGCCGGAGTAACAGTGGATTGTGCATACACATCAATCCCTGCCACCTGTAAAAAACAGAGAAGCAGGGCGCTGACTAGTAACTGATATTTCTTACTTTTTCTTGTCATTTACTTCTTTAGCGTATCGAAGATTTCCATGATACGTTCCAGTTCCTCCTCGTTCCCGAAAGGAATACTGATCTTGCCTTTTCCCTTTTCAGAGCAGGTGAGTTGTACCTTGGTGTTGAAAAAGCCGGAGAGTTGTTGCTTCAATAAGTTGAATTCTTCAGGAAGTTTGCCACGTTTGGGTGTTATTTTCCGTGTGCCGCTTTTCACAGCTTCTCCTTCGCTTAATGATTTAACAATTTCTTCTACTTTGCGGACTGAATATCCGTGTTCTTGTATTTCTTCGAATATTTTAACTTGTAGTTTAGGGTCGCCTAATGAAATCAGCGCACGGGCATGTCCCATGTCCAGCTGCTTGTTTTGCAGGGCCATCTGTATTGGAGCCGGCAATTTCAGTAAGCGCAGGTAGTTGGCGATCGTCGTTCGTTTCTTTCCGATACGTTCGCTAAGACGTTCCTGTGTCAGTTCGTACTGATCGAGCAGATGCTGGTAGGCAAGTGCGATTTCTACGGCATTCAGGTCTTCACGCTGGATATTTTCAATCAGCGCCATTTCCATCATGTTTTCGTCGTCGGCAGTGCGTATATAAGCAGGGATTGTTTTCAGTCCTGCTCTTTGTGATGCACGATAACGACGCTCTCCCGCGATGATCTGATACTCATCGTCCGAGAGTTTGCGTAAAGTGATAGGTTGGATGATACCGATTTCCGCAATGGAATCAGCCAGTTCCTGCAATGCTGTTTCGTCAAACTCACGGCGGGGCTGGTTGGGATTGACAGTAATCTTTGCCAGCTCTATTTCATTAATGGAAGAAGACCCTTCGGTTTTCACATCATCCATTGAGAGCAAGGCGTCGAGACCACGTCCTAATGCATTTCTTTTTTGTGTTGCCATATCTTCTTCTTTCTTTTATTTATTTCGGTTGATAATCTCTTTAGCAAGGGCCAGGTGATTTTTGGCGCCGGTAGATTCCGCATCGTAAAGGATGGTCGGGACACCGTAGCTGGGAGCCTCGCTCAATTTCACATTTCGTTGAATAACGGTGTTGAATACCAGTTCCTGGAAATGACGTTTCACTTCATCGTAAATCTGATTAGCCTGACGCAGACGAGAGTCATACATTGTCAGTAAGAAACCTTCGATTTCTAAAGCCGGATTCAGTTTCGACTTGATGATTTTGATGGTATTCAACAATTTGCTAATACCTTCAAGAGCAAAATATTCAGCTTGAACGGGGATAATCACGGAGTCGGCTGCCGTTAGGGCGTTGATCGTGATTAGTCCTAATGAAGGAGAACAGTCTATCAGAATATAGTCATATTCTTTCTTCAAAGGCGTGAGTACTTCTTTTAGTATCTTTTCTCGGTTTGGGAGGTTCAGCATTTCAATCTCTGCTCCTACGAGATTGATGTGCGAAGAGATTACTTTCAAAGAATCAATCTCCGTATCAAGGATAGCGTCCTGTACGTTGGCTCTGTCAATAATACATTCATAGATAGTGCATTCCGACTGCTTGATGTCTACTCCCAAGCCGGAAGAGGCATTAGCTTGCGGGTCGGCATCTACTACGAGTACCTTTTTTTCCAGTGTAGCAAGTGAAGCTGCGAGATTAATCGTAGTCGTTGTCTTTCCTACACCGCCTTTTTGATTGGCCAAAGCAATAATTTTTCCCATATTCTCTAAATTTATTGGCAGCGAAATAAGTGATAAATCCTTAGAGCGCCTACG
>ENA-UEYG01002628-UEYG01002628.1-human-gut-metagenome-genome-assembly--contig:-NODE-2628-length-11131-cov-3.334720_pt1 | contig 11131 bp, 9 predicted proteins | sample MGYA00242933_ERZ507934 | MGnify/ENA primary metagenome ERZ507934 (study PRJEB26167, sample SAMN06115527) | human gut metagenome | host: Homo sapiens | place: China:Zejiang | collected 2015-11-10... | reverse complement strand
ACAGGTGCCAAATGTACCAAGAAATCCGGAGAAGCTCCCAAACAGACTGTAGATTTTGAAGAAATGGCTGCTAGCGGCGGTTCGCTTGATCTAGATGAAAACTTCTATGGCGACCAAGACTTCGATATGGAAGACTTCGACCAAGAAGGATTCGATATCGGTGGCGATGCAGGTAGCCCTTATGATGAAGATAAATATTAATTTAACGATTAGTGATTTAATGATAAGTGTGGTAAAGATTCGTTTTATCCACAGATCATTAAATCACTAATCTGTTACCATTAACCACTTATCCCCCTTGCCTACTCTCATTGTTCTTATAGGTCCTACCGGTGTAGGAAAAACAGAATTAAGCCTACGGATAGCAGAGTCTTTTCAAACAAGCGTTGTATCTGCTGATTCAAGACAACTTTATGCCGAATTAAAAATAGGTACGGCAGCTCCTACTCCCGACCAGCTCAAACGTGTACCTCATTATTTGGTCGGTACGCTCCATTTGACAGATTATTACAGTGCCGCTCAATACGAAACGGAAGCGTTGGAAATCCTCGATAAGTTATTTACGCAACACGAGGTCGTAGTTCTTACCGGTGGCTCAATGATGTATGTAGACGCTATTTGTAAAGGTATCGACGATATTCCTACCGTTGATGCGGAAACCCGCCAACTCATGCTACAGAAATATGAGGAGGAAGGACTTGAACAACTCTGTGCAGAACTTCGCCTGCTGGATCCGGAATATTATCGGATAGTCGATCTAAAGAATCCCAAACGGGTAATTCATGCATTGGAAATTTGCTATATGACCGGACGCACTTATACCTCTTTCCGCACCCAACAAAAAAAGCAACGTCCTTTCCGCATTCTAAAAATCGGTCTGACTCGCGACCGGGAAGAGTTGTATGACCGTATCAACCGTCGGGTAGATCAAATGATGGAGGAAGGATTACTGGAAGAAGTACGCTCGGTACTTCCCTATCGCCACCTCAATTCGCTCAATACAGTCGGTTATAAAGAACTGTTCAAGTATCTGGATGGAGAATGGGAACTCCCCTTTGCCATAGATAAAATCAAGCAAAACTCCCGCATTTATTCGCGTAAACAGATGACTTGGTTCAAAAGAGATGAAGAAATACAATGGTTCCATCCGGAACAAGAAACGGAGATACTAGCGTACCTCCGTCAACAAATCAATGCATGATTTCTTCTATTTCTTGTTCTGACGGGTCTGATATTCATCATCCGTCAACATTTCTACAATAATCACCCCATTCTTTCCTTTGTCTCCGTAGACAACCTGTGCTGATTTATCTTTCAGCACAGAAATACTTTTTATATGGTCTGGCGCAAGCTTAGACAACGCATCTTTCTCCATAGCTTCTTTCCCGTCTATAATGACTAAAGGCTCTTCGCCTTTTATCCCATGCACAGTTACACCATTATTCACCTTAAACCCTGAATTTCCATTTTTCACACTGCCTGAAAGTTCAGGAAACAGGTCAACCACTTCCTGCTCCATTCGTATATTCATCGTAGAAGATACAGAAGCTTTTACTGGCTTATATCCAATAAATGAGAACCACAGATTGCCGTCTTTCATTGCTTTCAGACTAAAATGACCATTTATATCCGTTATCGTACCATGATTTGTATTAGGCACAATAATGCTGACTCCAGCCTTCGGACGCCCCTGCTCGTCAACAACAGTTCCACTGACCGGAAAATCGGGAACAGCATCCGTACTGGTTGTTTTTTGTGAAAAACTGATTTCCTTATTCTGTATTTTAGTCTTACTGCCTCGTTGAGTATTCACAAGTATCACCCCGTTCGCACCACGTTTACCATACACTTTTATCGAAGCAGAATCTTTCAACACAGAGAAACTTTCTATTGTTGACGGGTCCAGCTTTTCCATAGCATCCATACTAATCTCCTTGCCATCAGCAAAAATCAAAGGCTGCTTATTCTCTGCAAATCTGATATTCCCAAATCTTATAGGGACAGTATATTTCACTGGTACAGGTCTGCCTCGTTGCTTTCCGGGAATCCAATCCGGCATTTCACTGACAATTCTTTCGGCTTCCTGATTTAATGACGCTTCATCCGACTGAAGTACACGTACATCTTTTATCTTCCCGGTTTCAGCCACAGTGAAGCCTACCATCACTCTACCGCCCGCTTTACCCTTCATCGGAGAACCAGCTATTTTCTCCGACAGATATTTTTGCAGTGCACTCATACCACCAGGATATTCCGGCATCTGCTCTACAACCTCAAAAATAACAATTTCTTCCTCCTCTTTCGATTTCACGCCAGTCACTACCAAAGCATCTTTCTTCTCGTCTTTAGATACTTTTACTGTATCTTGCAGCACCTTTTCTTGCACAATTTCCGCCAAATCATTAACTTTGACAGCAGAAATTTCTTCCATTTTCTCAGAGATTTCAGGACGGGCAAAAGCAGTTACTGCAATAGCTGCCAACGGAAGTACATACAAATACTTCAACCGTGCCCACGGATTCGATTTTTCTTTTAACATCATAGTGATACGTTTTTTAAGTTTACTGTGATTAAAGCTGTTGGCCATAGAGTAGAGCCTTGTGCCAACGGCTTTTTTTATTAATAATAGTTGATATTCTTTCGCGTTTACACCCTCATTAATGACGGTCTCGTCCGCTTCATATTCGTGAATGTTCTGCAACTCCTGTTTCAACAACCATGCACCAGGATTGAACCATTGGAAAAAGATACAAATATCCGCCACCAATAAATCTACTGAATGACGATGGTGGATATGAGCCATTTCATGAATAAGGATTTCCCTCCCGTTTTCCTCCAGGTCTTTCCGGCTGATGACAATATACTTCATCCAACTGAACGGAGCTATCTCCTGATTGTGCACCACAAGTGTAACCCCTTTCTCCAACTTCTCATGTTTGCCGGAATGTACCAACCGGAAGAGACAAATCAAAGAATAGATATTGCGACAGACAAGAAACAGAATACCCGCCAGATAGACCAGCAGAACAATCTGTACCCAAGATATAGTCGGCGTCTCCTGCACTGCGCCGACATTGGCAGGAGTAGCCTCCAACTCTGCCATCAATAGCAATTGCTCAATGGAGAGCACAGCCTGCTGCACTTCAACCTGATGCCGGGTAGTTACTTCGATACAAGGAATGAGTAATGAAAAGAACAACACTCCCAATAAAGCCATACGATTGAAACGATGAAAGGTTTCCTTGCTAAGTAATAACCGGAAAAACAGGTAAAACAGAACAAGACAAACAGATGATTTTAATATATAAATGAAGAAAACTCCCATAGCATAGATTTTCGTTTAATAGATTAGTGTTTTTTGTCAGCCTGTTCCACTTCCTCGATGATCTGTTTCAATTCATCCAAGGAAATATCTTCCTCTTCAACTAAAGAAGAAACGGCATTCAGGTAAGAATTATTAAAATACTTACTAATCACATTCCGCAGCGTTCCTTTACGAAAATCTTCTTCACTGACTACGGGATAATATTGATAGGTATTTCCGAAAGTATAATGAGCTAGAAAACCTTTTTCTTCCAACCCACGCACAATCGTAGATAATGTATTGAAATGTGGCTTGGGATCTTCATAGAAAGCCAACATTTCCTTCACGAACAAGGGACCTTTTTCCCAAAAAAAGCCCATGATTTCTTCTTCTTTTGCTGTTAATCCTTTCATATCTGCAACTTTGTTTGCTGCAAATAACGAAAAGTTTTAGTTCATAAACTAATTTATCTAGTTAAAGTAAACTAAAAGCTATAGTTAAGAAGAAAATCTTACTATTAAATACCTGTGAAGCAGAATTTCTACTAATCCTTTAGCCCCACAGTTTATTCACAATAAAGTTGCCGATAAAGAACAAGTCGCCCATAAAAATAATGCTGAATACCAGAAAAGTGAAACAAGTACTCCACCGGGCTCCTCCCTCCTCTTCGCCACGTTTGATACGAAGCAGGGAACTATGTAAACAATCACCTGCTATGAACAGTACAAACAAACTCGGTATCAAGTCACCCCATGACACCAACCACAGATTATCACCCTTCCCCATCAGGAACGTCAATGCCACGGCCAATAAGAAGACAGAAGCATATTGCAAGTCTTTTCTTTTTGAATTCATAGTGGTAATGTTTAAAGTCCTTTTCACAAAGATATTGAATCTCACCCAATAATCCTTATCAAATCTATATAAAAATCGGTCAGGCTTTGTTGAATCTAAGTTTATTGTTACTTTTGCAAGTACGAATTAAAACCAAAACCGATTATAAAAGCAGATGAAAAAGATCAGCATCACTTTATTACTCTGCCTTCTCTGTCTGACCGGAATGGCACAAGGACAAAAGGCACTCGATTTAAAAGATATCACCTCCGGACGTTTCCGCCCGGAAAATATCCAGGGAGTAATCCCCATGCCTGATGGCGAACACTACACGCAGATGAACGCCGACGGCACGCAGATCATTAAATACTCTTTCAAAACAGGCGAGAAAGTAGAAGTGATTTTCGATGTAAGCACTGCACGCGAATGTGACTTCAAGAACTTCGACAGTTACCAGTTCTCGCCCGACGGTCAGAAATTGCTGATTGCTACTAAAACGACACCTATATATAGGCATTCATACACAGCTGTACATTACATTTACCCTTTGAAACGAAATGATAAGGGCGTTACGACAAACAACATTATTGAACGGCTGTCTGACGGTGGACCTCAACAGGTCCCCGTCTTTTCTCCAGACGGTACAATGATTGCTTTTGTCCGCAACAATAACATATTTCTTGTTAAGCTGCTTTATGGCAACAGTGAAAGCCAAATTACGGAGGATGGCAAACAGAACTCTGTAATCAACGGCATCCCCGACTGGGTGTATGAAGAAGAGTTCGGTTTCGACCGTGCTTTGGAATTCAGCGCTGATAATACACTGATCGCTTTCATCCGCTTCGATGAGTCAGAAGTTCCCTCCTACTCTTTTCCGGTATTTGCCGGACAGGCACCCCGTATTGATGCCTTAAAAGATTATCCGGGTGAATATACCTACAAGTATCCGAAAGCCGGATACCCGAATTCGAAAGTAGAAGTACGCACGTATGACATCAAGTCACACGTCACCCGTACGATGAAACTCCCGCTGGATGCAGATGGATACATTCCACGCATCCGTTTCACAAAGGATGCCAACAAATTGGCTATCATGACATTAAACCGTCATCAAGACCGTTTCGACCTTTACTTTGCCGATCCTCGCTCAACACTTTGCAAACTAATGCTCCGTGATGAATCTCCTTATTACATAAAGGAGAATATTTTCGATAACATCCAGTTCTATCCCGAATATTTCAGCATGCTTAGCGAACGTGACGGTTACAGTCATCTCTATTGGTATAGCATGGGAGGTAACTTGATTAAAAAGGTTACTAACGGTAAGTTCGAAGTGAAAGATTTTCTGGGATATGATGAAGAAGATGGTTCTTTCTATTATACCAGCAACGAAGAGAGTCCTCTGCGCAAGGCTGTCTATAAAATAGATAAGAAAGGCAAAAAGACCAAATTGTCTCAACAGGCAGGAACCAATACGCCTCTCTTCAGCAAATCGATGAAGTATTATATGAACAAGTTCTCCAGCTTGGATACTCCTATGTTGGTTACCTTGAACGATAATTCAGGCAAAACGCTCAAAACGCTTATTACAAATGATGCGTTGAAGCAAACATTGTCCGGATATGCAGTACCACAAAAAGAGTTCTTTACTTTCCAGACTACAGATGGCGTGAAGTTGAATGGCTGGATGATGAAACCGGTTAATTTCTCCGCATCCAAAAAATATCCGGTACTGATGTATCAATATAGTGGCCCGGGTTCCCAACAGGTATTGGATACTTGGGGAATCAGCTGGGAGACATACATGGCAAGCCTCGGTTATATCGTGGTATGTGTAGATGGTCGTGGCACTGGAGGCCGTGGAGAAGCTTTTGAGAAATGTACCTATTTAAAAATTGGCGTCAAAGAAGCCAAAGACCAGGTGGAAACAGCGCTTTACCTAGGCAAACAAGCGTATGTGGACAAAGACCGCATCGGTATCTGGGGTTGGAGTTATGGCGGATACATGACTCTTATGAGCATGAGCGAAGGAACTCCCGTATTCAAAGCCGGAGTAGCAGTAGCCGCACCAACCGACTGGCGTTTCTATGATACGATTTACACCGAACGTTTCATGCGCACTCCCAAAGAAAATGCGGAAGGATATAAGGAATCATCAGCCTTCACCCGTGCCGACAAACTTCATGGCAACTTGTTGCTGGTACATGGTATGGCAGATGACAATGTTCACTTCCAGAACTGTGCAGAATATGCCGAACAGTTAGTTCAGCTTGGAAAACAATTTGATATGCAAGTGTACACGAACCGTAATCATGGAATATATGGTGGCAACACCCGCCAACACTTGTACACACGGTTGACCAACTTCTTCTTGAACAACTTATAATGACGGATAGAGTACGTAAGCCCGAATGGCTGAAAATTAATATCGGTGCCAACGAACGATACACCGAAACAAAGCGAATTGTCGACTCCCACTGCTTGCACACGATATGCAGCAGTGGGCGTTGCCCTAATATGGGGGAATGTTGGGGAAAAGGAACAGCCACCTTCATGATTGGCGGTGACATCTGCACGCGTAGCTGTAAATTTTGCAACACACAGACAGGACGTCCCCATCCGTTAGATGCAAACGAGCCTACCCATGTAGCAGAATCCATCGCACTGATGAAATTGGATCATGCCGTCATCACCTCTGTAGACCGGGATGATTTACCTGATTTGGGTGCAGAGCATTGGGCACGTACCATCCGGGAAATAAAACGGTTGAATCCACAGACAACCATTGAAGTACTGATTCCGGATTTTCAAGGCAGAATGGAGTTAGTAGATTTAGTAATTGACGCCGGCCCCGACATCATATCACACAATATGGAAACTGTGCGCCGCATTAGTCCACTAGTCCGCAGTGCAGCAAATTATGATACAAGCTTACAGGTTATCAGACATATTTCCGAAAAGGGAGTCAAATCTAAAAGCGGCATAATGGTCGGACTGGGTGAAACTCCGGAGGAAGTCGAAACATTGATGGACGATCTGTTAGCAACCGGTTGCCAGATTCTTACCATAGGGCAATACCTGCAACCGAGTCATCGGCATTATCCCGTTGTGGCATACATCACTCCGCTGCAATTCACGAAATATAAAACAGTTGGTTTAGAGAAAGGATTCAACATCGTAGAGAGTGCTCCCCTTGTTCGTTCCTCCTACCATGCAGAGAAACATATTCGTTAGCAAACAAAACACATACACTATTTGTTTTATAGATAGAACCGACAAATAAACATAAATATAGAGATGGATCATAAAGGAATACTTTCTTCCGCATTTAACATGTCACTGGGTTTTATCCCCGTTATTATTTCCATTTTATTGTGTGAACTTATAACGCAAGACACGGCTATTTACATCGGTACAGGTATAGGTATTATAGGAATATACCTTTCTTATCGACGTAAAGGATTGTTAATTCCTAATTTTATCCTCTATATAGCGACCGGAGTGCTGGCACTATTATCCGTAGCAGCTCTCATTCCTGGTGATTATGTTCCCCCCGGTGCGCTCCCGCTTACTCTGGAAGTCAGTATTCTCATTCCAATGTTAAGTCTTTATATGCATAAGAAAAGGTTTATCAACCACTTCTTAAAACAGATAGGTTCTTGCAACAATCGTTTATATGCTCAGGGAGCAGAAGCCGCCGTTGTATCTGCTCGCATTGCCTTGATTTTCGGAATACTGCATTTTATTATAATCAGCATCACCGTCATTTTCCATAACCCACTAAGTAAGACAAGTCTGTTTGTACTCTATAAAGTGTTACCTCCTACTGTCTTTCTTATGAGCATCCTGTTCAACCAGATAGCTATCCGTTTCTTCAATCACCTAATGTCTCACACAGAATATGTTCCTATTGTGAATACAAAAGGAGACGTGATCGGGAAAACCCCTGCGATAGAAGCTGTTAATTATAAGAACGCATACATCAATCCGGTGATAAGAATTGCCATATCCACTCATGGAATGCTGTTCCTTTGCGACAGACCGTCAACAGCCATTTTGGACAAAGGAAAAGTGGACATTCCCATGGAATGTTATCTCCGTTACGGAGAATCTTTAGAGGCAGGTGCCACCCGTTTGATTAACAATGCTTTCCCGCATGAGAAAGATATCAAACCAGAGTTCAATATCGTTTATCACTTTGAGAATGAAGTAACCAATCGTCTTATCTACTTATTCATCGTTGATATCAAGGATGATTCCATCCTTTGTACCCCTCGCTTTAAAAACAGTAAGCTATGGAGTTTCAAACAGATAGAGGAAAACTTGGGAAAAGGCTTCTTCAGTAGCTGTTTCGAAGATGAATATGAACACCTGAAAGGCGTTATTTATATAAGAGAAAAATACAGGGAATCTTAGACAATTCAGGCACATGTCCCTTCCAGTCCTTCACTGTACGCGTCTGTATATACTCTCCTTCACATGTAATATCGGCAGCAATACAAAGCTTTGTTTGAGGACGACAGTTTAACAAAATATCTTCTATCATCTTATGATTCCGGTAAGGCGTCTCAATGAAAAGTTGTGTCTGATTTTCAGCATACACACGCTGCTCCAATGTTTTCAGTTTCTTGGCACGTTCCCCCGGTTCAATCGGCAGATAACCATGAAACGCAAAGCTCTGCCCGTTAAAGCCCGAAGCCATCACGGAAAGAATAATTGAAGAGGGTCCAACCAAAGGAACTACCTTCAGTTTTTTACGTTGTGCGATGGCAACCACATCCGCTCCCGGATCAGCTACCGCCGGACAACCGGCTTCGGAGATAACTCCCATTGAAGCTCCGCCTACCAAAGGTTGCAGATAACCGGAAATATCTTCAGGTGAAGTATGTTTGTTCAACGGATAAAATGTCAACGCATCAATATCAATCTCCCGGTCCACCTTTTTCAGGAAACGACGGGCAGAACGAACATCTTCGACTATAAAATACCGGATACCGGAAATAATTTCCTTATTATAAGAAGGCAACACCTTTTCAATAGGTGTATCGCCTAAAGTCACGGGCAACAAATAAAGGGCAGTTTCCACTTATTAAATTGAGAATTGAAAATTAAAAATTGAGAAATAAGAAAGAGAAACGATTCAGGAAGCCAGGTAGTTAGATTCACTTAACATTTCGTGGTAATCAGTAAATTCCAGAAGATCTTTCAGCTTCATATCCTTATGCTTTTTCATGTAAGAAGCAATGATTCTTGCTCCCATCCATGTACCTATCAATGCCGGAGCTTGAGCACCCAACATATCAACAGCAGGAGCAGGCTTCATATAATAGCGGATCACCATCGGGTCACGAGCATGCAGATGATCGTTGGTACAGATATAATTCCATATCTCCTTTTCATTATCCTTGCACCAGTCGCTTTCCTCCTTAGAATACCCCATTGCTTCACCAATATCACTATATCCCAATAAGTTTTGCACTACGTAATTGATCTTCCCCGTATGCATCATCAAGTCAATCAGACAAGTACCTTCATGATAGTTCATACCGTAACGGCTCAAAAGATAAAAAGCAAAACAATCCGGCACAATCCGTTCCGGACGCATCGAGCGACACTGATAATCGTAATAGAAACGCTTATAAAGAGGATAATCTTCCCCCATATATTTATCAAGACTGATTCCCAATAAAGAATCCACTAAAATAATGGATTCGTTGAAAGCGGATACTTGCGAATAGATAAACGGCACTTTCGTATCAGGCACTTCCTTTTTCAGTTTCCGAAATCCTTTGCTAAGTCCTTTTTCCACTTCATCCAGATTAGGATATTTTGCTTCTACATCGCTAAGCAAACGAACCAAAGTCGTATCCGAATAGAATTTTTGCAGACGTTGCGAGATGGTATCATCTTTCACCGTACCGATAGACAATACATCCTCAATCAGGATTTTCGTCGGCATACGGTAGTCCATCGTCAACTTCTGCATAGCAGAAAAGCTGTTGGAGCGAACATATTCGCTCAACAGCTTATCATATCTCAGAACAGAAATCTCTTCTTCCTTCTGCTCCGTACCCTTTCCTGTGCTTATCCCGCAGGAGGTGAAAAGCATACTCATTAATATAATAAGAAGAGAGATCCGTAGTTTCATAATCTTTTATCCGTAAATGATGTTACCATTTTCGTCCATGTACTCATCGAGTCCTTTCTCGTAAGTAGCCATGGCACGAAGACTCATACCTACGCTGGAGAATCCACCGTCATGGAATAAGTTCTGCATAGTCACCTTACGGGTAAGATCGGAGAACATCACGATGCAATAATCGGCACATTCGTCAGCCGTTGCATTTCCGAGCGGAGACATACGGTTGGAGAAGTCGAACAGTTTGTCCATACCCTTCACGCCCGAACCGGCAGTAGTAAATGTAGGCGACTGTGAAATCGTGTTCACCCGTACGCTATGTTCGCGTCCATAAATGTAACCGAAGCTGCGAGCAATAGACTCCAACAAAGCCTTTGCATCTGCCATATCATTATAGCCATAGAAAGTACGCTGTGCGGCTACGTAGCTCAAAGCAACGATAGAACCATAATCAGCAATAGCATTCAGTTTCTTGGCCGACTGAATCATTTTGTGGAATGAAACAGCTGAAATATCCAATGTCTTATCCAACATTCCATAGTCAAGGTCATCGTAAGTACGTTTCTTGCGTACGTTGGGAGACATACCGATAGAGTGGAGCACAAAATCTATTTGTCCGCCCAGTATATCCATCGAGGTCTTGAATACATTCGACAAATCCTCCACACTGGTCGCATCTGCCGGAACGATCTGGCAATTCAGTTTTTCCGCCAAAGCATTGACTTCTCCCATACGGATAGCCATCGGAGTATTTGATAATGTAATAGTTGCACCTTCTTCTACAGCAGCTATAACCACGTGGTCATCACGGCCGACGGCACCATCCAGTATAAGTGGAACGAAAACGGCAGCAC
>ENA-UEYG01002626-UEYG01002626.1-human-gut-metagenome-genome-assembly--contig:-NODE-2626-length-11139-cov-4.768487_pt1 | contig 11139 bp, 10 predicted proteins | sample MGYA00242933_ERZ507934 | MGnify/ENA primary metagenome ERZ507934 (study PRJEB26167, sample SAMN06115527) | human gut metagenome | host: Homo sapiens | place: China:Zejiang | collected 2015-11-10... | reverse complement strand
AAATCCTTGCCACGAAATGCGAGAAGGCAGGCTTTTGCCTGCAGTAAGCGAGCATTTCAAGTGTTAAATGCTCTAAAGGGTACGTGCGCTAAACATTGAACAGGAAGTGCATGACGTCGCCGTCCTGCACCACATAGTCCTTGCCTTCCACGCGCAGCACGCCGTCGGCGCGGCAGGCGGCCTCACTTTCGTGGCTCATATAGTCGTCGTAAGCAATGACTTCGGCCCGGATGAAGCCCCGCTCAAAATCCGTGTGGATGACGCCCGCGGCCTGCGGAGCCTTCCAGCCTTTGTGGATGGTCCAGGCCCGCACTTCGTCCGGCCCGGCGGTAAAATAACTGCACAGCCCCAGGGTGGCATAGCCCGTGTGGATAATGCGGGCGAGGCCGCTTTTTTCAATACCGTAGGAGGCCAGCATTTCGGCCTGCTCCGCCGGGTCCAGGCCCTGCAGTTCCTCTTCCAGCCGGGCGCAGATGCGGGCAAAGCCCGCGCCGCGCGTCCGGGCCAGGTCCTCTACCTGCCGGGCCAGGGCATTGCCCTCGGCGGCGGCCCCTTCGTCCACATTGGCGCAGTAAATGACGGGCTTGGCCGTGAGCAGGCCCAATTCCCGCCAGGCCGCAAGAAAAGCCTCGTGTTCAGGCAGGGCGAAATCCCGCGCAGACTTGCCCGCATTAAGGTGGGCAAGCAGCACCTGCATATGCTCGGCGGCCGCCTTGGCCTCCTTGCTGCCTTTGGCCATCTTCTGCAGTTTTTCCAGGCGTTTTTCCGTGCTCTGCACGTCGGCCAAAAGCAGCTCCAGCTCAATGGTTTCCACATCGCGCAAGGGGCTTACGCTGCCATCCACGTGTGTGACGTTTTCGTCCTCAAAGCAGCGCACCACTTCCACAATGGCCGCGCATTCGCGGATATTGCCCAGAAACTGGTTGCCCAGGCCTTCGCCCTTGCTGGCCCCGCGCACCAGGCCGGCAATGTCGATAAAGTCCACGCTGGCATAGATAGTCTTACGCGGGCGGGCCTTGGCGGTGAGGGCGTCCACCCGCGCGTCCGGCACGGCCACTGTGGCCTTGTTGGGTTCAATGGTGCAGAAAGGGTAGTTGGCGGCCTGGGCGTTCTGCGCCTTGGTCAGGGCGTTGAACAGGGTGGATTTGCCCACGTTGGGCAGCCCAACGATTCCGATGCTGAGCGACATGCTGTCTCCTTGCGGTGCGGGGGCACGCGGCCCGCGCCGGTGTAGTTTGCCGAAGCGGGCCTGTTATAGCCGCAAGCGCGGCCCAGGGCAAGGCGCGGCTGCGGCGCGGGAGTGTGCGTGCGGGATGCGCAGCGGCACAGGTCTGTCGTATCCGCCGGGAGGGGATGGCACGGGGCGGTTCGGGGCAGAGGACGACGCATGATCGCGCCGCTTGAGCAAAAACAGCCTTTTTTGCGCCGACGGCGTCAGCGGCAGCGGTTGCCGTTACGCACGTCCTGTTTTTCGCCTTCTGTGCGGACAGGCGTCTACTGCAGCCTGGTGCGCACAGTGGGGGTGAGGCCGTCCCCTGCGCCGGGGCCCCGGTCGCGCAGCAGGTTGCGCATGTCGTCGGTAATGGGCACGGTGGCCGTGCCCATGGCCAGCACTTCGCCGCTGGTAGTATGGATAAGACGCAGGCTGAAGCGCACCTGCTCACGGCTGACCACATAGGTGCCGGCCAGCACCGCCTGACCCGTGCCGCTGGCGGCGGCCAGCTTGCGCACATCGCGGGTGAGGTAGAACTCGCCGCGCTGTTTGTCAAAGCGAATGACGCTGCCCCGGCGGATTTCCTGAAAGCGGTACCCCGCGTTGACGAGCCAGCGCGCCACTTCTTCGGTCATCTGCCGGGCCAATGGCGAGGATTCTTCCAGATTGTTGATATTGGCGGGCGTGGTGCCCAAGATCATGATGCGGGCGCGGGCCAAGGATTTGCGTTCCTTACTGGTCATGCCGGGGTCGTCCCCGGCGTAGCGCATCATGAGTTGCTCGTCCATCTGCTTGGCGATGCTGTCCGCCGCGCGGGGCACGGTTCCGGCGGCCGCAGTAAGCGGAAAGAGCAGGGCCGCCAGCATGAGCAGGGTAATAATCCAACGGTACATGACACGACCTCAGCGCATGGTGCGCAGCAAAAGATCCACGCCTTCCAGTTCGCGGCGGATGATCTGCGCCGTGGCGTCGTCGGCGCAGATGGAAAGAGCCTGCAAATAACGCTGCCGGGCCAGCTCATAGCGGCCGTCGACGCGAAATTCGCGGGCCTCCTGCAGGTATTGCAGGCTGTATTTGTTGGCTTTTGCCAAATAGTCGGCATGGTCTTTGGCGGCCTGGCGGGCCGCCGCGTTTTGTTCGCTCTGTTCCCCATAGGCAGAGAGACTGTCTGCCCGCGCCGGGGACGCGACGGCAAGCAGTACGGCAAGGCAGCAAAGAACCGGCAGTGTTCGCAGCATGGTTTTTCCCTCATCGCCCCTGTCGGATGGGCACCACGCCGCTGCTCACGGACTGCATGGGCGTGTACAGGCTTGCGGGTCTGCGCGGCGCGGCGGCCTGCGCCACGCTTACGGGCCTGACTCTGGGGGCGTCGGGCTGGCTCAGACGGGCCACAATGGCCGTGTTGACCAGCACAAGCTGGCCCGTGCGCAGCACCAGGCCATCGCTGGCCCGCACCAGACGGGCGTTCACAAAGGTGGCGTCTTTGTCCACATGGTAGGTGCCCACCACCAGGGCGGCCCACTTCTGCCCCACAGTGCTGACCATCTGGTCCGCAGCCAGGGCAAGGTCTTCTCGCCCGCCCTGTACGGATATGGCCCCGTTCAGGCGGTATTCCCGCGCGGGAAAGCCGCGCTGGTTAAATTCGTAGAACAGCGATTCCGCCAGCAGACGCCCCAAGGCGGAACTGCGCGCGGTGTTGTTCTGGTCCACAAAGGCCGTGGGCATGGCCACCACGCCCTGCAGGGCGTCATTGGGCATGGTGGCGAGCATCTGATCTGCCAGTTCGCGGGCTTTGAGCTTGATCTCCACAGCATCCGTATAGCCGGGGTCCAGCGCGGAAGGCCCGTGCCTGCCGCAGGCAGGCAGCAGAAGCAGCAGAGCGCAGCAGAGGCAACAGCGGCAGAGGCAACAGCGGAGGAAGGGATGCGTCATATTCACCTCAAAAGGGTTCTTTTCCTCTTATCGGCGGCGCGGCCGAAAACTTGAGCGGGGGAAAAATCCGCCTGCTTGTGGGGCCGTGCCCTGAACCTTGCAAGACGTGTTCCAGGTGCGGACTTGGCTTGCGGGGCGAAATGGCATAAAGTATACGTTTGCAAAAAGCGCCCCGACGGGCGCAGGGGGAAGCATGGGCAGACGTAAGACCCGCGCCCTTCGCTTGGGCGGGCTGACCATCGGAGGGGACGCCCCCGTGATGGTGCAGAGCATGACCAATACCGATACCAGGGACGCGGCGGCCACCCTGGCGCAGATCGCCCGTCTGGCCGCGCGCGGCTGCGAGGCCGTGCGACTGGCCGTGCCGGACATGGCCGCCGTGGCGGCCTTGCCCGCCATCCGCGCGGGCACGCCCCTGCCGCTTATTGCGGATATCCATTTTGACTATCGGCTGGCTGTGGCCGCGCTGGAGGCCGGGCTGGAAGGCCTGCGCATTAATCCCGGCAACATCGGCCCCAGGGAACACGTGGACCGTGTGGTGGACGCGGCCAAGGCCCACGGCGCGGTCATCCGGGTGGGGGTCAATTCCGGCTCGGTAGAAAAAGGCCTGCTGCAAAAATACGGCGGCCCCCGGCCGCAGGCCCTGGTGGAAAGCGCCCTCAGCCATGTGCGCATGCTGGAGGCGCGCGGCTTTTATGATACCAAGATTTCCCTCAAGTCCTCTTCGGTGCTGGATACCATAGCCGCTTACCGTCTGCTGGCCCAGGCCTGCGATTACCCGCTGCATATCGGCGTCACCGAGGCCGGGGGGCTCATGCGCGGTACGGTCAAGTCCGCTGTGGGGCTGGGCATTCTGCTGCACGAAGGCATAGGCGACACCCTGCGCGTTTCGCTCACCGCCGACCCGGTGGAGGAGGTGGGCGTGGCTTGGGAGATTCTGCGCGCCCTGGGTCTGCGCTCCCGCGGGCCGGAAATCATTTCCTGTCCCACCTGCGGGCGCACGGAAATTGACCTTTTTGCCCTGGCCCACGCCGTGGAAGACCGTCTGGCCACGTCCACAGCGGACATCAAGGTGGCGGTCATGGGCTGCGTGGTCAACGGACCGGGCGAAGCCCGCGAAGCGGACTTGGGCTTGGCCGGCGGACGGGACAAGGGCGTCATTTTTCGCAAGGGCGAGGTCATCCGCTCGGTCAAGGGGCAGGAAGCCCTGCTGGCGGCTTTTATGGAAGAACTGCAATCACTGCTCAACGAAAAGGAATCACACTAATGCGCTTCAGTGCCTGCTACATCCCCACCCTCAAGGAAAGCCCGGCCGATGCGGAGGTGGTCAGCCACAAGCTGCTGCTGCGCGCGGGCATGGTGCGGCGGCTCACTTCGGGCCTGTATACCTATCTGCCCCTGGGCCTGCGCGTCATGGAAAAAATTTCGCGTATTGTGCGCGAGGAAGTCAACGCTGCGGACTACCAGGAGCTGCTTATGCCCATGGTCCAGCCCGCCGACCTCTGGAAGGAAACGGGCCGCTGGGAGCACTACGGCAAGGAACTTTTGCGCTTTAAGGACCGCAACAACCGCGACTACTGCCTGGGCCCCACCCATGAGGAAGTGATCACGGACCTGGTGCGCGGCGAAGTGCGCTCCTACCGGCAGCTGCCCGTGCGTCTGTATCAGATCCAGACCAAGTTTCGTGATGAAATCCGCCCCCGCTTCGGTCTCATGCGCGGGCGCGAGTTCATCATGAAGGACGGCTATTCTTTTGACGCCACAGACGCGGGCGCGGAGGCAAGCTACCGGGCCATGCACGGGGCCTACACCCGCCTGTTCCAACGCCTGGGTCTGCGCTTTCGCGCGGTGGAGGCCGATTCCGGCTCCATTGGCGGCAATTTTTCGCACGAGTTTATGGTCCTGGCGGATACGGGCGAAGACACCATTGCCTTCTGCCATGACTGCGATTATGCCGCCAATGTGGAGCGGGCCGAGGTGCTCTGGAAGGGCGCGCCCGCAACGGCCGTCTGCCCCCCGGCGGAGCAGGTGCCCACCCCCGGCGCGCACAGTGCCGAGGACGTGGCCGCCCTGCTGGGCGTGCCCGCCGCGCAGGTGGTCAAGACCATGCTCTTCAAGGCCGATGGGCAGACCGTGGCCGTGCTGGTGCGTGGCGACCGACAGGTCAACGACATCAAACTTAAAAATCTGCTCAAGGCGCAGGACGTAGCCTTGGCCGACGCTGCCGCAGTGGAGGCCGCCAGCCGTGCGCCCCTGGGCTTTGCCGGGCCCGTGGGCCTGAATGTGCCTGTCTATGCTGACAACGAGCTGCAAGGCGGCACGGATTATGTGACCGGAGCCAACACTGGCGACGCGCACCTGCGTCATGTGGACCTGAACCGCGACGCCACGGTCACGGCCTGGGCCGACCTGCGCGCCATCACCGGGGCGGACCCCTGCCCCCGTTGCGGCGGCCGCCTGGAGCTGACCAAGGGCATTGAAGTGGGCCACATTTTTATGCTGGGCTACAAGTACAGCGAACCCATGCACGCGGTTTTTCTTGACGAAAACGGCAAGGAAAAAGTCATGATCATGGGCTGCTACGGCATCGGCATTTCCCGCGTGGCCGCCGCGGCCATTGAGCAGAACCATGACGAGCACGGCATTGTCTTCCCGCCGGCCATCAGCCCCTTTGACTGCATGCTGCTCAACCTGGATCCGCGCGACGCGGCCGTGAGCGCCAAGGTTGAAGAAGTCTACGCCATGCTGGGCGATATGGGGGTGGACGTGCTGCTGGACGACCGGGAAGAACGCCCCGGAGTCAAGTTTAAGGACGCAGATTTGCTGGGTTTTCCGCTGCAGTTGGTGGTGGGCGGCAAGGGCCTGGCGCGTGGCGTGCTGGAATGCAAGGACCGCCGCACAGGGCAGAAGGGCGAACTGCCTCTGGAAGGCCTGGCTGCAGCCTTCCGGGCCTGGGCCGATGAGGTCCGCGCCGGCTGGAAGGCCCTGCTGTAATGTAACGTTTGGGGGCCTCCGTGCGGAGGCCCCCTTGCCCGGCGTCCTATCCCGCCGGCGCAACGGAACGCCGCACGTGTATTCCACGTATTCGCCCCCGGTCTGCGCAGATGCGGGCCAGCCCGGACCCGCCTGGGCCAGCCTGGACCTCATCGGGGCTGGACCTATCCGGACCCATGCGGCCAATCGGGAAGGCCTTGCCTTGCCACACTACTCTTCCACGGAGAGCCCATGTCCGACGTCATTCTGAGCGTGCGCGAGCTGACGGAAGAGCTGCGCAGGAGCCTGGAGGGGCGCTTTCCTTTTGTCTGGGTGCGGGGCGAGGTGACCAACCTTACGCGGCCCGGTTCCGGACATGTCTATTTTAGCCTCAAAGATCAGGACGCGCAGCTGCAGTGCGTGTGGTTCCGGCAGCGGCAGGGGCGGGGCGGGCAGGCATTTGATCCGCTCACGGGCGAGGTTTTTGACGCACCCCGGCCTGCCCCCGTGGACCTTTTGCGCAACGGGCTGGACGTGCTCTGCGCCGGGCGCATCAGCGTGTACGCGCCGCGTGGGCAGTATCAGCTTGCGGTGGAGCTGGCCCAGCCCGCCGGAGAAGGGCTTCTGGCCCAGGCTTTTGAGGAGCGCAAGCGCAAGCTGGCGGCTTTGGGCTATTTCGCGGCGGAGCGCAAGCGCGGGCTGCCCTGGGATCCGCAGCGCGTGGCCCTGATCACCTCGCCCACGGGCGCGGCGGTGCACGATTTCTGGCAGTTGGCGGCCAACCGGGGCAGTGGGGCGCGGGTACGCCTGTTCCCGGCCCTGGTGCAGGGGGCGGAGGCCGCGCCTTCTCTGGTGCGCGCGCTGGAAGAAGCCAATGCGCAGGGCTGGGCGCAGGTCATTGTGCTTGTCCGCGGCGGCGGTTCGTTGGAAGATTTGTGGGCCTTCAATGAAGAGAGCGTGGCGGAGGCCGTATTCCGCTCCCGGCTGCCGGTGCTGGCGGGCATTGGGCACGAGGTGGACGTGACCCTGGCGGACCTGACGGCGGACCTGCGCGCGTCCACGCCCTCCCATGCGGCGCAATTGCTCTGGCCCTTGCGTACTGAATTGGCGCAGCGGCTGGACCTGACGGCCGAAGGTCTGTCCACGACCTGGGGGCGGCAACTGCGCTGCCGGGAAGAAGCGCTGGCGCGTTGCGCGCAGGGCTTGCGCTGGTTTGCGCCCCAGCGACGGCAGGCCCGCCTGCAGGAGCGGCTGGCTGGGCTGGACGCGGGCCTGTGTCGGGCCGGACAGCGCTGGCAGGAAGGAAAATTTTTGCGCCTGGCGCGGCTGGAACAGGGCCTGCGCACCGTTGGCCGGGTGGGGCGGTTGGACGGCCCTGCAGCGCGGCTGACGTTTCTGCAAGCGCGGCTGCGGGAAAGCCTGCCCCGTTTGCTGCAGGGATGGGGGCGGGAGCGTGCGCGGCTGACGGCGATGACTACCGGCCTCTGGCGTGAGCGCCTCACCGCTGCGGAACGTCGGCTGGAGCGGCTGGATCTGGAGCTTGGCGGCGTGGACCCACAGGCTCCGTTGCGCCGGGGCTACGCCTTGGTGCGCGGGCCGGACGGGGCTTTGCTGCGCTCTGTGGCGGGCGTGCAGCCGGGTGCGGCTGTGAGCGTGCGCCTGGCCGACGGCAGCCTGGAGGCCGAAGTGCGCCAGGTGCGGCGCGGAGGGGAGTAGGCCGCACGGCGCGTTTGTACAACCGCGGGCAACTGGTGTACAAATTTTTCAGACAGGAAAGCGCCCCTGGGGGTGATTCCCCCTGCTCCGTTCAGGGTACGCCTGAGGTGTACCCTGCGGAAAAAAGAAAAAACCTTCCGGCGGTGGTTCATGAGCGACGATCAGGAACAGAGTTTTGAAAAAAAGATGGCCCGACTGCAGGAGATAGTCACGGCTTTGGAGTCGGACGATCTGCCCTTGGAGCAGGGCATGGCTCTGTACCGTGAGGGCATGGCCTGTTCCCGGTTTTGCCGGGAGCGGCTGGAAAAGGCCCGGCACGAGCTGGAGCTGTGGCAGGACGGTCAGGCCGTGCCTTTTGGGGCCGCCGGCGGCACGGAAGGCGGCGGCGCTGCGGGAGCGGCTGACGCCGGGGAGAGCGAATGATGCTGACTGTGGAGAGCATGAAGGATGTGCTGCGTGCGCGTGCGCGGCTGGTGGAAAACTTTCTGGCGACCTGCCTGGATGACAGGGAGGTGCAGCCCCGGCTTAAGGAGGCCATGCGCTACAGTCTGCTGGCCGAGGGCAAGCGGCTCAGGCCCGTGCTCTGCCTGAGCACGGCAGCCCTTTGCGGGCTTGCGGCGGAACGTGTGTTGCCCTTTGCCGTCGCCATTGAGATGATCCACACCTACTCGCTCATCCACGACGATCTGCCGGGCATGGATGACGACGATCTGCGTCGGGGGCGGCCTTCCAACCACAAGGCTTTTGATGTGGCCACGGCCATTCTGGCCGGGGACGGCTTGCTCACCGACGCCTTTCTGCTCATGGGCCGCGCGCCCTTGCCCGCGGAAAGAGTGCTGGCGGCTGTGCGCGAGATGGCCTTGTCGGCCGGGTCGTCCGGTATGGTGGGTGGTCAGGAGTGGGATATGGTCTATACGGGCGGGCCGCAGATCGGGCTGGAGCAGCTGCGTCAGGTGCACGCCCTCAAGACCGGGGCTTTGTTGCGCGGGGCCTGCGTGTGCGGCGCGCTGCTGGCCGGTGCTTCGGATGCGGTGCGGGAAGCCGTGGCGGCTTACGGCGCTGCCTTTGGCGTGGCCTTCCAGATTGCGGACGACATCCTGGACGAAACTTCGGATACGGCTACCTTGGGCAAACCCGTGGGCAGCGATGCGGCCCACGGCAAGATGACCTATCCGCGCCTGGTGGGGCTGGAAAAGAGCCGGGAGCTGGGCTGGCGGCAGGTGGAGAAGGCCCAGGCGGCTCTGCAGGGACTGGACGGGGCGGAAGCGGACTTTTTGCGTGCACTTGTCCACTATATGATGCAGAGGGCGGCCTGATATGGCTGACGAGCTGCATCTGGACGACATCGCTTCCCCGGCGCAGGTGTATGGTCTGGACGATACGGAGCTGACCCGCCTGGCTGGGGAGGTGCGGGAACGCATCATTGACGTGGTTTCGCACACAGGTGGGCACCTTGCGCCTTCTCTGGGCGTGGTGGAGCTGACCTTGGCCCTTCTGGCCACCTTTAATCTGGACGAGGATAAGCTGGTCTGGGACGTGGGGCATCAGGCCTACGCCCACAAGCTGTTGACGGGTCGGGCCAGACAATTCCACACTCTGCGCACCTTGGGGGGCATTTCCGGTTTTCCCCGGCCTTCGGAAAGTCCGTATGACCACTTTGGCGTGGGGCATTCTTCCACATCCATTTCCGCAGCCCTGGGCATGGCTTTGGCGCGGGATCTGGCCGGGCTCAGGCATCATGTGCTGGCGGTCATCGGCGACGGTTCGCTCACGGCGGGCGAGGCGCTGGAGGGGCTTAATCTGGCCGGGCACATGGGGCGGCGGCTCATTGTGGTGCTCAACGACAATGAAATGTCCATTTCGCCCAATGTGGGGGCGCTTTCGCTGTTTTTGAGCCGCACGCTCTCGCGCCGCTGGGTGCGCCAGACCCGCCGTGAAGTGCTCAAATTTCTGCGCTCCATCCCGCGCATCGGGCAGAAACTGGCCGTGTACGCACAGCGCGGGGAGTGGAGCTTCAAGTCTTTCTTCACGCCGGGCATGCTGTTTGAGGCCTTGCGCTTCACCTACATCGGCCCGGTGGACGGGCACGACATCACAGCCCTGCGCCGTCACCTGCAAATGGCCGCCGCCATTGAGGACGGCCCGGTGCTGCTGCACGTGCGCACCCAAAAAGGCAAGGGCTATGCCCCGGCGGAGCAGAACCCCACCCTCTACCACGGCGTGGGCCTGTTTACGCCGGAGACGGGCAAACCCTTGCCCAGCAAGGGCACGGTGCCTTCGTTTACCACCGTGTTCGGCAAAACCCTGGTGGATCTGGCCGAACGCGACGACAAAATCATCGCCATTACGGCGGCCATGCCCGAAGGCACGGGCACGGACAGCTTTCGGGAGCGCTTCCCCGATCGTTTCGTGGACGTGGGCATCTGTGAGCAGCACGCCGTCACCTTCGCCGCCGGCCTGGCCAGTCAGGGCTTCAAGCCTGTGCTGGCCGTCTACTCTACTTTTTTGCAGCGCGGCTACGACCAGGTGGTGCACGACGTCTGCATCCAGGATCTGCCCGTCACCTTCTGTCTGGACCGCGCCGGGCTGGTAGGCGAGGACGGCGCTACCCACCACGGGGCTTTTGACATAGCCTACCTGCGGCATATTCCCAATATGCGCCTGTTGGCCCCGCGCGATGAGGATATGCTGCGTCACGCCCTGCGCACCGCCCTGGACCTGGGCGGTCCCTGCGCGCTGCGTTACCCGCGCGGCGCGGGCTATGGGGTTGCACTGGCGGGCGAACCACGTCTGCTCACCCCCGGTCGGGGCGAGGTGCTGCAGGAGGGGGAGGGCCTGGCCGTCATTGCGGCGGGCAGCCGCGCGCACCCCGCTTTGGAGGCTGCCGCCAAGGTGGAGCAGGCTTGCGGGGTGCGGCCGCTGGTCTTTGACCCCGTGTGGCTCAAGCCCCTGCCGGAAGAGCAGCTGACCAGGATCGCTCAGGAATTCGACCGTATTTTGCTGGTGGAAGAGGGCGTGCTGGCCGGAGGGTTCAGTTCTGCCGTGCTGGAGTTCTGGAACGACGCCCGGCTGCTGCGCGGGCAGCGCATCAAGCGCGTGGGCTTGCCGGATGCCTTTGTGGAACACGGCAACCAACTGCGCCTGCGAGAAATGACCGGCCTGTGCAGCGGCAATCTGGCGGCGGACATGTTGGAGCTGCTGCAGGGCCGGGGGCCAGCGCAGGGGGCATAGCGCCGTTTGCGGCGGCCTTCGCTGTCCGCAGGCGTTTGTGCTTGTACTGCAAATATATAATATAATATATAAGA
>ENA-UEYG01002621-UEYG01002621.1-human-gut-metagenome-genome-assembly--contig:-NODE-2621-length-11164-cov-2.829891_pt1 | contig 11164 bp, 7 predicted proteins | sample MGYA00242933_ERZ507934 | MGnify/ENA primary metagenome ERZ507934 (study PRJEB26167, sample SAMN06115527) | human gut metagenome | host: Homo sapiens | place: China:Zejiang | collected 2015-11-10... | reverse complement strand
GATATCGGCACCAGCTTCAGTCAGTTTCTGGTCGAACTGCTCCACATTGATTCGGGCAGCCTGCTCTTTCAATTGCACCGATACTATTTTATCCCTTTGAGGCTGCAAACTGCGTTCTGTTTGAAGCCGTCGCTCCATCAAGGTTCGTAATTGCCCTGCAAGATCATCCAGATGTTGCCGTGACTGGGAAAGCGCTTCTTCCTGTGTCATACGCCGATCCAGCAAAACCTGCAGGTTTTCCTGAGCGAGCTTGTCGTCCAGATCCTGCAACTCGAGCTGCCCCTGATTGAGGCTTCCCGACACCATCTGAATCTGCTTTTCAGCCGTTTCAATCTGTTTTGCCAGTTCGTCCAGCCGTTTGACAAGTGCTCTTTCATCGTATTCCGCCTGCTGCGCCGAGCGTTCCGCCTGATGCACCTTGTCACGCAAGAGTTTGAGTTCTTCTTCCTTGCCTCGCACCGTTTCCAGAAAATCCGCTTCTTTTTGCTGCCACTCGCCCAGCGTCATATCCAGTTCTTCAAGCCGCTTTTCTTCCCCGGCAAGTTCGAGTTCCTTTTCCTGCCTGAATTCATCCAGTTCAGCCAACGCTGCGTCTATCTGCCCGCTCTGTTCATTGAAACGACGATTCAGCTCTTCAAACTTCAGAATCTTCATCTGGAGATCATGAAGCTGCTGAACCTGTGTATTCGTTTCCAAATGGAGGCGCTGTATGGTTGAATTCAGTTCTTTCAGGCGAGATTGCGCCCCTCTTGACTCATCATTCAGACGGGATTGTGTCAGTTTGTTTTCCTGATGCGACTGTTCCAGTCGCGCTATTTCCTGCTGCCTTGAAAACACCCCCTCGTTTTCGGATTCGGCGGCAAAGAACCGGACACTGTAACGGTCAACAATATGACCGTCCGGCAAAATGAAACAGGCGCCATCCGGCAATTCTTTCCGGAGAGACAAGGCATTTTTCATGCTGTCGATGGCATAAACACCGTACAACCAGTTTTCCAGAACGTCTTTTATGCGGATGTTGTTGTACCGGATTTTTGAGGAAAGCAATTCGAACGGCTGCGAAGTCCCGTGTTCAATCGTATGGACGTCGGAATCCGAAGTGAAAAAACAGGTTTTGACCGGTGGTTTGTCTTTCAGGAAAGATTCTGTCCAGTCCAGTGCCGACAATCCCCGCGCCTGTATCCGTTCCATCAAGGCCGATTCCAGAGCCGTTTCCCAACCGGTTTCAATCCGGATATCCTGCCAGAGAGGATGAAAATCCGCCAGACCATGTTTATTTAACCAGTCTTGTGCTTTTCCTGTTCCCTGCGTTTTTTCCTGAATCTGTTTCAGGGCTTCCAGTCGTGCTTCTTCCTGTATGCAGATAGCATTGCATGCTTCAAGACGCTTCTCGATTTCAAGACAGCTTTCCTCGAATTCAGGCAAGAGGTCACGCTGTGATTCTTCAGTGAATCGCAGCTCTTCAAGCTGTTGTTCGGTTTGCTCTTTCTCCTGCCGGAGAAAAGCCAGTTCTTCCATATCGGGAACGGCAATCTGTTCTTTTTGGGAAAGCAGTTTTTCCCGTCGCGACTGGCAGTCGAAAAGGCTTGCCGTCAGGTTCTTGTGATTGGTTGATGCAACGGCAATCTGCTGTCGGATCTGCACAATACGGTCATGCATTTCCTGCGCCTGTTCCTTCAGGATATCCAGTTCATGCTCGATGCCCGGCATTTCATCCTGCTGTTGCAGGAAAAGCTCACGGGCCATTTCCTTCTGCTGTGAGAGTTCGGCCAGATTTTCTTTTCCTTCATTCACCTCATCGACGAAAGAGCGGATCTGTTTCGTCCACTGGTCTTTCTGTTCGGTGTAAGAGACGATCTGGGCCTGCAAACGTTTTCTGGATTCGATGACATAACGGATCTGGGCTTCGAGACTGCCGATCTCGGAATTCGTCTGATACAGATCGCCTTGCGCCTTGTGTACGCTTTCATTGGCGAAATCATGAATCTGCCTCAGTTTTTCAAGCTCCGCTTCATGTTTGAACATATCGGCAGAGAGCATTTCCAGAACCGTCTGTTCCTTTTCAATTTCAAAGGCCAGCTCGGACTGTTCTTTCAATGCATTTTTTTTCTGGAGAAACCAGAGTAATTTCTGTTGTCTTTCCTGCGTTTCTTTCAGCCGATGATAACGCTCGGCCAGATCGGCCTGAACAGTCAGTTTTTCAAGGCTTTGGCCAAGCTCGTGCAGGATATCGGATACCCTGTTCAGGTTCTCACGGGTATCGAAAAGACGGTTTTCCGTTTCGCGACGACGTTCCCGGTATTTGGACACGCCCGCGGCTTCTTCCAGAAAGGTGCGGAGTTCTTCCGGACGCGCCTCGATGATGCGCGCAATCATCCCCTGCCCGATAATGGCATAGGCTCTTGGTCCCAGTCCGGTACCCAGAAAAATGTCCTGAATATCCCTGCGGCGTACCGCCACGTTATTGATGAAGTAGGTCGAACCGCCTTCGCGGGTCAGGACGCGCTTGACAGCCAGTTCGCCGTATTGCCCCCACTGACCGGCGATCCGCCCATCCGTATTGTCGAATATGAGTTCGACCGAAGCCCGGCCCGCCGGCTTGCGTTGCGTGGTACCGTTGAAAATAACGTCATGCATCGATTCACCGCGCAATTCCGAGGCGCGCGATTCTCCAAGCACCCATCGGACAGCGTCGATGATATTCGATTTGCCACAGCCATTCGGCCCGACAACGCCGACCAGTTTTCCATTTACCCGGATCGTTGTGGGATCGACAAACGACTTGAAGCCAGACAATTTAATAGCCGTTAATTCCACAGATAAAAGTCTTTCTCCGTTAAAGACGACATCATAACATTCGGACGATAGGGCCCCGATATGAATCGAAACAAATAGTAAGCCTTTTCATCATTATTTTCCTGAAAAAACCAGACTTCGCATTCAAAATAAACAAACCGGCTTAACTATTTGCCTTTACGCAGTTTTTTTTGATTTTTTGATTCTTGAAAACCGTCTTTTTTTGTATACTGGTCATACTTTTTCAAAGGAGTACGCCATGCATAAATTCAAAAGTGGACTGCTATCACTTGTAATACTCTGTGTCTGCATTGCACCACTTGGGTTTGCTGCGACCAAGAAAGCCACCAGGGCTCCGAAGAAAACGGCATCTGCCAAGGTCGCCCCTGCCAGGACAAAAGGCAAGGCCGCTGCTCCTGTCGCGAAACAGAAAACAGGCCAGAAAGCGCTCGCAAAACACAAGACCAGCGCCAAAGAGGCCAGAAACAGCAAAAACAAAAAAATCGTGACAGCCCGTTCAGGCAAAATCGTTTCCAAAAAACTGGTCATGCATGACCGCAGAGGTTCGCATGGAAAAGCGTATATAAGACGGGTTTCCCTGAGATCTGCCCCTCCGATCATCACCCGCTTCTCTGCCGGTGACCTGGCTGGACTGAAAAACACACCCGACGCGCTTTCCCTGAGATCGAACGCCGCGCTGATCGTGGATGAATCGAAACTCGAAATCCTTTTCGAGAAAAATGCAAACATTGCCCTGCCGATGGCCTCCGTCACCAAACTGATGACGGCTCTCGTTGTGGTGGAATCGATGCAGGACATGAATGAAATTCTGGAAATCACCCAGGAAGACGTTGATACCCTCAAACATACCGGGTCACGTCTTAGAGTCGGTACCCGTATGAGTCGCGGCAATCTGCTGCATCTGGCCCTGATGAGTTCGGAAAACCGGGCCGCTGCCGCACTGGGACGCAATTATCCGGGCGGATTGAAGGCTTTTGTCTCTGCGATGAATATCAAGGCTCAGATATTGGGCATGTCGGATTCCTATTACGTCGATTCCAGCGGACTGTCCAGCGGAAACATTGCCAGTGCCCGCGATCTGGCCAAACTGGTCATGGCCGCGTCCCAGTATCCCATCTTGCGCAAATATTCCACCGATACCCATTACTCGGTCGACGATGGATTGCATCAGCTCCAGTACGGTTCTACCAATGCACTTGTCCATAATCCGAACTGGCAAATCCAGTTACAGAAAACCGGATACATTTCCGAAGCGGGACAATGTCTGGTCATGAAAGCCATTATAAATGGACGTCCTATTGTGATGGTATTCCTTGATTCGAAAGGAAAAGGCTCCCGAATTGCCGACGCCCAGCGAATCCGGAGCTGGCTCACACAGCCAACTCAACAAATCGCCAGCAGCGAACCGAATGTTTAAGACGTCTCATGATAAAAAAAAGCCGACTGTAAAAAGTCGGCTTTTTTGTTTCTCGTCAGGCGCTGACGATCAGCCCTTGAACGGATGGCGCAGAACCAGTGTTTCCTCACGATCAGGACCGGTTGACACCATATCGACCGGCTTGCCGACCAGTTCTTCAATACGTTTGATATAAGCCTGTGCATTGGCTGGCAGCGCATCCATCGATTTGGTACCGATGGTATTTTCTGTCCAGCCCGGCATTTCTTCATAGATCGGCTCGCAACGGGAAGCGTCTTCACCATTGGACGGGAAAATCGAAATTTCCTTGCCATCCATCTTGTAACCGACACAGATCTTGATCGTTTCCAGACCATCCAGAACGTCCAGCTTCGTCAGGCACAAGCCGCTCAATCCATTGAGCTGCGCCGAACGGCGCAGCAAGGCGGCATCGAACCAGCCACAACGACGCGGACGACCGGTCACCGTACCGAATTCCATGCCGACGACGGACAGGTGTTTGCCGACGCCTTCATCTGTCGATAATTCCGACGGGAACGGACCGGAACCGACACGGGTCGTATACACCTTGGTAATGCCAAGAATGTAGTTCAGCATGCCAGGGCCGATACCGGCACCTGCAGCGGCATTGCCAGCGACACAATTACTGGAGGTAACGTAAGGATAGGTACCGTGGTCAACGTCCAGAAGGCTGCCTTGTGCGCCTTCAAAGAGGAGGTTTGAACCGGACTCATAGGCACGGTTCAATGCCGTCGATACGTCAGCAATCAATGGCTTGATGCGTGGAATGATAGCCAGTGTATCGTTGAGTGTTTTCTGGTAGCTGACCGGTTCGACCTTGAGGTAATTTTCAAGAACAAAATTATGGTAATCCATATTCTGTTTCAGTTTTTCGGCAAAGACGTCCGGATTCAACAGGTCGGCAACCCGAATGGCACGACGGGCGACCTTGTCTTCATAAGCCGGGCCGATACCTTTGCCGGTAGTGCCGATCTTGGCATCGCCCCTTCTCAATTCACGGGCCAGATCCAGAGCGACGTGGTAAGGAAGAATCACCGGACAGGCGTCGGAAATTTTCAGTCGGGAAGTGACTTCGATACCGACCGCTTCCAGCTTGTCGATTTCCCTTAGCAGGTCAGGCAAGGATAGTACACAGCCATTGCCGATGTAACAGGCGACACCGGGACGCATGATACCGGACGGGATCAGTTGCAATGCGGTTTTCTGCCCCCCGATGACCAGTGTATGTCCGGCATTATGGCCACCCTGAAAGCGGACAACACCTTGTGCATGGTCCGTCAACCAGTCGACGACCTTGCCTTTTCCTTCATCACCCCATTGAGTACCGACTACTATTACGTTTCTGGCCATATCTATTTACTCATCTTTACTTACAGTTTTCACAATCCAGTTTCCGCCTTGCTCCTCGCAAACCAGCTCGCGATCGCAAACGAATTCGTCATGTTCGGATTTGGCGCCCGGCAATTCGTAAACCACCAGTTCACCCGTTTTTCTCAATTCCCTGATTGCCTGACGGCATTTTTCATTGTTATTCCAGGGAGCGAGAATGGCTCGCCGTTTTTGCGGCGCAGGCAAAAGTCTTGCCAGTTCACGCAAATCCATGGAAAAACCTGTCGCCGGACGGGAACGCCCGAAAGCTTCGGCAACATGATCATAACGGCCACCACGTGCAAGCGCATTCGGCAGTCCCGGTACATAAGCGGCAAACATGACACCACTGTGATAATGGTATCCATGCATGTCAGCCAGATCGATTGTAACCCGACCGCAGTCTGCCTGACCAGCCAGATATTCCAGTTCATTCAGGGCTTTCTCGATTCCCCCGTTTTCCGGAAGGACTTTTCTGGCTTCTTTCAGTACATTGATGTCACCGTACATATCCGGCAATGCCAGCAGGGCGTTGCGGGTATCTTCATGAAAACCCTTTGTCAGCTCCGTCAATCCCGGCATATCCTTGGTTTCCAGAAGATCGAAAAGTTGTGCCTCGAATATCTGGGCAAGCGGATCAGTTGCGATCAGGGATTTCAGAACACCGACGTGGGAGAGATCCAGACAGACTCCCGAAATATTGGCTGCTTTGAGAGAGGTCAGTGCCAGATCCTGAATTTCAGCGTCGGCCTCAATACCCGGATAGCCGAAAATCTCGGCACCGATTTGCAAAGGTTCCCGGGTCGCCTGCAATCCGGACGGCCGGGTATGCAAAATACTGCCCGCATAACACAAACGGGTCACCGCGTTGCGGTTCAACAGATGCGCATCGATACGGGCAACCTGCGTCGTCATATCGGCACGAATCCCCATCGTCCGGCCGGATAACTGGTCAATCAGCTTGAAGGTATAGATTTCAGTGTCCTGTCCAACGCCCGTCAGGAGCGATTCCAGATACTCCAGCATGGGCGGGACGACCAGTTCATAACCGTATGAACGAAATGCATCGAGAACTTTACGTCTGATTTCTTCCATTTTTCTCGCTTCAGCGGGAAGAACGTCAGCAATAAATTCCGGTAAAAGCCAGTTAGGCATGATTCAAATTCAGCAAAAAAGTTAAATGATAATACAGACTCGCGCCGTTAAGCTGCAAAAAGCATTATTTTGCGCCTTTCGGGCTTTTCATGTAACGGAAAAATTCCGACGACGGGTCCACAACAAGCACATCTTTCTTGTCCTTGAAGCTTTCGCGATACGCCTGCAGGCTGCGGTAAAAACGGAAAAACTCGGGATTTTTGCTGAACGCCTGTGCATAAATACGCGAAGCCTTCGCATCACCTTCACCCTTGATTTTTTCCGCATCCCTGAACGCTTCGGCCAATATGACCGTCCGTTGCTTTTCGGCATCGGCACGGATTTTTTCCGATTCCGCCTCACCAGTCGAGCGGAGTTCGTTGGCCACCCGTGTCCGTTCCGATTTCATCCGTTCGAAAACCGAACTGTTGATCTGGTCGACATAACGGACACGCTTCAAACGGACATCGACAATCTGCACACCGATATGTTCGGTTTCAGCCGATATCCGTTTCCTGATGGCTTCCATCAGTTCTGTCCGGTCGCCGGAAATGACCTGCGCAACCGTTTTCTTGGTGATTTCATCATTCAAGGCCGCCTTGATGATCTGTTCCATCCTGTCCTGCGCCCGTTGTTCATCACTGCCGAAACTGATGTAAAACAGTCTTGGATCGACAATGCGCCACTTGACGAAAGAATCAACCAGAATATTCATTTTTTCAGCCGTAATGATACGGTCGGATTCATGCGTTTCCGTCGACTGGATGCGCTTGTCCAGAAAGAGCACGTTCTGAAGTGGCGCAGGTAACTTGAAATACAACCCCGGCTCTTCAATCACGTCTTTCATTTCCCCCATACCGAAAATAATGGCAGACTGGCGCTGGTCAACGACGAACATGCCGGTACCAACCGTCAACGCACCCAGCAAAATAACAAGAAGGGCAAAAACGTAGCGCATTATCGTCCTCCTCTCGACCGGTCTTCACGAACGCGCGCACTGTCGTGATCACTGTCCGAACCTGATGAAGTTTCTGCTGAAGTCCCTGAAGCAGTAGTGCCGGAAGAAGCACTGGCGTTACCGGTTTGGGAAATCAGCTTGTCCAGTGGCAAATACAGAAGCTGGTTACCCTTTTTGGAATCCACCATCAGCTTGGTCGTATTGGAGAAAATCTCCTGCATCGTTTCAAGATACATCCTGTCTCTCGTTACTGCAGGCGCTTTTTCGTACTCTCTGACGATCTGTTTGAAACGGGATGTATCGCCTTCGGCATTGGCGACAACCCGCTGTTTGTAACCCTCGGCCTCTTCCCTCAAACGGTCAGCGGCACCTTTTGCGCGTGGCACGACTTCGTTTGCATAGGCCTGGCCTTCATTTTTGAGGCGCTCGCGATCCTGCCCGGCCTTGACGGCATCATCAAAGGCTGCCTGAACCTCTTCCGGAGGCTGAACGCCCTGCATCGTCACACTGGTCACAAGAACACCGGCATGATACTGGTCAAAGATCTGCTGCATCAATTTCTGGGCTTCGGATGCAATCTGGTCACGCCCTTCATAGAGGACAAAATCCATTTTTTTGCCACCGACCACTTCGCGGATGGCGGTTTCCGCCACCTGGCGAACCATATCTTCCTGATCACGGTTATTGAATACCCAGTCAGACGCGTCTTTCAGTTTGTATTGGACGGCGAACTGGATATCGACGATATTTTCATCGTTGGTCAGCATCAGGGCTTCTTCAAGCCGCTTGTTTTTCAGGGTGGTGCGATAACCGACTTCAACGGTACGAACCTGCGAGACGTTGACGACTTCATGGCTCTGGATCGGCCAGGGTTTTCTCCAGTTGAACCCCGGCGCGGCAAAATGGCTGAAGCGCCCGAATGTCATGACGACGCCGGTCTGCCCTTCCTGAACGACGAAAAAGCCGGTAGCGAGCCAGAAAGCAGCAGCAATACCGAACAGGATGCAAAGAGCCATTTTCAGCCCCCTGGTTCCATTCACCTTGTCGTTGTATGGATCATCATCCTCATCATCCGGCTTCTGTGGATCATTGCCCTTTTTTTTCTTCCATCGGAAAAGACGGTTGATGCGGTTATTGAAATCCTTCCACATCTTGTCGAGATCAGGTGGTTTTTCCCGGTCAAAACCACCGCCGTGACCGAACATATCGTCCCGGACCGGGTCGATTTTTTCTGGATCGTTTAAAGGAAAATGCTGCATTTCTCTCATCAGGTGAAATGGTTCAAATCAATGGCTGGCAACGTCGGAATAATTGTCAGATTCGTTTCCTTCATCCATGTCACTCATTCGGGAAGTTTTGTCTTCCTTCGCATATTCTGCAATTGCATCCCGCAATAAATCAAGACCTGCACCTGTCCCGGCACTGACAAATACACGCGAAATTTTACCATACTCATCCCTTTGCAAACCGGGTTCGAGATCAGCAAGATCGATCTTGTTCCAGACCAGCAATTGCGGTACGTTTTCCGCTCCGATTTCCTTCAGAACCAGATTGACCTGTTCGATCTGTTCCTTTCTCATCGGATTGGCGGCATCGACGACATGAAGAAGCAAATCGGCATGGATGGTTTCTTCCAGTGTGGCTCTGAACGCGGCGACCAGCTGATGCGGCAATTCACGAACAAACCCGACCGTGTCGGATATCACGACATGACCAGCTTCTTCAATATAGATTCTGCGCGAAGTCGTATCCAGTGTCGCAAACAATTGATCGGCAACATAGGTTCCCGCCTTTGTCATGGCATTGAACAGGGTCGATTTGCCTGCATTCGTGTAACCGACCAGTGATACGGAAAACACGTGATTGCGGTTTCGGGATCGACGCTGTGTTTCCCGCTGACGCTGAAGCTTCTCAAGTTTGGAGCGTAACATGCGCACCCGCGTGCCGATCAGGCGCCGGTCGGTTTCAAGCTGGGTTTCACCCGGCCCGCGAAGGCCGATACCCCCTTTTTGCCGTTCCAGATGGGTCCATCCCCTGACCAGCCGTGTCATGAGATGCTGCAACTGGGCCAGTTCGACCTGAACCTTGCCTTCATGGCTTTTGGCGCGCTGCGCGAAAATGTCGAGAATCAGGCTTGTCCGGTCGACGACATTGATTTCAAGACGCTTTTCAAGATTACGCTGCTGTGCCGGCGAGAGGGCGTGATTGAAAATAACGACATCGGCCTTGTACAAATGAACGGCGGCAACAATTTCATCGACTTTGCCGCTTCCCACAAAAAATGCGGCATCCGGACTGGCTCTTTTGCCTGTCACATTCAAAACGGGTTCCACGCCTGCCGATTTGGCAAGCAACATCAGTTCTTCGAGACTTGCTGAAAAATCACCTTTTCCGAAATCGACACCGACAAGAATGGCTTTTGGCATATCAACGACCCATTCCGGAAATCATCAGGCATTGTCCTCGTCGAAATTCATGTTGATGGCACGTGAAGGCACGACAGTGGAAATGGCGTGTTTGTAAACCATTTGCGTCACGCTGTTACGCAACAGCACGACATACTGGTCGAAAGATTCCACCTGACCCTGCAATTTGATGCCGTTGATCAGATAGATGGAAACCGGGATATGTTCCTTGCGCAGGATGTTCAGAAACGGGTCCTGCAGCATTTGTCCTTTGTTGGCACTCATGTTTGACTCCATTGAATAATAGTTGTAATTGTGAATAGTGGAGACGAAAAAACGGATTGTCATGCCGCAACGGCAATAACAAAAACAGATTAACTATACCCTATTTGCCCGTGATTGATATGACCTGCTTCAGTTTCCGGGCATATTATTTCGCAAACGGATTCTTTCCGGAGCGGAATTCAATCCGCAATGGCGTACCCGTCAATGAAAAAGCGTCACGGAAATGTTTTTCCAGATAGCGTTTGTAATCGTCGCTGATCGCGTCGAGACTATTGCCGTGAATGACGATAATCGGCGGATTCTGACCGCCCTGATGGGCATAACGCAATTTCGGACGGGTTCCACCCTGCTTGCGTGGCGGTTGCTGATGTTCAATCGCCTCTTCCAGAACGCGTGTCAGACGCGGCGTGGACAGTTTGGCCATGGCAGCGGCATAAGCGGAATCAATGGAGCGCATCAACGCACTGATACCGGTCGATTTCAGGGCCGATACGTAATGGAACTTGGCAAACGACAGAAAATGGAGTTTCCGCTCCACTTCCGATTTGATTTCCTTGCGTTTGTCCTGATCGAGACCATCCCATTTGTTGACGCCGACCACCAGTGCCCTGCCGCTTTCCAGTACGAAACCGGCAATATGGGCATCCTGCTCGGAAATGTCCTGCTGGGCATCCATGAGCAACAGGACGACATTCGCTTCTGAAATGGCCTGCAGGGTTTTGACCACTGAAAACTTTTCGATCGCCTGAAATACTTTCC
>ENA-UEYG01002620-UEYG01002620.1-human-gut-metagenome-genome-assembly--contig:-NODE-2620-length-11167-cov-2.980703_pt1 | contig 11167 bp, 9 predicted proteins | sample MGYA00242933_ERZ507934 | MGnify/ENA primary metagenome ERZ507934 (study PRJEB26167, sample SAMN06115527) | human gut metagenome | host: Homo sapiens | place: China:Zejiang | collected 2015-11-10... | reverse complement strand
GAGGGGTTCGTCTCCCTGGAAGGCCACGCGCTCCACTGTGGAGACGCCCTGAATGATGCCGTCCGCCACACCGGCCGCGGCGTAGGCCTTGGCCCAGGTGGGGATGGCCGCGTCGTCGCAGAAGCCGGTCATGGTGACGGCGGTGGGCTCGTCCCCGGCAGTCTCCATCACCATGGCCAGAAACTCGCTGCGGGAGACGGGCTTATCCGGCTCAAAGTAGTACTGGTCTCCGATCTTGGCTCCGGTGAAAATCCCCGCCTCCGCCAGGTCCTGCGCGGCCACCGCGGCGGTGCTGTCCGCCGTGTCCGCATAGGTGACGCCGGACTTGGCCTTCTCAATGGTGACGCTCACCGTAGCGGGTTGAGACACGCGTCCGGCGCTGTCAGTGGCGGTATAGGTGAAGCTGTCGCTCCCGGTGGAATCCCCCTCCGGGGTATAGGTGAAGCTGGCGCCGTCAATCTGGACGGTGCCCTTTTTGGGCTCTTTCTCCACGGTGAAGGTCAGGTCCTCTCCCTCGCCGCCCGCGGCCAGAAACTGGGCGTGATAGGGAATGCCCCGGTAGGTGCGGATCTCCAGCGCCTGGGCCGTGGGGCTCCCCTCTGCCGGCTGGGCCTTCTCCTTGCCGCCGAACAGGGCGGCGGCGTTGACGGACAGGGTCAGGACTACCGCCAGGCACAGGGCGGCGGCGCGTTTCATCAGTTGGGTCTTCAAGGCGATCATACCTCCTGTATTGAATTGGGTGCACCGCTAGTTTCTTCCCGCCCGCCGGAAATATGCAGAAAAACACGGCCGGAGCGCACTCCGGCCGTGTTTGGGAGATCCTTCCGCTCACCCCAGGGGCCTGCCCGGACGGCGGACCACAGGGGATCGCTTTTTGATGCCGGACACCACGCCCATGGCGGCATACAGCGTCAACAGCGAGGACCCGCCGTAGCTGAAGAACGGCAGGGTCAGACCGATCACGGGCATCACAAACAGGCACATACCGATGTTCACCACAGTCTGGAAGATCAGCATGGCCGCCACACCCACACAGACATAGCAGTGGAAGGGCGTCTCAGCCCGGCGGGCCACCAGCAGCACCCGGATGATGATGGCCGCCAGCAGGGCGATCACAACAAGACAGCCGATCATCCCCAGCTCCTCCCCGCAGACACAGAAGATGAAGTCCGTGTGCCGGGCCGGCAGGGACCCCTCCCCCGCCTGAGTCTGGGTGCCCTGCATGTATCCCTGGCCGAAGAGGCCGCCGGAGCCCAGGGCCAGCAGGCCCCGGGTCTGCTGCCAGCCTGCTCCCAGGGTATCATAGGAGTGGTCAAACAGGACCCGGAAACGGTTGATCATATAGTCCGGCATCAGGCCCAGAGCCACCGAGGCGGCAATGGCTGCCCCGCTGCCGGCGAACAGCAGGACGAACCACCGCAGAGCGAAGCCTGCCACAAAGGCCATGCACAGAAAGATGAAGAAAAATGTCAGGCCGTTGCCCATATCCCCGGAAATCCCCACGTACCACCCCATCAGGGCGATGGTGTGCCCCGCCACCATCAGGGCGGAGGGGAAGGATTTCAGATCCCGCTTCACCTCCCGCAGCCACTCCAACTGCTTGGCCAGCAGCAGGGTGAAGGTGATCTTCACCACCTCCGCCGGGCCGATGCTGAAGGGGAGAAAGGGAAATTTCAGCCATGCGGTGTTGCCCGTGTTGTCCGAGACGCCAAAAGGTGTCAGCAGCAGGGCGATGAACACGACGTTGAAGGCCACAAGCCACTTCCACCGTCGCATCAGCCGCTCCAGGTCCAACATGGACATGAAGATATAGGCGCAGATGCCCAGCACCATGGCCGCCCCCTGGACGCCCACATATCGCACGATGCCGCCGATGTTCAGATACCGGGTGGCGCTGGCGATCAGCGCCATGCCGTACAGGGTGGCGGCGCAGCAGAGCCCCAGCAGCACCAGGTCGGCCTGCTGGATGAAGTCTGCCAGTATGGCTTTCAGTCGGTTCCACATGGGCGTTTCCATTTCCTCCGGCGCAGAATTTGACGAATGCAGTATACCACAAATGAAAAGATGTGTAAACGCCGCAAATTTGTTTTTACAGACTGTTCAAAATATGGTATACTGAATCGGATTTGGAAATGTCACTGGAAAGGAGCGCTGCTTCGTGGAGTATATTTCCCACAGCGAGGCGGAGACGGAGGCCTTTGGTGAACGGTTGGCCGCCGCTCTCTCTCCCGGCGCCGTGGTGGCCTACCGGGGCGGTCTGGGCATGGGCAAGACCGCCTTTACCCGTGGCCTTGCCCGTGGCCTGGGATGCCGGGGCCGGGTCACCAGCCCCACCTTCACTATCGTCAACGAGTATGAGGGCCCTACCCCTCTGTTCCACTTCGATATGTACCGGCTGAACGGGTCTGAGGACCTGTTCGACATCGGCTGGGAGGACTATCTCTCCCGGGGCGGCGTCTGCGCCGTGGAGTGGAGCGAGCAGGTGGCGGACGCCCTGCCGGAGGGCACGGTCTATGTGACCCTCACCCGCCATCCGGAGCACGACGGCTGGCGGAGCATCACCGTGGAAGGAGGTGCTGCACAATGAGGATCTTGGCACTGGAAACCTCCGCCAAGGCGGTCTCCGCCGCCGTGACGGAGGATGGGAAAGTTCTCTGCTCCGGCTATCAGGACACCGGCCTCACCCACAGCCGCACCCTGATGCCCATTGTGGAGGCCATGCTGAAAAACACCGGCCTGACCGTCCAGGACTGCGACGCCGTCGCTGTGGCGGCAGGCCCGGGGTCCTTCACCGGCATCCGCATCGGCGTCTCGGCTGCCAAGGGACTGGCCTTTGCCGCGGACAAGCCCTGCGCGGCCGTCTCCACCCTGGAGGCCATGGCCCGGAACGTGGCCCACATGGACGCCCTGGTGGTCTGCGCCATGGACGCCCGGCGCAGCCAGATCTACAACGCCCTCTTCACCTCCGAACATGGCCGCCTGACCCGCCGGACGCCGGATCGCGCCATCGGCCTTGCGGAGCTGGCGGAGGAGCTGCGGAGCGAGCCGCTGCCCCTGGTGATCGTGGGGGACGGCGCCGTCCTCTGTGAGAAGGCGCTGACAGAGGCGGGACTGCCCTGCCGCCTGGCACCGCCCCAACTGGTGATGCAGAACGCCATGTCCGTGGCCCTGTGCGCCGAGGACCTGGCCCGGGCGGGAAAGCTGGTCTCCGCCCAGGAATTGCTTCCGGTCTATCTCCGCCCTCCCCAGGCCCAGCGTCTGCGGCAGCCGCCCCAGATCTGAGGGAACGGTTTAGATCGTAGGGAACGGTTTACATCAAGGATATCAGAGAAAAGGAGTTTATAAGTATGAGCGGCAAAGTGCATGTGATGGACCACCCCCTGGTGGCCCACAAGCTGACCATCCTGCGGGACAAGGACACCAGCGTCAAGGATTTCCGGGAGATCGTCTCCGAGATCGGGATGCTGATCACCTATGAGGCCACCCGGGATCTGCCCCTGACCACCAAGGAGGTGGAGACCCCCATCTGCAGGACCATCGCCCCCACCCTGAAAGGCAAGAAGTTCGCTGTGGTGCCCATCCTCCGGGCGGGCCTGGGGCTGGTGGACGGTGTGCTGCGGATGGTGCCCTCCGCCCGGGTGGGCCACATCGGCATGTTCCGGGATGAGGAGACGCTGGAGCCCCATGTCTACTTCTGCAAGATGCCCAAGGACATTGCGGAGCGGGACATCATGATCGTGGATCCCATGCTGGCCACCGGCGGCAGCGCCGAGGCCGCCATCACCGAGATGAAGAAGCGGGGCTGCAAAAACATCAAGCTGATGGTTCTGCTGGCCGCGCCGGAGGGTGTGGAGCGCATCCAGAAGGCCCACCCGGACGTGGACATCTACTGCGGCGCCGTGGATGACCATCTGAACGAGCACGGCTATATTGTCCCCGGTCTGGGCGATGCCGGCGACCGGATCTTCGGGACAAAATAAAGCGCTCTCCCTTTACGTGTGTGATGCACGGCAGGCCGGTCCCGTCCGGCGGAAAGGAGCATACCATGGCCCCAGAGCAGACGAACGCCAAACGGCACGGCCCCAACCGGGCCACGACGGTGATCTGTCTGGTACTGATTCTCGCTGCCGCACTGGTCATTGCCCGCATGGTGAAATTCCGGTCACAGGTGGACGTGACACTCCCGGCGGTCCTGTGGGAGGATGGCGAGGCCACGGCCGTGAACACCACTCTGCATTTCCACGGGGAGATGGTGAAGCAGTGGGGGCAGGATGACAGCTTCAGCGGCTATCTGGAACTGGAGGACCAGCCCTTCACCTCTGAGGAAGCCAGCAAGGTCTGGCTGACCATGGCCCATGAGGGCGGCGGCCTCAACCGGGGCCTGCTCGAATACGGAAAGTTCCCCGCCCACACGTTTTTCGGGGAACTGTACACAGACCGGGAATATACGCAGTTCTTCCTGTTCCCCTTTGAGCGGGTCCCCGGCAAAATTGAAGGGACGGTATCATACCAGCCCAACACCTCCATCTATGTAGCCCCCGCAGCATCTCTGGACGAGGCAAAAGCTCTGCTGGAGTCGTACGGCTTGATGGAGTCGCACGGCCTTCCGATACCGGATGAAAGCCCGCAATAAACCGCGCCAGTGTTCCAATTGCACAGATTCCAAAAGCAGCCCGGCGGATATTCCGCCGGGCTGCTTTCGTTTTCAGTCAGATTTTTCGTCACTGCGTCACAGCACATCCAGATATACCGCCAGATAGTGGAAGAAAGACCCCGCCAGAATCAACAGGTGGAACAGTTCGTGGAAGGTCCACTCTGCAGAGATGTTTGGCTTCTTGACGGCGTAGAACACCGCTCCCACCGAGTAGCAGATCCCGCCCAGGGCCACCAGCGTCAGGCAGGGCTGGCCCAGAGCGGTGAAGTCCTTTGCCACAAACACCACGGACCATCCCATGATGAGATATACTGCCGTGGACAGCATCCGCGGTGCGTTGATCCACAGCATCTTCGCCAGCACCCCCGCCAGGGCCACGCCCCAGAGGATCAGGCAGAATTGTGTTCCCCTGGGCTGGGGCAGCAGCACCACGCAGAAGGGCGTGTAGCTGCCGGCAATCAGCACATAGATCATACTGTGGTCCATTTTCCGCAGCACCCGCTTCACTCCGCCGCTGGCGGCAGTGCCGGGATAGTAGTGATAGATGGCGCTGGCGGCATACAGTGCCGCCATAGACAGACAGAAGCACAGGGCCGCCGCCACCGCCGGTATGGCCGCATCCGTCCAGACGCCCCGAAGCAGATACAGCAGACCGCCCCCCAGGGCGGCCACCGCGCCGAGCGCATGGGTTTCACAGCTGATGGGGTCCTGGGCCTTTGCAAACAGTTTGCGCATGGAATGGTCTCTCCTTCTTGAAATCCGGCATCATGCCGTCCGCATTATATGATATAGTTTTCAATATTATATTAAGCGATTTTATTTTTTATTTCAAGTAGTTTTTGTGAATTTTCTGTTTCTATTCCATTCTATGCAAAAAAGCGGACGCCGAAGCGTCCGCTTTCAAAGCCCTGCCGTTTTTATGTCAGTTCCAGTATTCGGGCTTTTCCTTCAGGTCTATGTCCGCGGCCCGGAACACGAGGTTCTTGCCGGCCCTGCGCTGCTCGGTATAGTTCCGCAGGGCTGCCGCCGCCGGACGGGAGAGGACCGCGATCACCGGAATGTTGATGAGCACCATGACGCCCATCAGCACGTCAGACAGGTTCCACACCAGATCCAGCGTGAGGCCGGCGCCCAGGAAAATCAGTCCCATGGCAATCAGGCGGAACACCACCATGAACCGCTTGGAGGGCACGTGCCCCAGCAGATACGCCAGGGCATTGTCCACATAGTAGAGGTTTCCGATCAGAGTTGTGAAGGCAAAGAGCACCATGGCCACGGTGATAAAAACGGGACCCAGGGTGCCGAAGGAGGCGGCCAGGGCCGACTGCACATAGGGGGCGCCCTGCAGCTCCACTGCGGGCTCCACACCGGAGCACAGCAGCATGAAGGCGGTGGCGGAGCAGATCACCAGCGTGTCCAGGAAGACAGACAGCATCTGGACCAGCCCCTGCTTCACCGGATGGCTGACATTGGCAGAGGCGGCAGCGTTGGGGGCGGAGCCCACGCCGGCCTCGTTGGAAAAGAGGCCCCGCTTCACGCCCTGCATCACGGCAGAGCCGGTGAAGCCGGCGAAGATGGCCTGGAAATCGAACGCCTCGGAGAAGATCCGTCCGAACACCTGGGGAATCAGCCCCACGTTCATGACGATGACCACCAGGGCCACCAGCACGTACAGTCCGCCCATGATGGGCACCAGAGTGGAGGCGAAGGCGATGATCCGCTTGCCGCCGCCCATGACGCAGTACCCGGTCAGCAGCGCCACGATGCCGCCGATGATCCAGGGCGTCCACTCCGGGGAATAAAAGCTGTATCCGGAGAAGGTGGACTGGAGGTTGTAGGAGCAGAGCATGTTGAAGCCGCCGGCGTAGGTGGCGATGAGGCTCAGGGCAAACAGCACCGCCAGGGGACGGCTGTGGAGGGCCGCCTCAATATAATAGGCAGGGCCGCCGTAACTCTCGCCGGTCTCCGGGTTCCGGCGCTTGTAAATCTGCGCCAGCGTGGATTCGGTAAAGGCCGTGGCGCCGCCCAGCAGGGCGATGAGCCACATCCAGAACACGGCGCCGTAGCCGCCCATGCAGATGGCCACGGACACGCCGATAATGTTGCCCGTACCTACCCGGGAGGCGGTGGACACCATCAGCGCCTGGAAGGAGGACACGCTTCCCTCCTTCTCCGGCCGCTCCACAACCACGCGGATGGCCTCCCGCAGCAGCCGCAGCTGCGGGAACCGGTTCCGAATGGTGAAAAACAGTCCGGCGGCCACCAGCAGAATCACCAGCAGGTAGGTATACATCCAGTTGCTCAAATCCGCAATGATCTCTCCCAGCATGTGTGCATCTCTCTCCTTTTTAATGTTGGGGAATGGTCGGGAAATCGTTTCAATCAGCCCGAATAGAATATCAGAGCTTTTGTGCCCTTGTCAATGGAAAATCCCAAGATTTTGCAGTATTCTACGGAAAAACCGGCAAACCACCGGCCCCGCAGTCTCTATTCCGCCGGATAGCCGCAGAGATCGCCGGGATCAGTCAGTTCAGCGTCCGGCACAAAGCCAACCGTCAGCGTGCCGTCCTTCTCCGTTTCATAAGTGATGTGCAGGAGTGCTCCGGATTCCAGCCAGGAAAGGTCCCTCACTGCCGTGGCCCGGTCATCCAGCTCCCGGATGGTCCAGGACCTGCTCCATGTTCCGCTCTCCGGGTCACAGCGTATGACGCTGAATTCTGCAGGGTCCTCCGTCAGGGAAGCAGCCCGCATCCCGTCGCCTGACCAGATCCGATAGCGGGCGGTATTTTCCGCCAGCCGGTCATCTGTCATCGCTTCCGCCGCGGGTACCAGGAAGGATCCGGAGCCGGAGGGCAGCAGAAACGCCTTCTCACTGTCGTACTGTTCTGTGCTCTCCCAGTCTGCGCCGTTGGAGAGGTATACGTCCGTGCCGTCCGTCACGATGTAGGAAAATCGTTTCTCCGTGATCTCTCCGCCGGTCCGCATCCGCCAGAGAAAGCCGCGGCCGTCATAGATGACGTCGATCAGCATGGGCCAGCTCTCATAGTAGTTCTGAAGGGTCCGCAGCTGGCAGGGGATGCCCAGGGAGACCTTCTCCAAAAATATCTCCGCCGCATCCGCATTCTCCGTTCCCGCCTCGGTAAACACCACGGCACCGCCGGCGGAGAGCTCCGCCGGGTCGCCGTACTCCGGCACCTCCTCCATGGGGCCGAAGCCGTAAGGCGTCTCTGCGGAGATGACCGCCCCCTTTGTCAGGGTGAACTCCGCCGCGGCCGTATATTCTCCGATCTCTTTGATGACGCGGAACGTACTGCCGCCGGAGAAGTCGTAGTCAAACAGGGACAGGATGCACGGAAACGCCTGCTTTTCACCGGACGGCAGGGTATACAGCATGGCATCCCATCCGGCGTTCTCAGCCAGGGGCACCTGGGTCCAGCTGCCGTCCGCCTCCCGCACATCCAGCCAATAGGGCGCCCCATACTCCAGAGATTCCCCTTCCCCCTCATAGGACAGGATGCACCACACCGTCTCCACCGACGGGTCGTAAGTCTCCCACTCCGTGGTCAGGGCGGTCCGGGGCGGGTCATCTGTTTCGTATACCGTTGTCACCGCAATGTCGCCGGAATCGCCGCATCCCGTCAGCAGCGCAAAAGCCAGCAGGCAAATCCAAAGCCGTTTCATTCTGACGCCTCCTCTTTCTCTGATTCCATCGCTTTCTTTATTTCATTTCATGTAGACGGACCCGGTTGGGAATAAGTTCCGCCGCTTTCCGGCAAACTACACAAAATCCATCTGAAAATTTTTGAGCTTCCCTGCTTGCATTTTAGGCTGCTGTCCGGTAAAATACAAGTACAAGGGAAGAATGATAGCTGCAACGAAGTGCTGCGCGCACGGGCTGACACCTATCATTCCGGTCTTTTGGTAGGTGTTTCAAACCGACAGCGGTTTGAAGCGCCTTTTCTTTTTATCAGATATGCAAAAGACGGACAAAAGGAGGTCATTTTTATGATTTTACTGGCAAACGGCAAGGTCATCACCCGGGATCCGGAGGGCATCGGCTACCTGCCGGACGGCGGCGTGGTCACCGATGGCGGCAAGATCGTGGAGGTCGGCACCACCGCGGATCTGAAGGCCAAGTACCCCCAGGCGGAATTTGTGGACGCTCGTGGCGGCGTCATCATGCCGGGCCTTATCAATGCCCACACCCACATCTACTCCGCCCTGGCCCGGGGCCTCTCCATCGATGGGTACAACCCCACCAGCTTCTATGAGGTGCTGGACGGCCAGTGGTGGTACATTGACCGGAATCTGGACCTGGAGGCCACCAAGGCCAGCGCCCAGGCCCTGGTGATCGACTCCATCAAGCAGGGCGTCACCACCATTTTCGACCATCACGCCAGCTTCTGTGAGGTCCCCGGCTCCCTGATGCGGATCGCCGAGGTGACGAGGGAATTCGGGATGCGGGCGTGCCTGTGCTATGAGGTCAGCGACCGGGACGGGGAGGAGAAATCCCTTCAGTCCGTGCAGGAGAACAAGGACTTCATCGACTACTGCGAGCAGAACCCCTCCGATATGCTGAAGGCCATGTTCGGCGGACATGCCCTGTTCACCATCTCCGACAAGACCTTTGACCGGATGGCGGCGGCCAACAGCGGCCGGGTGGGCTATCACATCCACGTGTCCGAGGGCATGAACGACGTGTACGACTCCCTCCAGAACTACGGCCGCCGGCCCGTCCAGCGGCTCCAGGACCACGGCATCCTGGGACCCAAGACCATCCTGGGCCACTGCATCCATGTGAACACGGCGGAAATGGATATCATCAAGGCCACGGACACCATGTGCGTCAACAACCCGGAGAGCAACATGGGCAACGCCGTGGGTATCTCTCCGGTGCTGCAGCTCTACAAGAAGGGCATTCTGATCGGTCTGGGTACCGACGCCTACACCAACGACATGCTGGAGTCCATCAAGGTGGCCCTGTGCTCCCAGCGGCACAACGCCTGTATGCCCAACGTGGGCTGGTGCGAGGTGACGGACATGCTGTTCCGCAACAACGCCAAGATGGCGGAGCGCACCGGCTTCCCCACTCTGGGCGTGCTGAAGCCCGGCGCGGCGGCGGACGTGATCGTCATGGACTACAAGCCCTTCACACCGTTCTCTGATGCCAACATCGACGGACACATGCTCTTCGGCATGACGGGGCGGCAGTGCCAGACCACCATGATTAACGGCAGAATCCTGATGAAGGACCGGGTCCTGACGGAGATCGACGAGGAGGCCGTGAATGCCCACATTCTGGAGAGCAGCAAGCGTCTGTGGGGCCGGCTGAACCACAAGGAGTATTGATGACCGGCCGATGTGCCCCTGCGGAAGCAGTGCGCATTCGTATTTCAGGAGTTATTCTGAGGAGGAAAAACTATGTCTGAGTTAATGACCCCCATTCCCTTTCGGGAATTGATGACCTGGATCACCACCGAATACCGCCGGGACGGCGCCGTGTTCGGCGTCCACAAGCCCTACAAGGCCGGCGTGAAGAAGCTCCCCATCTTCGGGGAGACCATCGAGACTCCGTTCGGCCCCGCCGCCGGCCCCAACACCCAGCTGGCCCAGAACATCATTGCCGGCTATTTCGCCGGCGCCCGGTTCTTCGAGCTGAAGACCGTCCAGAAGATGGACGGCGCGGATCTGGCCGCCTGCATCAACCGCCCCTGCATCCTGGCGGAGGATGAGTGCTACAACTGCGAGTGGTCCACGGAGCTGTATGTCCAGCAGGCCTTTGAGGAGTATGTGAAGGCCTGGTGCGCCCTGAAAATCATGGCAAAGGTCTATGGTCTGGGCGATCCCAACGGATTCGTGTTCAACATGTCCGTGGGCTATGACCTAGCAGGCATCCAGGGTGAGAAGATCGACACCTTCCTGAACGGCATGGTGGACGCCTCCAAGACGCCCATCTTCCAGGAGTGCATCGCTGTTTTGAAGGAGTTCTTCCCGGGAGAAAGCGATTATATCGACACGATCACTCCCCATGTGTCCGGATCCGTGACGGTGTCCACCCTCCACGGCTGCCCGCCGGACGAGATCGAGCGGATCGCCAGCTACCTGCTGGAGAAGAAGCACCTGCACACCTTCGTCAAGTGCAATCCCACCATCCTGGGGTACGAGACCGCCCGGTCCATTCTGGACTCCATGGGCTATGACTATATCGCCTTCGACGATCACCACTTCAAGGAGGACCTGCAGTACGCCGACGCGGTGCCCATGTTCCACCGCCTCCAGGCCCTGGCAGACAAGGAGGGGCTGGAATTCGGCCTGAAGCTCTCCAACACCTTCCCTGTGGACGTGAAGGCCGGGGAACTGCCCAGCGAGGAGATGTACATGGCGGGCAAGTCCCTCTTCCCCCTGACCACCACCATGGCCGCCATGATGGCCAAGGAGTTTGGCGGGAAGCTGCGCCTCTCTTATGCCGGCGGTGCCGACGCCTTCAACATCGACAAGCTGTTCGCCTGCGGT
>ENA-UEYG01002617-UEYG01002617.1-human-gut-metagenome-genome-assembly--contig:-NODE-2617-length-11176-cov-5.176953_pt1 | contig 11176 bp, 10 predicted proteins | sample MGYA00242933_ERZ507934 | MGnify/ENA primary metagenome ERZ507934 (study PRJEB26167, sample SAMN06115527) | human gut metagenome | host: Homo sapiens | place: China:Zejiang | collected 2015-11-10... | reverse complement strand
AAACGTGGTGGCAGCAGGAATTTGCCGTATTTAAATGCGAAGCCACGGCAAATTCCGTTACTGGGCACGTATGCGTGTACAGTAAACAACAGGGCGTTACTGGGGAAGATGGAGTCTCAGAATGTTGACAGTCTGCCAGCCAGGATATATAATATTTTCGTAACTGTTCAGTACCTTCACAGTCACGCGCAAAAATCCATTAAAGAAAAAACACCAGAATGGAAGGGGAAACAAATAGATGAAGAAAATTATTTTAACCGGCGATCGTCCTACCGGGCGCTTACATGTCGGACATTATGTTGGCTCTCTGAGCGAGAGAGTGAGACTTCAGAATTCCGGCAAATTCGACGAGATCTATATTATGATTGCCGATGCGCAGGCACTGACGGACAATGCCGATCACCCAGAAAAGGTGCGTAAAAATATTCTGCAGGTTGCCCTGGACTATCTGGCTTGTGGAATTGACCCGGAGAAATCTACCATCTTTATCCAGTCGATGGTGCCGGAGCTGACAGAGCTTACTTTCTACTATATGAACCTGGTTACGGTATCCCGTGTACAGCGAAATCCTACCGTAAAAGCAGAGATTCAGATGCGTAATTTTGAGGCAAGCATCCCGGTTGGATTCTTTACTTATCCGATTAGCCAGGCGGCGGATATCACTGCATTCCGCGCGACGACCGTTCCGGTTGGAGAGGATCAGATGCCGATGTTAGAGCAGTGCAAGGAGATCGTCCACAAATTCAACAGCGTGTACGGCGAGACTCTGACGGAACCGGAGATCCTGCTTCCGTCCAACAAGGCATGTCTGCGTCTGCCGGGTATCGATGGAAAGGCAAAGATGAGCAAATCGCTTGGAAACTGCATCTACCTTTCTGATTCGGAAGCAGATGTGAAGAAGAAGATCATGTCCATGTTTACAGATCCAAATCACCTGCGTGTCGAGGATCCGGGTAAAGTCGAGGGCAATCCGGTCTTCATCTATCTGGATGCATTCTGCCGTCCGGAGTATTTTGCAGAGTTCCTTCCGGATTACCAGAACCTGGACGAGCTGAAAGCGCATTACCAGAGAGGTGGTCTGGGCGATGTGAAGGTGAAGAAATTCTTAAACAACGTCATGCAGGCTGAACTGGCTCCGATTCGCGCGAGACGCCAGGAATGGGAGAAGAGAATCCCGGATGTATTTGACATCTTGAAAGAGGGAAGCAAGGCAGCAGAGGCGAAGGCTGCTGAGACACTTCGCGATGTGAAGGCTTCGATGCGGATCAATTACTTTGATGATGACAGCCTGATTGATACGATCGAGGACTAAGATAAAAAGTGGAAATTCGGCGTGGCTTTCTGGAATGCCGGGAGTGTGCTGCCGGAAATGAATTGAATTAAGAAATAGAGAAAAGTCTGTCTTTTGGCATGGGAAAGGTGTCGGGGGACAGGCTTTTTTGCGTGATTCCCACTTAAAAACGGTTTACATAGTCCCTAAAATTCGATATAATAGTCTGTACCGCGTTATAACGCAAGGCTATATCAAATATGAAATGAAAGAATACTAAGAGGGCTACACATGAGTAAAAACAAACAATGGGCGAGTAAGCTGGGCTTTATTATGGCGACGGCTGGGGCGGCGATTGGATTGGGAAATCTGTGGAAATTTCCATATCTGATGGGAAAGAACGGTGGATTTCCATTTCTGGTTGCGTATCTGTTTTTTATCGTCGTTCTCGGACTGCCGGTTATGATCACGGAAATGTCCCTGGGACGGAAGACGCGGCATGATCCGGTGCAGGCATATGCGGACATTCATCCGCACGCACGGATTGTCGGTATATTCGGCGTACTGGCGGCGTTTATTATTTTGAGTTATTACAGCGTCATCGGCGGCTGGATTTTAAAGTATATTGCCAGCTATGTGACGACGGCGGCAGCGCCGGATTTTAACGCCTTTATCGGCAGTAGCGAGCCGGTGATCTGGCATATTGTATTTATGGCAGCGACTATAGCTGTCTGCTATTTTGGCATCAATGGCATTGAGAAAGCGAGCAAATTGATGATGCCGATGCTTCTGGTTCTGTTATTTGTCATCATTTTCAGAAGCGTGACGCTTCCGGGAGCTTCGAAAGGACTGTTATTTATCTTCCAGCCGGATTTTTCGGCGTTCACGCTTTCTTCTGTCAGCGCGGCACTGGGACAGGTGTTTTATTCCCTGAGTCTCTGTATGGGTATCACGATCACCTACGGAAGCTATCTGAGTGGAAAGGAAAATATTCCAAAAAGCTGTATGATCGTCGGTGGTCTGGACACCGTGATTGCGGTTCTCGCGGGTATCGCGATCTTTCCGGCAGTATTTGCCTTCGGTCTGGAGCCGGGACAGGGACCGGGACTGATTTTCGGCACACTGCCGATGGTATTTGCGAATATTGCGGGGGGAACTTTCTTTGCAATCCTGTTTTTTGCGCTGGTTTTTTTCGCAGCCGTTACGAGTGCGATCGCACTTCTGGAAGTCTGTGCCTCTTTTGCGATTGATTCGCTGGGCTGGGAACGCAAGCATGCGGCGCTTGTGATTGGTACGGCGATCACGCTGCTTGGCATTCCGAGTGCGCTGTCCTTCGGCGTCCTGAGTGATGTCACAATCCTGAATCAGTCGGTCTTTGATTTCGCCGGACTGGTAACGGATAATATTCTGATGCCGCTCGGTGGACTCACGATGTGCTACTATGTAGGCTGGAAATGGAAACCGGAGTATCTGCTTGCGGAGATCGAGGCGGACGGTACGAAATTCCGTCTGGGAAAACTCTGGGTGTTCTGCATCCGATTCCTGACGCCGATTATGGTGGGAATCGTCAGTGTAACTGGATTTTATAATTTGTACTTGGCGATTCGGTAGGAAGAGCGGTTTTGTTGACAAAAACAGGAAATTGCCGTATAATTTGTTAAAGTTCAGACAAGGTCATGGAAATAGGGATAGGATGTGCTTGACGGTGGATCAAGGGCGGAAAAAGATCATTTGTGTGATAATCTGAATAGACAGACAACTTGGGGAAACTTGAATATAAGACAATTAAATTATGGGGATACCGCAGAATGACAAGGATGTGATTAGGCGGTGTCCCTACTTCGACTGTCGGGAATGAATCGGATATGAGGCATTGCCGCAGGCGGAAAAGCTGCGCCGTGTGAGTGAGCACAGAATCACAAGCCGGAAGACGTTGCGGAGAAAGCAGAGAAGGAGGATGAGATATATGGTTCAGAGAAAGAAAACATTAGCCAAGACAGCGGCAAAGAAATCTGTTTCAACGGAAGAGAAAAAGGTTCCGTCTGTTGTGGAGAAAAAAGAGACAGCCGTAGCTGAAGTGGCGAAGAAAGAAACGGCAGTGGCAGCAGTCGCAAAGAAAGAGACAGCGGTAGCGGAAGTGGCAAAGAAGGAAACAGCTGTTGCAGCGGTGGAGAAAAAAGAGACGGCAGTAGCATCCGTTCCGAAAAAGGAAACTGCACTGGCACATGTAGAGAAGAAAGAAACAGCCGTAGCGCCGGTACAGAAGAAGGAGACCGCCCTCGCAGAGAAGAAAGAGATGGCAGCAGCCGCAGAGAAAAAGGAGACAGATGTGACCGTAAAGAAAACAACTGCAAAGAGAACTACAAAGACAACCACAAAGACAACCACTGCAGCAAAGAAGACAGCTGCGAAGAAGGAAGTAAAGACAGTTGCATACGTACAGTACGCAGGCTCTGAGATTTCTATCGAGAAGCTGGAGGCAGAAGCAAAGAAAGCATATGCAGCTCTGGGACATAAAGAGGACGAGATTGAGACTCTGACCCTGTATGTTAAACCGGAAGAGCGTGCCGTTTACTATGTGGTAAATGGAGAAGGTTCCAGCGAGTACAAGATTGTGTACTAAGGTGGGCGTTCGGTGAAGTTTCCGGCTCTGTATGACGGGAAGTTTACATACCATATCTGCTTAAAATGAGGGAGCAGGTATAAAAATTTAAGAATGGTAAAAAGCCAGTTTTTATATCTTTGGTGTATTAAGAGAGATATAGAACTGGCTTTTTATTTCATAGAAAAATGTGTCCTATGAAACAAAATACGCTCCGCGAGGATGCACAGTGATTCTGTATGGAATATGTCAGCTTCGCTGACCAGAATCACGCGCCAGGTCTCACGGATGGTTCACTGATCTGTGGATATTTTGATATGGGGATGTTTTAAAATCATAAAAGGGAATGCGGATGATTCGGTGCAGGGCGGAATGAAGGAAAAAACAGCCAGAACAGTACTCCAGCGGTTAAGGTCAGGCAAATCTCCATGGCACTGTTGATGATTCCCGATAAAATCCAGCTGTCCAGACAGAAAACACAAGAAATCCAGAGAAGCAGGAGGCAGAGGCGCCCACGGGCAGCAGGAGAATCCAGAGAGTGAGTCAATTTGCTGAAAAAGGCAGTATGGGAGGTTCTTTGGGAATAATGGACAGGAGCTGGGGACGAAAAATAGAGCTGCAAGCTTAAATAAAACAGATTATAAAGAAATAACAGCGCAGCCGCCAGCGCCAGAAGCGTGTGAAGGATAGCACAGACTGGGAGGTGCTCCGGGGCATAGGGCAGCAGGGCAGCGGCAGTGAGGAGAAGCAGGCAGCATTTTGCCTGGCGGGGGCGGTACAGGGAGAGTTGGGAGTAGAGAAAGCCGCCGCAGAGCAGGCACCAGAGAAAAAATTCGCCGCGTCGGTGCAGTGCGATGCTGATACTGGAAAAATTGGAAGAAAACAGATTGCTTCCGCGTGTGAGTGAGAAACTAAAAAATGGGAGGAGAACGAACGTAAATATCCATCGAATCATGAGGATAGTGTGGGAAAATGGGGCGGAAAAGATACTGGAAAGAAGAGGCAGAAATAGTTGACGGAATTGCTGTTTATGTAATAGTATTATTATTTAGGAAAGATGAATTATATGTTTGATTAAGAAGGATAATACAAAACTATGATAAATTTACCAGCAGCATTTACTGAACGAATGAAACAGATGCTTGGCAGGGAGTACGATGCGTTTATCGCCAGTTATGATAAGGAGCGCTCACAGGGGCTGCGCGTGAACGGACTGAAAGCGGATCCGGCTGAATTTGCTAAGAAGGCTCCATTTTCTCTGAATCCGGTTGCGTGGGCGGCGGAGGGATTCGCTTATGGGGCGGAGGATCGTCCGGGGCGTCATCCGTACCACGATGCGGGCGTTTACTATATTCAGGAGCCGAGCGCGATGATTGCGGCTTCGCTTTTAAACCCGCAGCCGGGAGAAATGATTCTGGATCTCTGTGCGGCACCGGGCGGAAAATCGACGCAGGCGGCGGCGAGACTGAGCGGAGAAGGACTTCTGGTGAGCAATGAGATCCATCCGGCGCGTGCAAAGATTCTCTCGCAGAATATCGAGCGCATGGGAATCCGGAATGCGGTTGTGACAAATGAAGATTCCGGGCGGCTGACGAAGTATTTTCCGGCATTTTTTGATGGGATCATCGTGGATGCACCGTGTTCCGGCGAGGGAATGTTCCGCAAGGATGAGACGGCGGTCACGGAATGGAGTCCGGAGAATGTGCATCGTTGTGCTGGGCGGCAGCAGGAGATTCTTGAAAATGCGGCGACGATGCTGAAACCGGGCGGACGGCTGGTGTACTCCACCTGTACGTTTGCGCCGGAGGAGGACGAGCAGGCGATCGGACGTTTCTTAGAGGCACATCCAGAGTTTGCGCTAGAGGAAACGCCGGACTATCCGGGACTTTCGCACGGCGTTCCAGCCTGGGGGACGGGTGTGACGGATGGAATCGAGAAAACGGTCCGTATCTGGCCGCACCGGACCGAGGGAGAAGGCCATTATGCGGCACTTCTTCGAAAAACGGGTGAGCCGGAGATCGTGAAGCGTAAATATCCGGCTTCAATGAAGGACAAGAAGCTTCTGGCAGTCTATGAGGATTTCTGCAAAGAGATATTTATTGAGCCGAAGAAATGGACAGCGGACAGTACGATGACGATGTTTGGCGACCAGCTTTACCGGACGCCGGAGGAGATGGTCGATTTTAAGGGGCTGCGGGTGCTTCGCCCGGGGCTTCAGATGGGAGAATTTAAGAAAAACCGTTTTGAGCCGTCCCACGCGCTGGCACTTGCCCTGCATCCATCGGAGGTAAAACAGAACGTGAACCTGTCTGCCGACGCGCCGGAGACGGCGGCATACCTGCGCGGCGAGACGATCCAGCTTTCTGAGGAAGACGCCGGAAAAGGCTGGTGCCTTGTGAGTGTGGACGGGTATTCGCTCGGATGGGGCAAGAAGAGCGGCGGTACGCTGAAAAACCATTATCCGAAGGGACTGAGAAAGCAGTATTAATGGAAAAAGGAAAAATCCTCCGGCATCGGAGCCGTAAACTCCATTGCTTCCCCTGTGATCGGATGCCGGAATGCCACCGTATAGGAGTGAAGCGCCTGCCGTCCGATGAAGCGGTAATCCGGGTTGTATAGAAAATCACCTAAAAGCGGGTGCCCGATAGCTTTCATGTGGACCCGGATCTGGTGGGTGCGCCCCGTTTCCAGACGTAGCAGGACGAGGGAGCAGTCGAGATCGTCCCGGTAATCGAGACACCGGTAATGGGTGACGGCGTGTTCCCCATGTTCCATATCGATGCAGCGCTCGATGGTAGAACCGTCTTTTCGGGCGATCGGCAGGTCAATGGTGCCGGATTCTTCTGGTTTCCCGGAGACAATCGCGAGATATTCGCGGCGTATTTCTTTTTTTGCAGTCATGGCGGAGAGAAATGCGCCGCTTATTTTATGTTTAGCGATCAGCAGAAGACCGGTGGTGTCTCGGTCTAAGCGGTTCACGGCACGGAATACGAAATGTTCGCCGCGCGAGGCAAAACGGTACGCGAGGGCGTTTGCCAGCGTATTTTCATGGTGCCCCTGGGACGGGTGGACAGGCATTCCGGCGGCTTTGTTGAGTATTATGAGATCTTCGTCTTCATATACTATATCGATCGGACGATTGACCGGAAGAATATCTGAGGAAACGGGTTCGTCCGGGAGAAAGAGTGTCAGGGTGTCTCCGATCTGAAGCGGTGTGTTCAGCCAGGATGGAGTCCCATTCAGGCAGATCTGCTCAGGGTTCTGTTTGAGCTCGATGAGGATGCGGCGGGAATATCCGGCATCGCGCAGGAAGGCGCCGATGGTGTCGGCCTTGTTTTTATTTGTAATGGTGTATGATAATGTCCGTTTCATTTAGGGAACCTCTTTGGGGTGAAAATGGGTTATTTGTTGTCATTCCAATAAGGATAACATAAAAGCAGGATGGGCTGCAATGTCAGAGTGAAATTTGTTCCTGATTACGGCTACGCTATTTTGGAACAGGAAGCGCCCCATGAGAAGGTATGACGAAATTTTGAAGGATTCTCGAAACCCTATTGACTTGCCATGAAAAACCTAGTATCATTACTAATAAGTAAGGCTGTTTTTATTCAAATTACTTATAAGCAGAACTAATAAATACAATGCAGAGAAAAGGAGAATGAACGATGGCAAAAGTAGGAATTGTAATGGGAAGCGATTCGGACATGCCGATCATGGCACAGGCAGCAGATTTTCTGGACAAGATGGGGATTGATTATGAAATGACAATCATTTCTGCACACCGTGAGCCAGACATCTTTTTTAACTATGCAAAATCCGCTGAGGAGAAGGGCTTTAAGGTTATCATTGCAGGTGCTGGCAAGGCAGCACATCTGCCGGGTATGTGCGCGGCACTGTTCCCGATGCCGGTGATCGGTATTCCGATGAAAACCTCGGATTTAGGCGGAGTTGATTCTCTGTATTCGATCGTACAGATGCCATCCGGTATTCCGGTTGCAACGGTAGCGATCAACGGCGGTAAGAACGCGGGTATTCTGGCAGCCAAGATTCTGGCAACTTCCGATCCGGAGCTGTTAGCGAAATTAAAGGCATACTCCGAGGAGATGAAGAATGAAGTAGCCGGTAAGGATGAGAAATTACAGAAGCTGGGACATAAAGAGTATCTGGCACAGAAATAAAAACAAAAAATATAAACAAGGACATACGGAGGAAAACCATGGATTACAAGAATTCCGGAGTAGATATTGAGGCTGGTTATAAGTCGGTAGAACTGATGAAAGAGCATGTAAAGAAAACGATGCGTGAGGAAGTGCTGGGAGGTCTGGGCGGCTTTGCCGGTGCATTCTCCCTGGCAAAGATTAAAGAGATGGAAGAGCCGGTTCTCTTATCTGGTACGGACGGCTGTGGTACCAAGGTAAAACTGGCGATCATCATGGACAAGCATGACACGATCGGTATCGACGCGGTTGCGATGTGTGTCAACGACATTGCATGTGCAGGTGGCGAGCCGCTGTTTTTCCTGGACTATATTGCCTGCGGCAAGAACTATCCGGAAAAGATCGCGGATATCGTAAAAGGCGTTGCAGAAGGCTGCTTACAGTCGGAGGCAGCTCTGATCGGCGGCGAGACAGCCGAGCATCCGGGACTGATGCCGGAGGAAGATTATGATCTGGCTGGTTTTGCTGTCGGCGTGGTTGATAAAAAAGACATGATTACCGGCGAAAACCTGAAACCGGGTGATGTACTGATCGGTATGGCATCCACCGGCGTTCACAGCAATGGTTTCTCCCTGGTCCGCAAGGTATTTGAGAAGGAACTCAACAAAGAGGGACTGGAGACCTACTATGAGGAGTTGGGAACCACGCTTGGCGAGGCACTTCTGGCACCGACCCGTATCTATGTAAAGGCGCTGAAAGCAGTGAAGAATGCGGGCGTGACTGTGAAAGCGTGCAGCCATATCACAGGCGGCGGCTTCTATGAGAATGTTCCGCGTATGCTGAAAGACGGCGTCCGCGCAGTCATCAAGAAAGACAGCTATCAGATTCCGCCGATCTTCGGTATGCTGGCGAAGAAAGGCGATATCGAGGAGCACATGATGTACAATACCTACAATATGGGTATCGGCATGGTTGTAGCAGTCGATGCGGCTGATGCAGAGCGTGCGATGGAGGCAATGAAGTCCGCTGGCGATACACCGTACATCATCGGTTCTATTGAGGCAGGAGAAAAGGGAGTAACATTATGCTAAGAGTCGTTGTAATGGTGTCTGGCGGCGGTACAAATCTGCAGGCAATCCTGGATGCGGTTGATAACGGCAAGATCACGAACGCAGAGGTTGTAGCGGTTATCAGCAACAATGAGGGCGTTTATGCGATTGAGCGCGCGAAAAAACACGGTGTCCCAGCGTTTGTTGTGACTCCGAAGGCGTATGAGACGCGAGATGCATTCGATGAGGCGCTTTTAGAGACCGTCAAGGCGTGTAAGCCGGATCTCATCGTTCTGGCTGGATTTCTTGTGAAGATTCCGGCGGCGATGATCGAGGCATACAGAAATAAAATTATCAATATCCACCCGTCCCTGATTCCGTCCTTCTGTGGCGTCGGCTATTATGGACTGAAGGTGCATGAGGCGGCACTGGCGCGCGGCGTCAAGGTGACGGGCGCGACGGTTCACTATGTGGATGAGGGAACCGATACCGGTCCGATCCTCTTCCAGAAAGCCGTAGAGGTGCAGCCGGATGATACGCCGAAGACGCTGCAGCAGCGCGTGATGGAACAGGCAGAGTGGGTACTGCTTCCGCAGGCGATCGATGCGATTGCAAACGGAAGAATATAAGGAGAAGAACATGAAAGTTTTAATCGTTGGCAGCGGCGGACGTGAGCATGCGATCGCATGGAAAGTGGCTCAGAGTCCGAAGGTAGATAAAATTTATTGTGCACCGGGCAATGCGGGAATCGCAGAGTATGCAGAGTGTGTGCCGATCAGTGCAATGGAATTTGATAAGCTGGCGGCATTTGCGAAAGAGCATGAGGTTGATCTGACCGTGATTGGCATGGACGATCCGCTGGTTGGCGGTATCGTGGATGTGTTCGAGGCACAGGGATTGCGTGTATTTGGACCGAGAAAAAATGCGGCGATTCTGGAAGGATCGAAGGCATTTTCCAAGGATCTGATGAAGAAATACAACATTCCGACCGCAGCCTATGAGACTTTTACCGATCCGCACAAGGCGCTGGAATACTTACAGACCGCTAAGATGCCGATCGTTTTGAAAGCAGATGGTCTGGCACTTGGAAAAGGTGTTCTGATCTGCAATACTTTAGAAGAAGCAGAGGCAGGCGTCAAGGAGATCATGGAGGACAAGAAGTTTGGTTCTGCCGGCAATCAGATGGTTATCGAGGAGTTTATGACAGGACGCGAGGTTTCTGTCCTTTCCTTCGTCGATGGCGATACGATCCGCATTATGACCTCCTCCCAGGATCACAAGCGGGCGCTGGACGGCGATCAGGGCTTAAATACAGGCGGTATGGGAACCTTCTCGCCAAGCCCGTTCTACACAAAAGAAGTAGACGAATTCTGCAAAAAGTACATCTATCAGCCGTCGGTTGACGCGATGAAGAAGGAAGGACGTACCTTCAAGGGCATCATTTTCTTCGGTCTGATGCTGACCGAAGATGGTCCGAAGGTGCTGGAATACAATGCGCGTTTCGGCGATCCAGAGACACAGGTTGTCCTGCCGCGCATGAAGAACGATATCGTGGAAGTCTTTGAGGCATGTATCGACGGAACTCTGGATCAGATTGAGCTTGAATTTGAGGACAATGCGGCAGTCTGTGTTGTTCTGGCGTCGGATGGTTATCCGGTGAAATATGAAAAGGGCTTCAAGATTCACGGTCTGGAGAAATTCAAAGACACGGACGGTTACTATGTATTCCATGCAGGCACGAAGTTCGATGCAGACGGCGATATCGTGACAAACGGCGGTCGAGTGCTGGGCGTTACTGCAAAGGGCAAAGACCTGAAAGAGGCGCGCGCCAACGCATACAAGGCGACCGAGTGGATCGATTTTGCTAACAAATATATGCGCCATGATATCGGGCATGCGATTGATGAGGCGTAGGGGAAGCGGTAGGTAGTAGATTCCTATTTAGAAAAGAAACGGGGATATCAGATTTGAACGTCTGATATCCCTGTTTTTGTCTGGATGTTGGAAAAAAATGCTTTTGAAAAACATATTAAAAACATTCAAGCGTGCTATAATAGAAAGAAAAGATGAACTGTTTTCATGCAATTAAAAGGAGGAC
>ENA-UEYG01002611-UEYG01002611.1-human-gut-metagenome-genome-assembly--contig:-NODE-2611-length-11202-cov-4.134112_pt1 | contig 11202 bp, 7 predicted proteins | sample MGYA00242933_ERZ507934 | MGnify/ENA primary metagenome ERZ507934 (study PRJEB26167, sample SAMN06115527) | human gut metagenome | host: Homo sapiens | place: China:Zejiang | collected 2015-11-10... | reverse complement strand
CACACCGAGCCCCCGCAGTTAAACCACGGTCAGAGATACATCGTCCAGAATTACGCTGTCATCCGTGCCGCCGGTTGCTTCCAGATAGACCGTCACTGTGGTCACATTCTCCGGCACCACAGTACTGATTACCTGATAATAACCAAAATTCGGCGCCGTCTTAACCATATCCTGAGAACGCACCGACACATCAGCCGCATTTGATTCGCCGCCGGCTGCGTCTGTAAAGATGATCCTGCCAGTCACTGCCGGTTGATTCCCTACCCCTTGGGCATAAAAGGAAAGCCGGTAATAGCTGCCTGGGGCAGCTGCGAGCGTCTGGCGCATTTGCGCACCTGATGCCAGTTGCACCGCTGATAAACCGCTGTGCACCTGACCGGCGGCGGTAGCCTGCCCAGCCAAAGCCTCGTTGTTCACCGTCCAGCCGGTGGGAACGGTATTGGTGAACTGCTCCATAGTGCCATTGGTCACCAATTCGCCGGGCAGCACCGTTCCGGTAGCACCCGTGGCACCCGTAGGTCCGGTAGGACCTGTTGCGCCGGTAGCACCCGTAGGTCCGGTAGGCCCTGCTGCACCGGTAGCACCTGTTGCACCCGCTGTACCGGCAGGACCTGTTGCGCCGATAGCACCTGTGGCACCGGTAGGTCCTGTTACGCCTGCTGTACCGGCAGGGCCTGTTGCGCCGGTGGCACCCGTAGCACCGGTAGGTCCGGTTGCGCCGGTAGGTCCTGTTGCGCCTGCAAAACCAGCAGCTCCGGTTGCACCGGTTGGACCGGTGGGACCCATTTGTCCGTTGCTACCCGGTGCGCCGGTGGGACCGGTGGGCCCCATTTGGCCGTTGCTGCCGGCCGCACCGGTAGCGCCCGTAGGACCCATAGGACCGGTAGGGCCGGTAGCGCCAACACCCGGACCTGTGGGGCCGGTGGGACCGGTAGGCCCTGTTGGACCGGTAGGCCCAACAACGGTGGGACAGCAGGAACAGGCAGGCTTGCAGCAAGCGTCGCAGCAAGGTTGGTTTTTATAAATCGTTGTATTCATCGGTTTTGCTCCTTATTCTCTCCAGTAGACGACGGGTCGGCAGGGTGCTGCAATGCGGCAAAATAGGCTGCGTTCTGCTGCACGGCGGCATCATCGGGTCGGTACGCTGCGGCTTGGGCATTACAGCGGGCAGCCGCTGCATAATCACCCATACGATCATAACAAACGCAAAGCCGCAGGTACGGCAAGTACCCGGTGTCATCCGTGTTTACAAAGCCGCTATGCAGGTCCTGGGGCAGTTCCAGCGCCCACTTGTACCAACAAATCGCCGCCGGATAGTCCCCTTGTTCCAGTAACAAATCACCGCAACCGCATACCAGGTCCGCCCGAGGTGCTCCCAAGGCAAAGCTCCGGCACAATGCAGCAAACGCACCCTTCCGATCCCCTTGGTCGTGCAGGGCTGCACTCAGATACTTGCAGGCCTCCAACTGATCCGGCAGCCAGCCGTCGCCGGGCGCCAAAAACGCCTGCAATTCCTGTACCGCACGGTCAAACTGCCGATGGTAGTATAACTCCCGCCCGTAGTAGAATCGATCTCGGGGCGTAAACGACTCCCCTGCCGCCGCCATCTTTTCATAGATTCGTAGGTTTCGGGTGGTGTACGCTGTCTTGATTGATCGATGCGTCACGGCAATATTTACTGTAATTCTGGTGCCCGGGCACTGAATATATTCGTGTACCCGACCGTGCCAAACCGGTCCCGCCGCACGGCGCACCAACCGCTCTCGATCAAAGAAAAAAGTGGGATTGCCACGACTGTCAAAGCCGGTATTGTAGCGCATCATCACCACATCCGCCGGGGATTGGTCCAGCCGATTTTTCAGACACAACAACGCATCCAGATCCTCCGGCAACAGCACATCGTCTGCATCCAGCCACAGAATATAATCCCCTGTCGCTTTGGCAAAGGACGCATTGCGTGCCGCTGCAAAATCATCTACCCAGGCAAAGTCAAAAATTCGATCGGTATAGGCAGCCGCCACCGCCTTGGTGCCGTCCACACTGCCGGTGTCTACAAGAATGATCTCATCTACCGCCGGCGCCACACTCTCCAAACAGCGCCCCAGCACTGCTTCCTCGTCCCGCACGATCATACAAAGGCTGATACTCGCCACTGTCACCCCTCCTACGAACCTATCTCATTCTATGCAAAAGAGAAAAATCTGTGTTTTTGCATTTTTTGTAAAAATTCTCTTGACTTTCCCATATACGCTATGCTATACTACCAAAGCGAGATAGCTACGGGGCATTAGCGCAGTTGGGAGCGCGCCACACTGGCAGTGTGGAGGTCAGGGGTTCGAATCCCCTATGCTCCACCAAGTCCACTGTAATTTCGGTTACAGTGGCTTTTTTATTATGCCGATAAAAAACAAAAGGACCTTGCAACAGCAGGGTCCTTTATTATGTCAAATTATCAGTCTTTCACCGTCAAGGCACTGAATGCGTCGCGAACGGTGCGCACCGGCACAATATCCAATTCTTTTTTAAGGTCCCTAGACAGGGATTTGTAATTATGGAATGGGATCACACAGCGCTGGAAACCCAGGCGACCGGCCTCCTGCACGCGCTGTTCGCAATGGCTGACAGCGCGAATTTCACCTGCCAAGCCGATCTCGCCAAAGGCCAGCACTTTGTCGCCGATCACCGCGTCCTTCAGCGAGGACACCAGCGCCATTGCCACAGACAGATCCGCCGCCGGCTCGTCCAACCGCAGACCGCTGACCACATTGAGATAAGCATCCATGGTGTTGAAGAAAAAGCCCGCCCGCTTTTCCAATACCGCAATGAGCATTGCCATACGGTTAAAATCAAAGCCGGTGCTCATACGCCGGGGCGTGCCGAAGCCGGTGGCCGTTACCAATCCCTGCACCTCCGCCAAAATTGGGCGAGAGCCTTCCATTACACAGGCCACACAGGTGCCGCTGGCGTTCTTCGGACGACCGGAGAGCATCATCAACGAGGGATTTTCTACTTCCAAAAGCCCCTCTTGGGTCATCTCAAACACGCCAATCTCATTGGTGGAGCCGAAGCGGTTCTTCACCCCTCGGAGAATACGGTAAGAGTAGTTCCGCTCGCCTTCAAAGTACAGCACCGTATCCACAATATGCTCCAGTACCTTAGGTCCGGCAATGGCGCCGTCCTTGTTCACATGGCCCACTACAAAAATAGGGATACCGTAGGTTTTGGCCGTGTGCATAAAAATATTGGTGCACTCCCGCACCTGGGTCACGGATCCGGCAGAAGAAGTCACCTGATCGTACACCATGGTTTGAATGGAATCAATGATCACAATATCCGGCTTTTCGCTGCGAATGGTCTCGGCAATACTGCCCACATCCGTCTCTGCCAAAATATACAGGCTGTCCGTAGTCACACCCAGCCGATTGGCACGCAGCTTGATCTGATTGGCAGACTCCTCGCCGCTTACATAGAGAATGGTATGGCGCTGCCCCAAATACTGGCAGGCTTGCAGCAAAATGGTGGACTTGCCGATACCCGGATCGCCACCTAAAAGCACCAGGCTGCCCTCTACGATACCGCCGCCCAGCACCCGGTCAAACTCATGAATACCGGTGGAAATACGCCGCTCCACGTCTTCTGTAATTTCCGACAAACGTTTCAACGGTCGCGAGGCATAACCGCCGCTGCTGCGCTTGGTGCCGGTGGATTTGACCGCCGGGGTCTCCTCATTCATGGTGTTCCACTCGCCGCAGCCCGGGCACTTGCCGTACCACTTGCCGCTCTCGTAGCCGCATTCGCTGCAAATATACATACTCCTCTGTTTTGCCATTACGGTAACTCCCCTGTTTTCATGGTGTCGCTAAGCCCTGCCAAAATGCAAAAGGCCACGCGGCGCCGATAAGCATCCTGTTTTAACTGATTATTTTCTTTTACATTGCTCATAAAGCCGCACTCCACCATCACGGAGGGCACTTTGGCTTTATAAAGCAGGTAATAGCTGTCGTCCGACGGCTTGTTCTCCCGACGATTACCCGGCTGCAAGTGCTGCTTGTCATAAGCTAAAATATTAGCAGCCAGCGACTTGCTCAACGGATCGTTTACCGTGTACCAGATCTGCATCCCCCACTGGGAAGTATCGGCAAAATGGTTTTGATGAATAGAAACCAGCACCGCGTTATCCACGCTGTTAATATAGTCAAAACGGTTATACAAATCTGAGCGCTTTTTGTCGTCTCCGGCCTTGTAGACCAGGTAGTCCCCGGTGCGGGTCATAGAGGCGGGTATGCCGCTGATCACCGCAAAAGCATACAAATCCCGGGCAATGGCCAGGTTGATCTCTTTCTCTGCCGTGCCGTCCGCTGCCACCGTGCCCACATCCATGCCGCCGTGGCCCGGGTCGATGACCAAATTGTAGCGCGCCTTGGGGTACTGCACCGCCGAGGGCACAGACTGCCGCAACAGCACTTGCAGAGACAGGCAGGTCACAAACACAAACGCCACGCACAGCGCAGCGGGAAAAACACGCTTCACAAAAATCACCCGTACATACTATGCGGGTGCGTCCTTGCTTATTATTATAACCGCCCGGCGTGCCCGGCGCAAGTACCGGTTGCATTTTAAGACGGACTGGGTTATAATTTGGACAGAAAGGCGTGATTTTATGAAAATTGTAAATTTAGACGGCTATACAACCAACCCCGGCGACCAAAGCTGGGACTGGATGGGCAACTATGGCGACTATAAGGTCTATGACCGTACAACGGCAGACCAAGTGGTAGAACGCGCAAAAGGTGCAAATTTGCTGATTATCAACAAAACCGTCCTTGACCGTGCAACGCTGGAAGCGTTGCGCCCGGAGCTGGAATACATTGGGCTGCAATCCACCGGCTACAATGTGGTAGACTGTGCGGCAGCCAAGGAGCTGGGTATTACCGTGTGCAACATTCCCGCTTACTCCACCAATGCGGTGGCGCAGCTGGTGTTTGCTTTTATCCTGTCCTTTACCAACCAGGTTGCAGTGCATACACAGGCGGTAGAAAACGGTGAATGGTGCCGTTGCCCGGACTTTTGTTTTTGGAAAACACCGCTGATGGAATTAGACGGCAAAACCTTGGGCATCTTTGGGTTTGGCGCAATCGGGCACAGAGTGGCTCAGATTGCAGAAACATTCGGCATGCAAGTGCTGGTGTGCACCCCGCACGAAAAGCCCCTTGACGGGCTGCACAGCACCCGATTTGCAGATGCGGATACGGTGCTGGCAAACAGCGACATCATCACTTGCCACTGTCCCCTGACACCGGACACCCAGGGAATGATGAACGCGGCGGCCTTTGACAAGATGAAAGACGACGCGATCTTTATCAACACCAGCCGAGGACCGGTGGTGGATGAGAATGCATTGGCGCAAGCGTTAAACAGCGGCAAACTGGCAGGCGCCGGGCTGGATGTGCTCTCTACCGAGCCGCCGGCAACAGACAACCCTCTGCTGCACGCAAAAAATTGCCGCATCACCCCCCACATTGCCTGGGCGGCCTATGAGACCCGTGCCAGACTGCTTGGCATTCTGCAAGCAAATATTGCCGCTTACTTAGACGGCAAACCGCAGAACGTGGTGAACGGCTAAACCCGGTATTAAACAAAAACAACACCCTCGACCATTTGGTCGAGGGTGTTTTCTATGCTTAGATTAGAACTCTGTGTCGGGATTTTCCTTATCCGGGTCCGTGGTGCTCTGGCTCAGTGCTGTTTGGGCGGTGAACCACTCTACATCTAAAGTCGGAGTATCATACGCTTTCATTCTATTGTCCTCCTTCTTTAGTTAACTGCGGTAACGGCACCGTTTACGCACTGATAAATATCACCATAAACCACAAAGGGTACCTGGGTGTTCATACGGGAAGCACGGTAGCTCACATACATACGCATATAATGGCTGCCCGTATCGCTGCCCTTCTTGGTCATGGTAAAGGTGCCGGAATTGGGACTGCCTGTCCAGTTGGCAACATTGCGGGACACAACCGTTGTCGCACCGTCGCCGCCCTTCACAAGGGTGTCCTTTCCGTTCTTAGTGGCGGAGTAAATCACACCCACCTCCAAGACGGTCACATTAGCACCGGCAGAATAATCACAGGACAAGGTAAACTTGTTGTCTGCAAAGAAGCCTACGCCATTCAAAGCCGGCGTGCCGCTCTCTGCCTGCTCCTGCAAATCTTTGGGCAGATCGTTTAAGCTGGCGTATGCCGTGTAAGTGGTATCCGTATTTGCGCTGAACAGGGTAACTTTCTGCTCGTAGGAAGCCAAGGTCTCCACACCGTTTACAGTACGGGTCCAGTACGCTGCGTTGTCAGAGGTCAGCTCTAAGGGTTTGTTGATACCCGGTGCGGTGTACTGGGTAGCGCCGTTGATCAAGGCGTTTGCCGCCGTGCCTCTGTTGCTGACGGTGTAGTCCACATCCACACCGGTGGGTGTACCTCTCTGCACAATCTGCGCAACCTGACCCGCCGGCACCTGATGGGTGCCTTCGCTCCAGGTCCAACCGGTAAATTTGTACTTGGGAGAATCCTTGGCGGTAATCACTGTATCGCCCACCGCTACGGTGTTGCCCTTTACAGTTACGCTGGTGGCGCCCTCAAATGCGCCTAAAATCGTGCCAAAGTAGTCGGCAACAATCACATTGGGTCTGGTGGCAGTGGTAACCGTAATGGTGGTATCCCGCTGAACCAGCAGCGCCAACTGATAATTGCACTTGGCAAGGTCAATCTTTGTATCGCCGGTTGCCGTATGCACAACGCAAACGGTATCCTGAGACTTGTAAGCAGAGAAATCCAAATGGGCAATGGTGCCGTAGTAATACAGCGTTTTACCCTCTTTCGTTTCAAAGGCAAGGCCGTTGACAGTGCAGGCAACGGTAAAGGTGCGGCCACTCTGGGAGGACTCGCCTACATTCATATTACTCAGCAAATCCGTAGTAAAGCCGTCTACCGTACCCTGTTGCGTAGCAGGCACATTCACATAATCCTTGCCATTGTATGCTTTATAAATGGTGCCGTTGCCGTTGGTTACCGTATTGGTAATGGCGGTACCGCCGTCCGGGAACGCGGTGCGGTCAATGGTGGCGCTGATGCTGCGGGCAGATTCATAGGCGCTGGCGTCAGCGGCAACCACAAGGCCGGAGTTTTTCAGCTGGGTTGCGGTCTCATCAATTTGAGTCTGGGTGGTCTTTTCCGCAGAATCGGGACCTACGGTAAAGCCTGCCACATTGTTTCTTCCCTTTTCAGGATACTGCGCCAACAGATCCGCACCGGCTTTATAGGCGTTCTCAAAGTTCTGCCAGCTGTCCACCGTGTACTTATTCTGGTCCGTATCGGTTACATTGCCGGCAAAGCCCTTATCATAAGCCGCCTTGTTCTGCTCTACCACCTTTTCCAGTTCCGTAAAGTCTGCACGCTTGGTCAGGCCAGTATAAGTAGAATCCAAAACCGTGCCCACATCCTGGGTGGTCTCGTCTGTGGTCAGCAGGGTGTAATTGTTCAGGTATGCCTCTGTGTTCAGCAGCGCAGTGGTGTACTTGTCCCAAGTCTCCTTGGTGTAGTCCGTGGACACACGCACCTTGCTCACCGCCTCATTGTACGGCGTACGCTCGTTGCTCTTGTTGCAAACCTTTACACGTAGGGTCAAACCCAGGTTTAAATAGTTCTTAACAGTATTTGAAATCAGGCCGGATTTCTTAGTATTCGTGCAATAAGACTGAGTCTCAGCCAACACAGCCTGCTCTTCCTGCTGATTAGGCTGCACGGAAGATGTGCCGGTTATGGTCTGATACTGTTTAACACCGGCACCCATGGTGTAATTGTCAAAGTAAATACGATCGGCAGAGAAGCCGGTACCGGTCACATAGTTCAGAGAATCTGCAGACGGGAAAGAAACCGTGCTGCTGTCTGTACGGGAACCGCTACTCTTCATAGGCACATAGGCCAGCTTAAAGGAATAACTGGTGCCGTCTGCATTATTCCGGGCAATACCTGCATTTGAATCACTACTCATATCATAATAGTAGTACGCAGATACCATTGAGTTGTCTTTCACTTTAAGACAATTTTCTCCACTGGCTTTCTTGTAGTTGTCAGACAGACCGGCAATTTTATCACCGGCACTAGTAGAATACAAATTTCCGCGGGCTGATCCCCAGCTATCTTCAAAAGTTAAAGCATTCGCATCTTCGATATTATACGCATTTTCAATACCCATTGTGCCGGAGTAATTCTTTCTGTCAGTATTACCATAAGAATCCTCTGCCACATATATAGCGCCTAAAGCAGAAGACGCAACGACTACATTTGTGTACAAATTCTGTGTACCAACAGAGTGCCCCGCTACCGGGTTAGAAGCCACATACAACTTATCGGTTTGGGTCCAAATATTTCCGTCTGCATCCGTCAGATTGGTCTCAATGGTAACCGTCTCGCCCTTGTTATAATTTGCATACTCAACCGTATCTGCAATATGCAAAGTACCGCTCAGCTTACCATCCGCATACTTAATATCCGCAGCAGGATCCTCCACGCACTGAATACCGGTAATGGTATAACGGCTGTCACTAACCGTATAATGAGTCTCTTTTTCGCCGGCTTGAGAGCCGTCGGAAATCAAGGAACCACAATACATATACGGTTGACCCTTACCGGAAGCGTCACCGTGAGTATAAATTACCGGGTCATACTTAACCACACCGGTCACAGCCAAGTCGCCGTCCACAACCGTAATATTATAAGTATTCAGCCCTGCCTGTACCACAGCATTACCTACTGCGTTGGCAGTAACGGTAACATTGTAGCCGTCAATGGTGCTGCCGCCGTTTGCCTTTAAGCAATGGGCATACATATTCGTTGTAGAAGTAGAGGGATTCAGCAGGAAATAGCCGTCCGTACCGTGATAGACAATCAAATATTCCTCGCCGTCATCCACGGTATTCACCTGAATATAGCCGGGCAGCTCCGTGCTGCCGGTCTCGCCGGTGCGGATTCTGCGATACAGTTGGAAGGTGGTGGCTGCCAATACCTCGGCCTCGTCCTGGTCGTTCTTGCCCTTACCGGTAAAGTCCCACCGCTCAAAGTGATTCACGGTATTACCCTTAGAATCCTTTTGCTGGAAATACAGGCCGTAATGGCCGTCCTGCAACAGCTGGAAGCCACCGTCTACTGCACGCAATGTAACATTGGCAGCTGTAGACGCACCGGGATAGCCGGCCTTACCGTTTGTACCCACACTTAAGTACATACCGGCGTGGGCAATAGTGTACTCTGTGCCGGTAGAGGTAAAGGTGTACAAAGCACGCTTTACAGAAACGGAATCGCCGCTGTAATTGACATCCGTTGCCTTATTGGCAGTGGCACCGGGTACTTCCTTCGCAGCAGACAAAGACACAATATCGCTTGCAGAGTTATTCACATTCTGCGCAGAGAAGGTTAAGGTCTTCTTTTGACCCACATTCATCTGAATATCCGTTGTGGTGGGAACATCCACATCCATACCGGTGAGGGATTGGATATCAAAAACTTTATAGGTAAAGTCACAGGCATCCGTCTCGTACAAATCTGCCACGCGGCCGTCTTTCAGCACCGTCAAGCAAGAGTACGCAAAGGTTGCGCCCTCTGCGGTAATGGTCTTTTTGGCATATTCGGTAGAAACAGTATTGTCGTCATTCAGTAGCAAGGTAAAGATGGCACCGGTTTTACGACCCTCTGTTGAGGAGGGAGAAGAAACCAGAATGGCACGCTTGCCGTCAATTAGATAGGGATACATAACGGCAGACAGCTGGCAGTTACCCCAAATGTCAATCCCAGTATCTACCACATCGCCCCACTGATAGCCAGAGCCGTTCCAGGTGGCGTCGCAGTACATAATCTTTTTCTTACCGTTACGGTAGAAGCAGCGCACAACGCCGTTACCTAAATCTACAAGCTGCGCCTCACTGGACCAACCTTTGCCGCCAAAATCGGACGTTCTAGTAAAGTTCGCCGTACGGCTCCAGGTCTTGCCCCGGTCTTTACTGTAAATAAAGCTGGTTGCCTGAGAAGCGTCGCCGGAACCCCAAGCATTGTCGCCGTAAACATAAACCGGCATACAAATGGTGCCGTCATCCGTTACGATGGCACGACCGGGACCTGCGCCCAAGAACTTCTCACCGCTCTTTCTGGCATTCACCAAGGACGGTGCGCTCCAGGTTTTGCCGTAGTCCGCTGAAGTACGGAAAAACAGGTACTGGCACTTCTTGGCCTGGAACTCACAGTTAGAATACCAAACGCAGCCAACATAAGCGCCATCCTTAAACAGCTCAAACTCGCCGTTTACCTTATAGTGGCTGACAACCGTGCTGTCGCTGGTTCTGTAAATGCTGGCATAGCCGTCAGCACCTACCGCGCCCACATAATAATCATAGTCGCCGCCGTTACGAGCAAGCAGTAGACGACCCTGACTATCCAAACCGGTGTCCTTAGAAGGCTGTGCGTTCGCAGAAGTGCCGTTAATGGCAACGCCGGAAGCAAAGAAGGTAGACAGCATATAAAGGGTCTTGCCGTCAGTTGCAATATTGCTGTCGCAATAACTGGTAGACGCCTTGTTAAACTTATTGCCGTTATCGCCGTAATAGCCGGCCCATGTGTAAGACCAGGTGTCGCCGTTATCCGTAGAACGCGCGGTGATCACATCGTTACCGCCGCCGTCCATGCCGCCGTCCCAACGGGCGTCGGCTGCAGCTACAATGGTGCCGTCGTCCAAGGTGACCATACTGGGAATACGGTACCAATGAGACGGATTATCGCTAACAAAGGGACGACCCTGGGTCGTACCGACTGCCGGCTTACTTGCCTCGGTGCTGCCGGCTGCCATCGCGGTGGTCACCGGAAATGCGGTAAGCACCATGAGAATGGCCATCAGCACAGCTGTCCATTTTTTTGCCATAAAGATTCACGCTCCATTTTGCGCAGCGCCCTCGGCGCCACAGGATATAAAAGCAGGAGAAAAGTGGATGGTAAAACTAGATGATATGTTAGATGAAAATTCAAATGATATAATAGTTTGTTTTTATGAGAAAAAGTAATGATATAATTTTTTATTCGTTGTTAGCATTGTGTCTATTTACTAACTGTCTGTTTATAGGATACTACTATTACCATTTCTAAAAACCTCGTAATAATAGATTTC
>ENA-UEYG01002603-UEYG01002603.1-human-gut-metagenome-genome-assembly--contig:-NODE-2603-length-11232-cov-5.625818_pt1 | contig 11232 bp, 8 predicted proteins | sample MGYA00242933_ERZ507934 | MGnify/ENA primary metagenome ERZ507934 (study PRJEB26167, sample SAMN06115527) | human gut metagenome | host: Homo sapiens | place: China:Zejiang | collected 2015-11-10... | reverse complement strand
CCAGCAACAGATTAACTTCCAGTTCAAAGTCCCCGTAATCAGGAAAAGCGATCGGTCTGGTTATTCCGGAATTAAACGGAAAGCTCATCGGTTCCGCACAGCGTGTTCCGGTTCCGACTGGTTCCACTACCATTCTGACAGCCGTTGTTAAGAAAGCTGACGTTACTAAGGAAGCTATCAACGAGGCTATGAAGGCAGCTCAGACTGAGTCCTTCGGCTACAACGAGGATGAGATCGTATCTTCCGATATCGTAGGTATCCGCTATGGTTCCCTGTTTGATTCTACACAGACTATGGTATCTCCGATCGGTGATGACTTATATCAGGTACAGGTTGTTTCCTGGTATGACAACGAGAACTCCTACACAAGCCAGATGGTTCGTACAATCAAATACTTCGCAGAGCTGGCATAGTTTTATCGATTCGATAGAAAATCATAAGGATTCAAGATGGGTCCGGTCCTCGGTCGGGACCGGACCTGTTTTTTATTCTTTTATAATGTAAAGGAGACAGGATATGCTGAATAAAAAATCCGTGGATGATATCAATGTAAAGGGCAAACGCGTTCTGGTACGCTGTGATTTCAACGTACCGTTAAAAGAAGGAAAGATCACCGATGAAAACCGTCTGGTGGCAGCGCTTCCGACGATCAAAAAACTGATTGCGGACGGTGGAAAGGTAATTCTCTGCTCTCACCTCGGCAAACCGAAGGGAGAGCCGAAGCCGGAGCTGTCTCTGGCACCGGTAGCCGTTCGTCTGTCTGAACTTCTGGGACAGGAAGTGAAATTTGCAGCCGATCCGGAAGTGGTTGGACCGAACGCAAAGGCAGCCGTTGAGGCGATGAAGGATGGCGAGGTTGTTCTGCTTGAGAACACCCGTTACCGTGCCGAGGAAACCAAGAACGGTGAGGCGTTCAGCAAGGATCTGGCATCCCTGTGTGATGTCTATGTGGACGATGCATTTGGTACTGCACACCGCGCACATTGCTCAAACGTAGGCGTGACCCAGTATGTGGACACCGCAGTAGTTGGTTACCTGATGCAGAAAGAGATCGATTTCCTTGGAAATGCAGTAGATAACCCGGTCCGCCCGTTCGTTGCCATTTTAGGCGGCGCGAAGGTAGCCGATAAATTAAACGTTATCTCCAACCTGCTGGAGAAGTGCGACACGCTGATCATCGGCGGCGGCATGGCATTTACCTTCTTAAAAGCACAGGGCAAGGAGATTGGTAAATCCTTAGTCGATGATACAAAGTTAGATTATTGCCGTGAGATGGTAGAGAAGGCAGCGAAGCTTGGCAAGAAACTGCTTCTTCCGGTTGATGCAGCTGTAGCAGCATCCTTCCCGGATCCGATCGATGCACCGATCGAGGTACAGAATGTATCGGTTGACGCTATCCCGGCTGACACGATGGGACTTGACATAGGACCGGAAACTGCAAAGCTGTATGCAGACACCGTAAAATCTGCTAAGACAGTTGTATGGAACGGACCGATGGGTGTATTTGAGAACCCGACTCTTGCACAGGGTACAATCGCAGTTGCAAAAGCACTGGCAGACACCGAAGCGACCACGATCATCGGTGGCGGCGATTCTGCAGCAGCGGTCAACCAGCTTGGATTTGGCGACAAGATGACCCATATTTCTACCGGCGGCGGCGCTTCCCTGGAATTCTTAGAGGGAAAGGAGCTTCCGGGCGTAGCGGCAGCGAATAATAAATAAATGTTACTGTTTACAGGTAGGCACTTTTGGAACCGAAAGTGCCGTAAGAAAACGTGGTGGCAGCAGGAATTTGCCGTATTTAAATGCGAAGCCACGGCAAATTCCGTTACTGGGCACGTATGCGTGAACAGTAACAAATAAACAAACAGAAAAGAGGAATAGAATAGTCATGGCTAGAAGAAAGATCGTAGCAGGCAACTGGAAAATGAACATGACGCCGTCGGAGGCAGTAGCTCTGGTAGAGCTTCTGAAGTCGCTCGTTGTTTCGGAAGATGTAGACGTTGTATTCTGTGTACCGGCGATTGATATTATCCCGGTTGTAAAAGCGTGCGAGGGAACCAACATCGCAGTCGGCGCTGAAAATATGTATTTCGAGGAGAAAGGTGCTTACACCGGCGAGATTTCCCCGAATATGCTGACCGATGCAGGCGTTAAATACGTGATTATCGGACATTCCGAGCGCAGAGAATACTTTGCAGAGACCGATGAGACGGTCAATAAGAAGGTACTGAAAGCATTTGAGCACGGTCTGACCCCGATCATTTGCTGCGGCGAGACTCTGACCCAGAGAGAGCAGGGCATCACGCTTGACTGGATCCGCCAGCAGATCAAGATCGCATTCCAGAATGTGACCGCAGAGCAGGCAAAGACAGCTGTGATCGCATACGAGCCAATCTGGGCGATCGGTACCGGCAAGGTAGCGACCACCGAGCAGGCTGAGGAAGTGTGCGGCGCGATCCGTGCGTGCATCAAGGAAGTGTACGATGAGGCGACCGCAGAGGCGATCCGCATTCAGTACGGCGGTTCCGTATCCGCAGCATCGGCTCCGGAGCTGTTTGCACAGCCGGATATCGATGGCGGTCTGGTAGGCGGCGCATCCTTAAAGGCAGATTTTGGAAAGATTGTAAATTATAAATAAGAGATGGGTAAAAGGGGGCTGTCGCACGTGTGAGGCGTGGCAGTCCCCTTTTTGCCAGTAAAAAAAGAAGGTGAAGGTTTTGACCTGAAACAATCAAAATTGTTGGTTCATCCGGTTGTTTCAGAAAAACGGTTCATTTCATGGAAGGAAAGGAAGAAGAAAGAGATGAAAAAAAAGCCAACCGTATTAATGATTCTCGATGGATACGGCATGAGAGATACCTGTGAGCACAATGCCGTGTGTGAGGCAAAGACACCGATCATGGATCAGCTGATGAGCCAGTGCCCGTTTGTGCGCGGCAATGCCAGCGGTCTGGCGGTCGGTCTGCCGGACGGACAGATGGGTAACTCGGAGGTTGGACATTTAAATATGGGCGCCGGACGTATCGTATACCAGGAGCTGACCCGTATCACGAAATCAATCGAGGATGGCGATTTCTTTGAAAATCCGGAATTTCTGGCAGCCGCAGACACCTGCAAGAAAAATGATTCCGCCCTGCATCTGTTCGGACTGGTATCAGACGGCGGCGTTCACAGCCATCTGACTCATTTATTCGGACTTCTGGAGTTCGCAAAACGTCAGGGACTAAAAAAAGTGTATGTGCACTGCTTCCTGGACGGACGTGATACACCGCCGACCTCCGGCAAGGAGTTCGTAGCAGAATTAGAGAAGAAGATGCAGCAGCTTGGCATCGGCGAGGTGGCTTCCGTGATGGGACGCTACTATGCGATGGACCGTGATAAAAACTGGGATCGTGTCCAGAAAGCTTATGATGTGCTGACAAAGGCAGAGGGCGAGAAGGCAGAAAGCGCGTGTGCAGGCATTCAGGCATCCTATGATAAAGAGGTAAACGATGAGTTCGTCGTACCGTTCTATGTAGAGAAGGACGGAAAGCCGGTTGCCACGATTCAGGATGGCGATTCCGTCATTTTCTTCAACTTCCGTCCGGACCGTGCAAGAGAGATCACCCGCGCATTCTGCGATGAGGGATTTACCGGATTTGCGAGAGAGAAGAAGCTTGACCTGACGTTTGTATGCTTTACCGATTACGATGAGACGATCGGGAACAAGCTGATTGCGTTCAAGAAGGAAGAGATTAAGAACACGTTTGGAGAGTTCCTGGCGGCGCACCATATGACGCAGGCACGTATCGCCGAGACCGAGAAATATGCACACGTAACATTTTTCTTCAACGGCGGCGTGGAAGAGCCGAACGAGGGCGAGGACCGCATTCTGGTTCCGTCTCCGAAGGAGGTTCCGACCTACGACCTGAAACCGGAGATGAGCGCACCGATCGTGTGCGATAAGCTGGTGGAGGCGATTGAGTCCGGCAAATATGATGTCATCATCATCAATTTTGCAAACCCGGATATGGTAGGTCACACGGGCGTGGAGTCGGCTGCGATCAAGGCGATTGAGACCGTCGATGCCTGCGTAGGACGTGCAGTTGAAGCCATCAAGGCAGCCGGAGGCGTTCTCTTTATCTGCGCCGATCACGGTAATGCAGAGGTGATGGTCGATGAGGCAACCGGCGAGCCGTGGACCGCTCATACGACCAATCAGGTGCCGTTTGTCCTGGTCGGCGCTGACCCGGCGTACAAGCTGCGCGAGGGCGGACGCCTCTGCGATATTGTGCCGACGCTGATTGAACTGATGGGACTTGAGAAGCCGAAGGAGATGACGGGAGAGTCGCTGTTGGTGAAATAGGGAGAATTTTCGAATATATTAGGAAAGTATAAATATAACCGTCAATAAGAATCGGGAAAACTGCCATAAAGCAAGAAAAGATCATAAACAGAGAAATGGTCGGGGCTTGTTTTGTGGCAGTTTTTTGTTCACAGATAGGAATTTTCTGAACTGAAAATCCCGTGAAAATCCCGTTACTTCTCTCTTCCATTTCATAAGAAAATAGGATAAAATAAAATCATCTATGTGAACCGCTCGGAGGCTGTTCCAGGGCAGACATTTTTAGAAAAGAAAGTGTTATGCGGAAAGGAAAATAGGATGGCAGCAGATTCACAGGGAAAACAGGAGGAAACAAGCATGAAGGTAGCGGTTGTTACAGACAGCAACAGCGGAATTACACAGGCACAGGCGAAAGAGATGGGCGTATATGTCCTGCCGATGCCGTTTATGATTGATGGAACCGAGTATCTGGAAGATATAAATTTGACACAGAAGGAATTTTACGAGCATCTGAGCGGGGATCACGATGTGAGCACATCCCAGCCGTCCCCGGAGACGATCTTAAATCTCTGGGAAAAACTTTTGGAGGAATACGATGCAGTTGTGCACATTCCGATGTCCAGTGGGCTTTCGAGCTCCTGCCAGACGGCAAAGATGCTGGCAGATGATTTCGACGGAAAAGTGCAGGTGGCGGATAATCACAGGATTTCCGTGACCCAGCGCCGTTCGGTGCAGGATGCGCTTGACATGGCGGCAGCCGGCATGGACGCGGAGGCGATCTGCAAAAAGCTGGAAGAGACAGGTTTGGATTCAACTATTTATATCACGGTTGACACATTAAAATATCTGAAAAAGGGCGGTAGAATCACACCAGCGGCAGCAGCGCTCGGAACACTTCTCCGTTTAAAACCGGTTCTGACGATACAGGGCGAGAAGCTGGACGCATTTGCGAAGGCGCGGACGATGAAACAGGCGCGTTCCATGATGATCACGGCGATCACCCGCGATCTGGAAAATCGGTTTGATGATATGACGGGAGAAAAAACGTATATTGATGTAGCGCATACCGACGATGATGAGATGGCGCAGGAGCTGGCAGCCGAGCTTCGGGAACTTTTCCCGGAGACGGAAGTCCGTGTAGAGCCGCTGTCCTTAAGTGTAGCCTGCCATATCGGACCGGGAGCGCTGGCGATTGCGGCAACGAAGAAGCTTGAAATCGGATCGTTGTTGTGAAAAACGCAGTTACAGAGCAGCATTTCGGGGTTACAGTTCACAGCCAATGTCAGTAAGTTAAGCAACGCAAAGAGCGTGTGAATTGTAATCGTTCAGGACAGGAACATGAGAAGAATAGCAGAACATAAAAGAAAGATATGGAAAGCGATGGAGCACACGATCGGGATGAGAATCCCTCTGTTCCTCGCCTTTCTGATTCTGACGCTGGTTCCGCTTCTGGTACAGGTTCGTTTTACATCGGGGTATTTTTACCAGAGCCACGTGGAAGAACGGATGGCGGAAGCGCAGAACCGGTGTCTGATTTTAGCAAACAAGATACGCAGCAGTGATTATATCAATGTACTGCTGTCGGGAAATCCAAATCCGGCGCTGGATGCGGAACTTAGTACAACGGCGGATCTGATGAACGGAAGAATCGTGCTGGTGGACGACAGCTTTAAGGTTTTGAAAGACACATTTGGTCTTTCCAGAGGGAAAACGCTGGTTGTATCGGATGTGTTAAAGGCATTTGACGGGGAAACTTCCAGCTATCTGAACCAGAAGAAAAAGTATTTCTATGTAGCGCAGCCGATTCAGGCAAAAAGCACGGATGCAGCGCCGATCGATTCGGATGTGGCAGCCGGAAATGGGAAAAATACGGCAGGCGTGCAGGGAGTCCTTCTTCTGATGGCGTCCACGGAAAATTCGGCGCTTTTGCAGGAGAAAATTGTGCAGAAGACGGGATTTTTGCAGCTCGTTATGTTCTGTTTTATTCTGATCGCAGATTTATTGGCGGCGGCTTGCCTGCTGAAACCATTCCGCCGCCTGCAGCAGCAGCTCGATATGGTGGCAGAGGGAAATCTGGATCAGGATATTGATGTAAAAACATATCGGGAGACGCGGGACATTTCGGAGGCAGTCATGCAGACCATCCGGAAGCTGAAAAACCTGGATCAGTCGCGTCAGGAGTTTGTTTCCAACGTGTCGCATGAGCTGAAAACACCGCTGACTTCGATAAGGGTGCTGGCGGATTCTCTGATGGGGATGGAGAACGCCCCGGCGGAGTTATATCAGGAGTTTATGCAGGATATTTCGGCGGAGATTGACCGCGAGGGCAAGATTATCGATGATCTGCTGACGTTAGTCAAAATGGATAAATCATCGCCGGATCTGAATATTGCCCAGACTTCGATCAATGGTCTTCTGGAACAGATTTTAAAACGTCTGACCCCGATCGCGAAGCGGCGGAACATTGAGATCACGTATGAGAGCAAGCGGGAAGTATCGGCGGATGTGGACGAGGTAAAATTGAGCCTGGCACTTTCGAACCTGGTGGAAAATGCGATCAAGTATAACCGCGAAGAGGGAAAAGTCTGGGTGACGCTGGATGCTGACCACAAGTTCTTTTATGTGAAGGTAGAGGATAATGGCGTGGGAATCCCGAAAGAATTCCAGGAGCGCGTATTTGAGCGTTTTTACCGTGTAGATAAGGCGCGCTCACGCGAGACAGGCGGTACCGGGCTGGGGCTTGCGATCACGAAGAATATTATTCTTCTTCATCAGGGCGCGATCCGCCTGAAGAGTGAAGAAGGCAAGGGAGCAACCTTTACGGTGCGGATTCCGTTGAATTATATTCCGTAGACAGCGTGGTTCTGGGCGGTTTAGAGGTTCGAGATGGTTGCTGGTGCTGTAGTGTTCGAATATTTCGGTGTTTGAATGCTGTCGTGTTCGAATGTTTCAGTGTTTGAATGTTGCGGTATTTGAGTGTTGCAGTGTTCGAATGTGAGGTCAGGGAAATGTCTATTGTGAGATAGATTGCAAAATAACAACAGGAAATAATAAATGGAGAAAATAAGAAAAAAAAGCTCTGGAAAACGGGCAGGAAGCGTAAGTTCGTGGCTGATCCTTTGCCTGGCATGTCTGCTTCTTCTGAGCGGATGCCGAAAAAAAGAAGAGGTGCATCCGACGGCGGGTGAGGACGGCGTCTATCAGATTTATTATCTCAATTCGACGCGCACGGGGCTGGCGAGTGTTTCCTATCAGACGGAGACGGCGGACGCTGAGATCCTGATCGGGGAGCTGGCGGGGCAGATCCTTGCGGCGCCGGAAAACCCGGAGTATCAGGCAGTTTTAAGCGATAAGGTTGAATTCCTGGATATTAACCGGGACAATAACGTGCTGACGTTGAATTTTAATCAGGAATATATGAATACGAAAGCGTCGCGGGAGATTCTGTGCCGGGCGGCGCTGGCAAAGACCTTTACACAGGTTAAGGGAGTCGATTATATCAGCATTAATTGCGAGGGACAGCCGCTCCTGGACACACATGGGAACCCGGTGGGCGCGATCGCAGGAAGTGATTTTGTAGACAGTATTTCGGATGTCAATTCGTATGAAAAAGTAGAGCTGACCCTGTATTTTGCCAATGAAGAAAAAGATGGTCTGGTGGCAGAAAAACGGGAAGTATTTCACAGTATGAACACGTCGCTGGAACGCCTGGTAGTGGAACAGCTGCTGGCAGGTTCCCAGAATGGCGGGCTTTCAGTGATGCCGAAAAATACAAAGGTATTAAACGTATCACTGACAGATAATACCTGCTATGTCAACCTGGATAGCAGTTTTATTTCCGGGGATATCGATGTGGCGGAGTATATTCCGATTTACGCGATCGTCGATTCGCTGACAGAGCTTCAGACGGTGAATAAAGTACAGATCACGGTCAATGGCTCGGCAGATGTGACGTACCGGAATGTGATTTCGCTGGTGCAGCCTCTGGAGAGAGAGGAGAAGTATATTGTGAAGTAACTGTCAGATAGAATGTATATGCCATGTTTGGAAGAGAGCAGCAATGGGATTTTGTTGATGTTTTGTAGAATACAGGAAAAGAGGAATTGAATATCAAACGACCGGTAATGTGGATGATGGTGGCTTTCGTACTTGGAGAGGTCGCAGCGTACCAGATGGGCATGACGGTGTGGTTTATAATTGCAGCAGCGCTTTTTTTGTTTCATAGGAAATTGTGTCCTATGAAACACAAGGCACATTCTTTTTCACCTGCAGTCATAAAAACAGCAGAAGGACGGGTAGATTCGGACTTTCAGACAGACGCAGAACGCGTCTGGAATTGGAAAGATCCGATGATGTGCCGTGTCTTTCTGCTGTTTTTCTGTTTCCTGGCAGGATGGGGACGGATGATGGTGGAAATGCGCCCGGATGCGCTGGAACGGATGGTAACGCAGAAGGGCGGTTCGGCAGAGGTGGCGGTATCGGGAACACTGGATTCTGTTTCGGAAAAAAATGGGTGGTGTACGATGATTTTGACGGGGGTGGAGGTAGAGGATGAAAGTGTAAGAAAGGTACTGATATCGTGTAAAAGCGATTTACTGGAGAAGTGTGAAGAGAAAATTCTGCCACCCTGCGGAAGTCAGATTCATCTGACGGGAACTGCTGAGTTTCTGGAAGAAGCGCGCAATCCGGGGCAGTTTTCGTATCGGATGTATTACCGGGGACTAGGAATCAGGAACCGGGTGACGGCGGATCGGATTTTTATTTCAGAAGAAAAAAGTTCCCCTCTCCGAAGTCAGGCGGAATGCTTCCGGGCGTACGCGACGGCTGTTTTTCAGGAAATCTGTGATCCAGAAGATGCAGGGATTTTCCAGGCAATTTTGCTGGGGGATAAATCCGGGTTATCGGAAGAACTGCGCGAACGGTTTCAGGATAATGGGATTGCACATATTCTGGCAGTCAGCGGGCTTCATGTCTCTTTGATTGGCATGAGCGTTTACAGCGCACTGCGTTTTTGGGGCATATCGTATGGATGGGCGGGACTGGGTGCTTCAGCGCTTCTTACCTTTTATGGTTTAGTAACCGGATTTGGAGCATCGGTATTCCGGGCGGTATTTATGGTAGAGGTGTCCTGTCTGGCGGCATATCTGGGGCGGAGTTACGATCTGCTGAGTGCGCTGTCGCTGTCTTTGATTTTGCAGGCGTGGCAGTCGCCGTATCTGCTCTTTTCAGCGGGATTGCAGCTTTCCTATGGCGCGGTTGCCGCGATTGGGCTGGAGACGGAGCGGCTGCGGAAAGTGGGAAAAAAGAGAAAAGAGCGGGAAGAGGAGGAACAAGAGAAAGAAAAAAAGAAAGGATATGAAACATTCATGCTCAGCTCGGCAATTCAGTTTTATACGATGCCGATTCAGCTGTATCACTATTTTACATTTCCGATGTTGGGAATTTTTCTGAACCTGATCGTGATTCCGCTTCTCACGTATGCAGCCGGAAGCGGTCTGCTGGCGCTTGGAATTTACAGTATAGCGTTTGTAGGAGGAAAAATTGGGGGGATGGGCGGAGGCAGCAGCATTGCGGGAGTACTTTCGGCTTTTGGAGGTGCGGCATCGGGAATATCAGAAATACCAGAAATATTCAGAATAGCGGCAAGTGCATGTACGGGTCCGGGGCATTATATTTTTCAGTTGTATGAATGGCTTTGCATCCAGGTGGAACGCGTGCCGTTTCATTCCATCGTGGCAGGACGCCTGGAAATGTGGAAAATAGGGGTGTTTTATGTGGCGCTGGGGATTCGATATGTATGGAGTGTGGGAGAAGCAAGAGATAATTTAGGGAGAAAAGGGATTTTTCGGTTTCCAAAAGACTGGAATGCACAGGGAAAAAATAGTGTGTTTATTGCTGTGGCAGTAGTCTTTTTAGTAGTTCAGCCTGTTCATGGCTTTCAGATCTGGTTTCTCGATGTAGGACAGGGCGACGGCGTCTTTCTGCGGACGCAGGATGAGGCAATTCTTTCGGACTGTGGCAGCAGCCAGGATAAAAAAATCGGGAAAAATGTGCTGGAACCATTTTTGAAAAGTCAGGGAATCCGCACGCTGGACTGGATTCTGGTCAGCCATGCGGATGCGGATCACACGAACGGGATCGAATGGCTTTTGAAGGAGGAGGCAGATATCCGGGTGCGGAATCTGGCACTTCCGGCGGCGGGAAAAGGGCAGGAGGCATATAAAAAACTGGAAACTCTTGCCAGAAAACGGGGTGCGGAAGTCTATTATCTGCATCGGGGAGAAACGGTGCGGGCGAAAAGCCTGGCGCTTCGGTGCCTGTACCCGGAGGCGGGGGAAACGCCAGCCGAGGAGCGAAATAGTCATTCACTGGTGTTTGATGTCACGTATGGAAAGTTTTGTATGCTTCTGACAGGAGATATTGGAGTGGAGGACGAAAGGAAGATTCTGGCGGTGGAAGAGGACAAAAAGAGGGAAAAAGTGACACTGTTAAAAGCCGCACACCATGGTTCGAACGGTTCCTCCTCAGAGGAGTTTTTGGAGTGCTTTTCCCCAGCTTTCACGGTGCTCTCTTATGGAGAGGGAAATACTTACGGGCATCCGGCACCGGAGGCGGTGGAACGTCTGGAACAGACGGGAACGGAGATCTGGAGAACGGCGGATTCAGGGGCAGTGAATGTGTGGACGGACGGGAAACGTATGTATATCAAGGGATATAAGAAAAAAGATTATGGGAAGGAAAGAGATAAAAACAGATAAAAAACTAATTGTTAACTATATAAAAATAATAGGTTGACAATAGAAAAAGGCTATGTTATGCTTGCAATCAGTTCTGCATCTGTTTCGACTACCCGGGATCTGGAACGGCCGCTGCTGTTTTACCGAGGTGGAACTCTCGACGGTGAA
>ENA-UEYG01002599-UEYG01002599.1-human-gut-metagenome-genome-assembly--contig:-NODE-2599-length-11252-cov-2.612707_pt1 | contig 11252 bp, 7 predicted proteins | sample MGYA00242933_ERZ507934 | MGnify/ENA primary metagenome ERZ507934 (study PRJEB26167, sample SAMN06115527) | human gut metagenome | host: Homo sapiens | place: China:Zejiang | collected 2015-11-10... | reverse complement strand
ACGAGAATTTTCTGAAAGAAATCAACAGGCGGGTTACCAGCCATACGCTTTCCTATCGTTCTCCAGAAGCTATTCCGGGCGAATACACCACCACAGACATGGCAGCAGGCGATACGGTATTTGGCGACCACGAAGAACTCATCGCCAGAGTTCCCAAGCTGTTGGAATCTACCGAAAAAGCCATCGTTTCAGCAGCCGTTCATCCCATGATTCTTGCCGCCCGCTTCCATGGCTTCTACGAATATCTTCATCCCTTCCGTGATGGGAATGGAAGAACAGGACGACTCGTCAGCAACTACATTCTCTTAAGATTGAATCATCCTCTCCTTATCATCCCATCCGAAGCCCGACAGGAATACATTTCTGCCCTCCGTATGATTCGTACGGAAGCAACCGACGAGCACCTCATCCGCTTCTTCTTCAAGATGGCAATACAAAGAATGGAAGAAGAGCTGAAGCAGAAAGAGGCCAACACCAAGCGATTTATGACATTCCTCTTCTAATGAAGCATAGCGTCATACGCTCAGAAGTGCCAGAAGCACTAAAGCTGATTGCCCTCCTCCACAATCTGTCCATCAAACAGGCGGATGGTGCGATGGGCTATCTTGGCATCATGCTCATTATGCGTCACCATGACGATGGTGGTGCCCTCGTGGTTCAGCTCAGTAAGCAGATGCATCACCTCGGCTCCATTCTTGGAATCAAGGTTACCCGTAGGCTCATCGGCAAGGATGAGCTTCGGACCGAAGACCACGGCACGGGCGATGGCTACTCGCTGCTGCTGACCACCCGAAAGCTGGTGAGGGAAGTGCTTGGCACGATGGCTGATGGCCATTCGCTTCATAATCGCCTGCACCTTTGCCTTGCGCTCTGCCTTCGGAATATTAAGATAGGTAAGAGGAAGTTCGATGTTCTCTTCTACATTCAATTCATCTATCAGATTGAAGCTCTGGAACACAAAACCGATTTCTCCCTTTCTCACATCCGTACGCTCCTTTTCCTTCAGGTTTGCCACCTCGTGATTACCCAGGAAATATTTTCCCGAAGTTGGGTTGTCGAGCAAACCGAGGATGTTGAGTAAAGTGGATTTGCCACAACCTGATGGTCCCATAATGGCGACAAACTCGCCGTCTTCTACTGTGAAAGATACGTTATTTAAAGCAATCGTCTCCACATCTTCTGTGCGGAATGACTTGCAAAGATTCTCTATTTTAAGCATTTTCTTATCTTTTTACTTTTTTACCTTTTTACTTTTAATTTTATTCATCCTTGAGATATTTCACAGGATTACTGTTCGCCACCTTGTAGCAGTTGATGACGACGGAAAGCCCGATGATGACGAGCAAGATGATGGTAACGCCGATAAACAGCAAAGGCGTCATCGTTATCTTCTCGCTAAACGACATGAGCCATTGTCTGGCTATCAGCCAAGCCCCCAAGTCGCCCACGATGATGCAAGGCAAGGCAATCTTCATGATGTCCTTCAGGAAGATGCGAAGAATATCCTTCACCTTGGCTCCGTTCACCTTTCTTATTGCAATCTCCTTGCGGCGGCGGTTTACCTCATCACTCGTATAACCCACCAATCCGAAGAGGGCGATAATCATCGTTACGATGCCGGCTACCAGAATTCCGTTGCGGAAATTGAGCTGGGAAGCATACTGGTTAGCCAATTCTGAAGCATAACTTTTCACGATGACCTTATTGTTCGGATACATCGCCTGCACCTTCGATTGCAACTCCGACAACGATTCATCCCTTAGTTCATTAAACTTAACCAACATATAGTAAGCCGTCTTGGCTGAATAGAAATACAAATCTGGAAATTCATTCATACCATCACCCCCGGTTTCCACAGCACCCCAGCGAATATTCTTGCACACGCCACAAATGGTAAAGATATTATTATCATGTCCCGTACAGGTAATTTGCTTGCCAACTACGCCATCCTTCCAATGCCACGTTTTGATGAGTTTCTCAGCACCTCGTTCATCAATAATAACCTGTCGGCAACTGTCATTTCTTTCCGTAAAGAAAGAACCCTGAACGATAGGAATATTCAGCATCTTGAAGAAATTGTCGTCCACTCCCGACATCTCCATGATATTAAAGGTATTCTTCTCGTCGCCAGGTACTCCAACCATATTTCCACTACGATCATACCCATCGAGCGGAACATTAAAAGTCGAACTGCAATCCTTGACATTCGGCATCCGTCTGATTTCTGCCAGACATTGGTTGCGCTGGTCTCTATTGCTGGCATCTACCGAAACAATAGCCACATGATCGTAATCATACCCAGGATTGAGCCCCAACATCAGCTGGTATTGACCATTCACGATGTAAAGCAAACTGAACAGCAAACCAGAAATAACGAACTGGACACCCAACAAACCAAGCTTCCATCGGTTGCGATTCTCATTATAACCACGGAAAGCGATGGCTACAGGAATCTTGTTGTAAAGCCAACCTGGCAGCAAGCCGCCAACCAGCAGTACCAGAATACAGATAGCCACCAATATCCAACTGCCACGATTAAGCACCAACGTGCTTACCGGAGCAGAAAGGAAGTTTTCGATGGTTCCCTTGCAAAGGAACACAAGAACAGCCGCAAGAACAACCGCCAGCCCCACATGCACCAAAGCCTCAGAGAAAATGATGGCATGAATGTTCTTCGATTCGGCACCATAGCACTTACGGACAGCCATTTCGCGAGAACGACCCACAAGATTTCCCACGATGATAAGCAGATAGTTCATCACAGAAGTGAAGAGGAGGACAAAAGCGATAATTCCCATAATCCATCCCATCTTCTTGACATAAGGATCTTGGGTGTAAACATCGCTCAATACCGTGAAATCATAGTTCAGTTCTATTCCCATATTCTTCATCTCCTTCAAAGGGAAATGATCCTCTCGCATCTTATTCACGTAAGGCTTGAGTTCTTTTGCCTCATGCCCCTTTGCCAACCGGATGTAGGACCTATAGGAATCATTTCCCACCCATTGGCCTCTGCCATCGTAGGAATATACGTATGGCACACTACACCTCGACAGAATCATCTGCGTACCATGAAAGGAAGAACCCCAGGGAAACGCTTCGAAAACACCATAGATGGTAAAAGTGGTTCCCGGATAATTAGAAAGCGTGAAATGCTTACCTACAACATTACCGCCAATCTTTGCTGCCGTTTCTGAATCGATGAGACAGGATAAGGGTTGGGATAGAATCTGTTTAGCCTTGCCTATCAATATCTTCTGTGGAAAGACATCAAAGAAACAACTGTCTGCCATCCTGATATTGGCAGAAATGATGTTCTGGTCTTCCATCTTGCATTGGGCATCATCATAAAAATAGTGAGTACTGGTAGCAGCTTCCACCATAGGCGCATATTGCTTTACACCTTGGGCGGTGGCTCCTGAAGTATTGGTAAACTCCATGGTTTCGCCATGGTTAGTACCCACTTCCGAAATCATATACGTCCTCTCCCAACTAGGGAAATACGTATCGTAAGTCTGCTCGAAATAAATCTCGGCAATAATTACCGAACTGATTGCCAATCCGAGCGCCAGACACAAGATCTTCACGAAATTGTGCTGGCCCCTTCGAGGCAGATTCTTGAATGCGTTAATAATATGATTCATATCAATATCCTGTTTCAAGGGCGTTAGCCCAATTTATCACTAATCACTACTAGTTAATCATTATTAACTAATCACTACTAATTAAAAACCAATACATCATTATCCTTATAGGCTTCGTAGCCGCTAACGATAACCTGCTCGCCCGGCTCCAAGCCCTCAATCACCTCATAATACTGAGGATTCTGGCGACCGATGGTAATCTTGCGGCGATAAGCCTTCTTGCCACTCTTGTCTAATACAAAGATCCATTGACCACCCGTTACACTATAAAACGTGCCTTTAGGGATAATTATTGCCTGCTTCGACTGACCGAGCTGCAAATCTACATAATAGGTCTGACCGGTTCGGATGTTGCCAGGGCGAACGCCTTTGAAGATGAAGTCGATACGGAACCTGCCGTCTCTTACCTCGGGATAAACCTTGCGGACCTGCAGGAGATAATGCTTGCCGTTCTGGTCGAAGGTAGCAGTAAGTTCCGGTTTTACCCGGTCGATGTAATGCTCATCTACCTGCGCCTGCACCTTGAAATCGCTGAGGTCGTTGATGACTCCAATCTTCTGTCCAGCCTGGATGCTCTGTCCCAGTTCCACATCGAGCAAGCCGATTTCGCCCGAAATGGTGCTGCGGATGTTCAGCTTCTCCTTGCGCTGGCGAACCAGCTGCACATTCTTCTGCATGGCTTCCAGATTATCACCCATCTGATCCATCTGCGAACGGCGTAACTGGGCATCCTTCTTCAATCGCTTGCTGATGAGCGCATGCTTCTTGACGGCAAGGTCGTAATCTTCCTTTGCCTTCAGATACTCCTCGCGCGAATTGAGTTCTTCCTTGTGCAACGCCTCCTGATGCTGATAGGAACGGCGCTTGGTAATGACATCCTGCGAAAGCGACAGTTCCTCGTTGCTATTGTTCAGACGGTCCTGTTCCATCGATATCTGGGTGTTGCGAAGCATGTCCTGCTTTTCGGCAAGTTCGCTTTCGGCATTCAGAATCTCCAGGTCGAGATTCGAATTGCTCAGTTTCACGATTACATCGCCCTTGTTCACGTGGGCACCTTCATCCACCACTTTCTCCAGAACGATACCGCCTTCTTCGGAACTGATCTGTACCACGGAGATAGGAACCACCTGTCCATCCACCGAAACATAATCGTTGAACTGTGCCTTCTCTACGGTTCCGATGCTTAATCCCTTCCTGTCCACCTTCAGGGTGGAAGAGAAATTGCTCAATCCCAACCAAATGAGGACTGCGATCAAAACCGCTCCTCCGCCAATCCATGCCCAATACTTGCGAGGCACGAGATATTTTTTCTTTTCTATTTTTATGTCCATAATTTATCTTATTAAATTTTCTCCCTGATAATAAGCAACCAATCTCTGTTTGATGATGAGCAGCATCTGCATCTGGAGTTCCTTGATTCTGCTTTCCAGAAGCGTCTGGGCTGCGGTATGAAGATCGAAGGTGGAAAGCATTCCTTCCTCAAACTTGCGGCTCGACATGTGATATGCGAGCGAATCGGAGGCCACCTTCTTCTGCATCTGATGCAACTCCTTGGCGTAACCCTCTGCATCCATTACCGCCTGGGTTATCTGGTCGTGAAGTTTGCGACGGGTTTCCTCCAGGTTCACCTGTGCCAGTTGCCAGTCGTTGCGTGCCTTCTTCACGCTGTGCCATCGGTCGCTATTATAAAAAGGTATGGAAAGGGTCAACGCGAGATATTCGCCCTGGTTGTTGTGAAACTGCGAGGCAAACCCATCGTATTGCCCTTTCTGAGAGAGATTCTTATAATAGTTAGTAGAAATGCCGCCACCGAGAGAGAGTGATGGCAGCAATCTGCCCTTTGCTATCTTATAATCATACCGTGCCCGCTCCACTTCGTATTCTGCCGACTTCAAATCGGGAGAGATATTCTGGAAACCCTGGTAAATGGTTTCGTAGTTTACTCCAGATTCTGAAACCTCTTTATTTTCTGCCTTTAGCTTCAGATTCCGCTCTTCAGCTATCAAAATTTTCAGCTCTTCATCCACCGGAAAATTCATCGCCGATTTCAAGGCTAATAAGCTCTGTTTTGCCACATTCTCCTGATGCGTAAGATTGTATTCATCTTCCGCCACCTGCGATTCCATCTGCACCACATCCGGTCGGCCTTTCTCGCCCAGTTCATACAGGCGCTTCATCTTAGCCAGCATCCGTTTGCTTTCGTTCATTTTCTCGCTTGCTATCCGAATGCTTGCCTCAGCATAGGCAGCATCCACATATTTCTGCATCACGTCGATGGCTCGGTCGTCCTGAATCTTCTGCATCGCCGTGGCAGAATAATCCCGGCTCAGCTTAGCCTGCTTCAAGGCGTTGATGGTGGCGAAACCATCGAAGACATTCAGTTCGGCATAAAGTTGATAATAGTTGTTGAATGTCGTTACATTATTATAAGTATTGGTTTCCGGGTCGATGTTTCGTCCCCAGGCATACTGTCCCTGCACGCCGCCCGTAACGGTAGGCAGAAATCCTGCCACAGCATGCTGGTAATCCTGCTTGCGTTGGCGAGCATTCACCACCTCCCGCTTCACCTCCGTGGCATGTTCCACGGCGTAAGCCATGCAGTCGTCAAGGCTCCAACTCTGTGCCGAGACTCCAGCCGCCCAGACCAACCATCCTATCAATATTCCTATTCTTTTCATAATCTTCTTCATTTTGTCATGATAAGGACAAGAGCCGTGCCAAAACAGCATTTCTCCTGATAATCAAATCATTAAATAAAAACTCTCATTAAACAAACTGTCCAACAATTAGACACCACCGTCTAATTGTTGGACAGAAAACCGCAGATCAAAGCTGATCATTCATCGCATCCACCACTTGTCCATCAAACAGATTGATGATGCGACTGGCGTAAGTAGCATCGTGCTTGGAGTGCGTCACCATCACGATGGTGGTGCCCTCATCATTCAGTTCGCTGAGCAATTGCATCACCTCCATACCATTCTTGGAATCGAGATTACCCGTAGGCTCATCGGCAAGGATGATGCTTGGCTTGCCCACCACGGCACGAGCTATCGCAACACGCTGCTGCTGACCGCCCGAAAGCTGATGGGGATAATGCTTGGCACGATGACTGAGCTTTACCTTGCGCAGGATGTCGAGCACTCGTTCCTTGCGCTCCGCCTTTCCCACTCCGAGGTATTTCAGCTGTAAATCCACATTCTCCTCAACGGTAAGTTCGTCGATAAGATTGAAGTTCTGGAACACGAAGCCGATGCGACCCTTGCGATAGGCGGTGCGCTCACGCTCCTTCAGATGGGCCACTTCCTCGTTATTCAACCAATACTTGCCCTCCGTAGGACTATCCAGCAAGCCCAGGATGTTCAGCAAGGTTGACTTGCCGCATCCCGAAGGCCCCATAATGGCGATAAACTCACCATCCTCTACTTCTATGTTTACGCCGTTCAGGGCGATAGTTTCCACCTCTTCCGTGCGGAATATTCTAGTTAAATTTTCTGTTCGTATCATCGTTAGAAATCTTTTTTATCGTTAGAAATCTTTATCTCGTTAGAAATCCTTTTTAAGTTTATGACTCATTATTCAGCCTTGATGCTGTCTATCGGATTCGACATCGCCGTACGCAGGGTGCAGCCGATAACCGAAACAAAGGCTATCAATAAGGTGAAGACGGCGCCAGCCAGCAACACCCACCAAGGGAAGGAGATGCGATGGACGAAATCCATGAGATAAGTCTGCATCAGCTTCACGCAGATAGGGATGGCGATGACCACAGCCACCAGCGAACTGACGAGGAATCTCTTGGCCAGTTGCCAAGCCGCATCCCCAATCGAAGCGCCCATCACCTTGCGCAGGGCAATCTGGCGCTTCTGCTGGTTGCCGTAATAAACCGACATTCCGAAGAGCCCCAAGGCAGAAATCAGGATAGAGATGCTCATGAAGGTGATGATGAGCACCATCATATTGTGCTTGTCCTTGAGATTATTCTTCAAAGTATCATCCATATACTCCACCTGCATTTCCGCAGGAACGCCCATCAGTTCCTTAGCCACCTGCTTGCAGGTACTCCGGATAGCCTGCAGCGCCTGGGCATGATCGCCACGGGTTTTCACCAGAACTGTCCATCCACGCTGCTGCGGGGTAATGACTCCAATGGCATTATGCTCCGTTTTCTCATTCTCGCTCAGCGCATCTCCACTATGGTAATCGGCAATCACGCCACACACCTCGTATTCATGCTTTCCATCCTTCATTCTCATTCCGAACCAAGGCTTGTGGGCAGAAACGCCATAGGCACGCTTCGCATCTTCCGTTACCCAAATCTTTCCATAGGCTGGCTCGCAATACTGCTCAATCACCCTGACTCCCAGCATCTTCATCGCCGTGGAATCTACCATGAACATACGGAGCATTCCTATCTGTTTTTCATTGTCATCATGCACGCCATTTCCCCAGCTTCTGATAGGATTGGCGTTGCCGTAAGTTGCCTCTTCCACCTCTGGAAGCGCTTTCAGACGGTTTTTGAGAATAGACATCTTCTCTGGCGAACCATCCAAGGAAGAAATGATGGAAACAATATCCTTCGTCTGATAACCCAACGGCAAATCGGCAAGATGCTTCATCTGGAGCATCATCGTTATCGCCATCACTACCAGCGTGATACTGATGACGTTCTGGGCTACGATAAATATCTTGCTGAACCACATCTTGCTGCGCATGCGGATGGTTCCCTTCACCACATCTATCGGATTGAAACGGGAAACCACGATGGCAGGAAGGATTCCCGCAAAGATGGAGATGATGACGTAAGCCAACGGCAGGAACCACAGAAGGTCGAAGGAATGGAACAGGTCGATTTTCGTATCCAACATAGAATTGAACAGCGGGATGAATGCCCAGGAAATCAACAAGCCCAGCAGGAAGCAGACTGCCGTGAAGAGTGCCGACTCCTTGAGATAACGAAGCATCACGCCCCCGACCGATTCGCCCAGCAGTCTTCGGGTAGCCATTTCCTTCGCACGGTTGCCAATCTGAGCCACCGTAAGATTGATGTAGTTGAACAAGGCAGAAAGCAGCAGAACCAGCGCCACGACCAGGAGGATATTCACGAGAGAACGATTTCCATGCTTGAAAATCTCGACATCATCATCCGCAAAATGAATCTGGTCCCATCTCACAAACTGGCAGCCCCACATGAAGTCGGCTCCACCTGATTCCTTTTTCCACTCCTTCCAGTAGTTTATGTATTTGCCGAGCAAGGTCTGTCTCACCTTTTCGGGGTCGGCTTCCTTTGCCAGTCGCGCCACCGTAGTGCAGGAGCCAAACTGATTCATCGGCGGAGCCTCAGCTTCTATCAGTTTCATCGACACGAAAATATCGTATGGGTTAAGAAGGTCCTCACGGTCGAAATCCTCCATGATTCCCACCACCTTGAGTTGCAGCTTACCGCATTGGATGGTACGGCCGATAGGATTGGCGTTGCCGAAGGCTTTCTTGGCAAAAGATTCCGAAACCATTGCCTGATGAGCATCCGAAAGGAGATGATCAGGCGCACAACCACGGCATTTGTAACCCATAAACTGGGAGAAGTTCGGGTCGATAGCCAAATATTTTACCTCATAATACTGTCCATCTATCATGGCTCCCTGCGGAGCATAATATTCACCAAATCTTGTCCATCCCTTGATTTCCGGGATGGAAGGAAAGAACTCCTTGGCTATGCCCCAGGTCATTCCGAGATAATCGCCGGAACCTGCAACATAGAGTTCCTTCGCCAGTTTCTGATTCGTTCCCACACGATACTCTGCAGTAACGTAGAAAACGAGAATCAGCACAAAAGCCAGTGCCACCGAGAGACCCAAGGCCTCTATGGTGGCATAAAGCTTGTTGCGTGATAAGAATTTCACATAACTTTTCATCATATACTCATTTATTTTTTGTTTCACTAAAATCAAACGATAAAGGAAGAATACCATCTCCCTGTTTTCGTTAGCTGCTGCAAAGTTACGGCTTCTCCCGTTTTCTGCCAAGATTTCCGGCAGCCCGGAAGGTGGATTGTATGAAATTCATACACTCTATTGTATGATTATCACACAACAATCCCGTTTTTGTTTGTCGTTTCGGGAAAAAAGCGTACTTTTGCAAACAAAAAGATAAAAGATATGAAATACGGAACCCTTCTTGTCATCGACGATAATCCGTCGATACTCACGGCGCTGAAGATTTGTCTGGGCAATACGTTCGAACGGATTCTCACCCTGCCCCGCCCCGATACCGCCCCCATGTTGCTGCAACAGGAGCAGGTAAATCTCATCCTGCTCGACATGAACTTCTCACTCGGCGTAAACAGCGGTCAGGACGGCTTGCTCTGGCTCCGCACCTTCCGCCGGCTCCACGCCCACATCCCCGTGGTACTCATCACCGCCTTTGCCGACGTGCAGCTTGCCATCAAGGGATTGAAAAGCGGAGCCGCCGATTTCGTCACCAAGCCCTGGGATAATGACGAACTGATAAGGGTACTCAAGGATGCCATCGACAACAATACGGAAGTGGCAACCTTAGAAACTTTTGAGAACGATTACATCCGGAAGGTCGTGGATAAATGCCACGGCAATATCTCTCGTGCCGCCGAAATGCTCGGCATCACCCGACAAACCCTTTACGCAAAACTGAAGAGATGACTTTTGGAAAGGGAAGTTTAAGAAGTTAAGAGAAGTTAGGAGGAAGTTAAGAGACAAATGTATTAGAGCAATTTTATGATTATTATCAAGATTATATATTTAATAGGTGGAATCTGCTTCATCCTGGGCAGCCTCATCTATCTGTTCTTTCGCCATCAGCGAAGGCTGAAGGCGCGTGCTTTTCTGATGCGTGAGGCTGTAAGAAATGGCGATTACGCCTTCCGCCTCCCCACTTCGGGCTTGCTGCCAGGCGAAAGAGCCTTGCAGCAGGCACTCAACGACATGCAGGGCGATATTGCCCGCCTCGTAGCCAGACACGAAGTGGAATCATGGCAAAAGCTGACCCGTGTGCTTACCCACGAAATCATGAACGCTACGGCTCCCATCTCCAGCATCTGCCAGGCTTATCTCAGCAACCCGCAGATCAAGGGTAGTGAATACGAGGAAGGCATTCAGGCGATTCACGACACCAGCAAGTCGCTCACCAACTTCGTGGATAGCTACCGCAAGCTCACCCAGCTCCAGGCTCCCGTCGTAGAACCCCTTCCGCTCGTCTCTTTCCTGGAGAGCATCAAGGCGCTCTATCCCGACCTTAGCTGGCACTTTTCCCTCCCCCAGAATGCCACGCTGGAGGCCGACCACAACATGCTGCGCCAGGTATTCATCAACCTCACCAAGAATGCCATCGAAGCCCATGCCACCGACATCGACGTCCGCATGAGCAGGAACGACCACCCTATCCTGCTGTTCAGCAACAACGGCGAACCGATTCCTGCCGATGTGGCACGGGAAATCTTCATCCCGTTCTTCACCACCAAATCATCCGGCACAGGCATCGGACTCTCTCTCTCCCGCCAGATGCTGATGATGCAGAACATCGAACTGGGACTATCCGACAACTGTCTCTCCGGTTACCATGTTACATTCTATC
>ENA-UEYG01002596-UEYG01002596.1-human-gut-metagenome-genome-assembly--contig:-NODE-2596-length-11260-cov-3.903604_pt1 | contig 11260 bp, 4 predicted proteins | sample MGYA00242933_ERZ507934 | MGnify/ENA primary metagenome ERZ507934 (study PRJEB26167, sample SAMN06115527) | human gut metagenome | host: Homo sapiens | place: China:Zejiang | collected 2015-11-10... | reverse complement strand
GTAGTTTCATAGCAGAATGTACCAACTGTGTGGCATCCATTTCGCTACCGGACAAATAGAGTGCGAGAGCTTTGTGGATAGTCATAGGGGAGATTCCTGTATCGGTTTTGTCAGCTTCGTAACGATTGAAGGCGTCCAGAGCTTCCTTGATATGCCCTGTGTCAAGAAGTATCTTACCGAGAACTTTGTCAAATTCGGGCAATGTAGAAATTGACGGATCTTGCTCTATGGCATTTCCCAGCATCTGAAGAGCCTCTTGCGGGTGGCTTAATGCATTGTAACACTTGGCCAGTGGTACGATGAGATTGGGTTCGTAAGTCAGGTTGGTTTCATAGAGCGGTAGGGCTTTATGATATTGCGTGGTGTCGCAGTAGGCATTTGCTATCGTTATCTCTATTTGGCTCTTTATTTCGTCGGAAGGAGGTTGTGATTCAGCCTTCTGTAACAAGTTGAGCCCTGCTGTGATTACCCTGTGCGGATTATCCAAAACGGCGTCCATTGTTATTCTTCGTAAACTAATCTGATAATATCCGTCTACGGTTATTCCACTGTTTGCGGCTATTTCTTCAAGAAAAGAGATGTACAGTTGATGTGTTGTATTATACATGCCTAAGCTGATTGTATAATCCATCAGAACAATTACTGCACTTTCGAGATCGATCCGGTAGTTTTGGTCATCAAACGATTCGTCTTCTTGTTTTAGATGTTCAATCGACGTACCGATTCCATTGCTTGCACTTTGGTGTGATTGCTTGTATTCTTCGTTATCGCTGGAGAGGACATAAACAAATTCGAAGCATCGGAGGATGACTTGCCAATATACAGCATCTTGTTTGGTTATGGCCTGCGCTATGTTGTTCAGGCATGCTATCGTTTTCTTGTTGTAGAAGCCATACAAACTTAGCAAGCATCGTATTTCATGCCAGTAGCTCATTTCTGCCTGCTCGAAATTACCTCGATTCCAATTGAATTCGGCCATGTCTTTGAATACCCGTTCGGCCACAGCATCATTATCATTTTGGATAGCGATGTCGGCTGCCATACGATAGTATTCTTCTGCTTGGTCTTCTTCCTTTTTCATTTCCATTGAATAAGCCAGATAGCGATAAATCAGGCTTCGGGCTACTGACATTTTTTCAACCCCCTTTTGGTTGCAATGATGAAGGGCACGATTGAACATGTCGACAGCTCTTTCAAAATAACCCGTCTGAAAGGCGTCTCTCCCTTGTCGGAAGGTTTCGGTCAATGCCGGATCATCTATACCGATGTAGGTTGCAAATTCTTCGATTTCGGCATTTGCATTGGCTGTTTGCTTTTCATTGGGTTGGTCATTGGCCGAATCTTCTGTATTTTCATTTGCCTGTTTCAGTTGTTCAACTGTGTCCTTGTACTGCCTTGCCATCTGATCGTCGGGACCGAACAGGGCGGAGCGTATCTCCCAGGCTTTTTCAATGTGTTCGATTGCCTTATCTATGTGTCCTAGTCTGAAACATATTGCACCGTAATTATTGTTCGCATAGGCAGCTGCTTCATCCTGACTTTTATCGCATTCTTCCAACAAAGCAAGTGATTTTTCGAGTGCAACTGCGGCGTCTTTGAAACGATTGAAAGTGTTGTATGCTGCGGCCAGATAGGAGTATGAGGCAGCCTCTTTTTCCAGGTTATCCATATTATGCCAGGTTTCGGCTCCTTTCAGATAATAATGTTCCGAAAGCTTTTCATCATTTAGGACGAGATAGACTTTACCCAGATTGTCATACATGGTAGCAGCCAGTTTGGAGTCTGTTTGTTTTAATGTTTCGAGTAGACTGATGCACTCCAATGCTGTGTTGAGAGACAGGTCAGGTTGGTTGGCCCGAAGATAGATGGAGGCCTGGCTGTTCAGTAGCTCGGCCAGCGTCATGTCACGGTCTCCAATCTTTTGGTAAATATCTATCGCATGTCTCATATATTCGGTCGCTTTGGGATAGTTTCCACTATACATCTCAATTTCTGCAAGCGAGTGATATTCTTCTTGGGTATGCGTATTTTCATCTCCTAATATGTGCTGATATATCGTAAGGGCTTTTTTGGCATACTCTCTGGCTTGGTCAAAATCTTGTTCCATGCGGCATTCAAGTGCATAATTATGATATGCGATGGCTACATCAATATCATTCTCACCTTTGAGACTGACATATATGTCCTGACTTTTCAGACGATATTCCTTAGCAAGTTCTTCTTCACCAAGCAACCTGTATATACCGGCGAGATTATCGTATGCTACGGCAATATCATCATGCATGTCCGGCAGGATGGATTTGCGCATCTTAAGGACTTTTTCGAGGATCAGCTTCGCTTTTTCCAATGCGTTCTTATCAACCGGATCTTGTGATTCGCCGATACTGTGGTATACATCAGCGATGTTACACAGGTAAGATGTTATTTTCAGGTCATCTTCTCCGTAAGCATGGACTGCAAGTGATAATCCTTCCCTATATTCCTTTAACGCTTGGATGTACTCTTTTTTGCGAATACAGATCATACCGGCCAGATTGTGGAACGAGCAGCGTTCTTCACTGGTATCGCCGTCGGCCATCTGATCGCACATACGGATTAGGAATTCTACCAGTTCGTAGGCTGCATCCAAATCATTCAGATAAGAAATACAGATGTTGGTCAGCCGGATAACGTCATTGCGGAACATCTGCCAATAAGCCCATTGTAGCATAACTGCCATTTCTGCTTTTTCAGCCATACTTCCCATAATCTGTTCAATATAGGCTTGTGAAATTTTATATTTTGAAGCATCGGCTTGTTTTAGTGTACGCCAGTAAAGTATGAATTCATGAATGTTGTTGGTGGTAAACTGCCGGCTCATATAACCGAGCGTTGAAATACATTCGTGAAGCTCGTCCCATTTTTCGGCATGATAAAGTTGATAGGGGAGTTCCTCCATCTTGCGGAAGTTATTGTTTTCTTCGCGGTTGAAATAGTCTATTATGTTCTGTCTTAATTGTACTTTTCTTTCGCTGTTAAGGTATTTCTGTTCAATAGCCTGTCGTATCATGTCGTGTGCAAAAACCACTCGTCCGTCCCTAATCATTAGGTGGGCCGTGTTTGCACAATAGAATTGAGACCAGTAGAGCAACGGGATGTTGCTAATTGCAATCAGTTCTGTTTCAGATAATCCATCTTTGGATAATGCTATCAGTGATAGCAAGTCTGATGTTAGTGAGGGGTAAAGTGGGGTGTTGTATATTTGCTCTTTGCGCTGTAATAGTCTGTCAAAAAATGAGTTGATGTCTGGCAGGTTAGTCATTTGGTTGATGAAGCTGGTCAGGCTGTCGAAATTTCCGAAACATCTGATTTCCTCAAGTAATGACATCAGTACCATGGTGTTGTCTGTAATGTCACTGCCTTTGAGTATCATGGTCAGTTGTTGTTCGGACAGCCGCTTACGATAACGATCGAAAAAGTCTACAATCAGTTTCTTGCGTTGGTCGAGCAGTAAGGGGTAGACTGTTATTACAGGGTATTTCCGTTTTTTGAATACCTGCATGGTTTTATCTTCCTCGATAGTTGAAAAGATTATTTTTACATTGTCCGGGAAGTCAGGCAACCAGTTTAATAGTTTTGTTCTATGATTCCGGTCCGAAAGTTGATTGGCGCCGTCCAAAACGATCAGTAAAGGTTTTTGTCCGGCAATTAGTTGGGCCCTTAAGGCTAGTTTCTGGTAATCTATATTATCTGTATCGGTAGCATTGTGTTCGATTTGTCGGTCGTTTTCCTCCATCTGCTCAAGTCCGTATAGTGAGTCTATCTGGGTGGTTATATGCTTCGCAATATCCGTTGTGTCCAAACTCTGCGATGAGTTGGCGCTAAAGTGTGCTACCACATTCCACCGACCATCTTCCATGATATTTTTAAGCCAATAAGCCAAAAGGGCACTCTTACCCATACCGCTTTCTCCGGTAATCACCAGATGCTGGTTGGTTGTATCGTTTAGAAACTTGTCCAGATAGGAGATATAAGCTTTATTGGGTATATAATTATCCGATTTGTCATCCAGAAAAGCTTGTAGTTTCTGTCTTTCGTGTACGGTAGGATCCTCGACTTTATTTTTGGGGAAAAGGTGGTCGAGTAATGTTTTGAATTCCGATTCCACTTGTTCACCCAATTGTTCGGGGGAACAGTAATCATAGGTGTTATATCTTTTGTTATTTCTTACTGTTTCTTTTAACTGCGCCTGTCTTGGATCGGTTTCTATTGTCTTTTCATCCGTTTTTCGTATATAGAACGAAGCATAGACCGGTTCGAGCGACCGGAGTACGCCATATTGAATTTCAATTTCCGTAATACTCATTCCACGATCGAGGTCAGCAGCAAGCCATTCATATCTGTCAGGCATGGCCTGGTGTTCAATGAGTGTTTCTTTCGATGGACACCAACCGTATCTTTCTCCTAATAATCCGATGAAAAACGGGTGTGAATTCCGTATCTCGTCCAAACATATTTCCACCACTTTGCTTGACTTTGCTTCTTCTTCGGTGATTCCCCATCGCAGATCGACTTCAGTCAGTGTGACATTGCGTTCGTAGGCAATCTGTCGCAGTCTTGGAAAAACTTTGGTAACCAGCATATCTCTTTCGCTCTGCATGTCTTGAAAGGTGGATGAAATAAATATCCTGATGTTCCTTGATTTTTGAAATTTGTTTTTCATGGTGGTATATGTATTAATCTGATTTCTACAAATTGTCGGATGGAATCTGGAACTTATAAAAAAGCTCATTTATTGTATAGGCTGATACATCATACTTTTTTGTATTATCATCTAATTCCGAGATTTTAAATCTTGTTGCCCTTTAATACAAACATAGGGAAAAACTTTGATTTATTATAGCAATCTTGTAAAAAAGTTAGATTTTGCACTTCGATTTTTAAAAACACGTCAAAGAACACAGATAAATAGAGCTTGGGAGTTATCGCCTGCCTATGACCTTTTGCCAAGTAGCGGATATTCATTCTCAATGCGAATCTGTAGTCGAAATGTACAGGTGCCCGGATTGACTCCATAGCACCTGTACATATTGAAATATCTATTTAGTATCCCGGATTCTGATATTCACTGCCATTAGTGATTGTTGCGGTAAATGTGGTTGAAATGGGACGTAACGCATAATTCGGATGGAAGAACCGGGCCAGATCCGGATGGGTATTCTCCAGATACTCCGAGTTCTTAAACATTCCTGTCCGTTTTAAGTCGTAGAAGCGGCAATATTCTCCGCAAAGTTCACGGCCTCTTTCGTCTAAGATATCTCGGACCGTAATACTTCCGGTAAGCGGATTTGCTCCGGCACGTTCACGAACCTTGTTGATATAACCGGCTGCATTTGCACCACCATTCAGGTAAATATCAGCTTCTGCCGCAATCAAATAAACTTCTGCCATACGCATGATAAATGTCGCATTCAGATTACCATTTCTCTGTTTGGAAGCATTGGCTACATAATAATTACTGCTGTTATGCTTATTCAGTGACGGATAATAGTAGCGGAACTGGTTCTCGTTTGTGCCGTCATCCTTGTAATTGCCTGTGACGTTTGTATAAGCATAATTCATGTTCACATTATTATTGTCATTACTGTATACATGGTGATAATCAATCAGCAAGTAATCAGAAATATGTTCTTTTTGCTTTTCTGTAGCATAATCCATGTCTTGCGGCATGATGAATTTAATGGCTAAGTCACCTTTATTCAGAGCTTTACCAATGACGGTTTCTTCTTTGTCATACATGTGTACGGCACTCTCATCCCACGTGTAATTCTTGTTCGCGTTCCACTCTGTAGTGAACGATTCATGAAATCTGGGGTCCAATGTTCCGTCTTTCTGTGCATACAAACTCAATAAATGCTGCGTGGGCATAAAGATACCGGTAATTGAGCCTTCCCAGGTAAGGCGTGTTTCCTGATTGTCTTCACGTGCACCGAATTTATTGATATTACATAAGAAATACTCATCGTTGCGATTTAGCTTGTAATTTCCGTTGCTTGATCCGTGACCGTCTGCTCCTGCATACCAGCGATGTTTCCAGAGAGCTTCTTTGTTTTCCCAGTTATTGCTTTCTTTAAACACTTCGCTATACGATGGATACATATACGTATTGTATTTTCCACCGCCAGTTTCGCAATCGGTAATCAATTTCTTGGCTGCATCCAGAGCTTCCTGCAAATATTCGGTGCTTCCATATTCGTACGTCTGCAAGCAGGCTTTAGCCAGAAAACCGAGAGCGGCTTTCTTCGTCGGGGTGGTAGTCGTTGCATGCGTGCCTGTTGGTAACCATTCGGATGCAAATCTTAAATCGGGCAGAATAACCTCCTGATAGATAGTCATCGGATCGGTGCGGGTGGGGGAGTAGGTCAGTGTTTCCGTCACTACGGGTTCTGTGAGCATCGTCACTGCTCCGAATTGTTCCACTGCATTGAAATAATACACAGCTCTAAGAAAACGGGCTTCCGCAATCTTGGCATTCCGTTCCTCTTCCGTGGTGTAAGGAGGTTTGTCTCCTAATGCGATAGCTTCGTTACAGGCTCCCACACCGTCGTACGTCCCGTTCCACCAATTATTGGTGTAAGTCGTATTGGGCGATGTTCCTGCGAAAAACCAGAACCACTGTGTGTAACTGGTTGATTCGTTGGCTTTATATGTCCAAAGATCGGTGTCACCTTCAGTCAGTGACATCCAGTCGGCAGCACCGTAATAAAACCTTTCCATGGCAAAATAACACTGGTTAATCAAGGTTTCATATCCATCGATGGAAGTAGCCAAAGCCTCTTTGGTAAATGCACCCGGGTTGTACTCGTCCAAAGTGCAGGAGTGTAGAGACAGGGCCGAGAGCAGCACGCTGCAAAATATGAATTTTATATATATACTTTTCATGATTATAATCTTTAGTTAGAATGTCAAATTAACGCCAAAAACAAATTGCCGGTAGGTAGGGAATGCATCCGAACCGTTGGTTTCGGGATCAGTATCTTTCAACTGCTTGTCTTTTACGAAGATGAACGGATTGTAGGCTGTGGCATAGATGCGGCATTTCTCCATCAAAACCTTGCGTGAAATATTTACAGGCAGCGTATATCCCAGTGTGATATTCTTAATCTTGATAAAGGAACCGTCGCGTACTCTTAATGAAGGATATACGGTTTTTTGTTCATCTGCCGTTCCGGGACGGGGGAAATAGGCGCCCTGATTGTCCTCTGTCCAGTAGTCTACGCCTGCCAGCTGATTCTTGGTTACGCTCTGTTCGGCGGTATAATAGCCGAGCAGGTCACTGTTGATTGTTTGTCCGTAACGCGCCATGGCAAAGATGGATAAATCAAAATTCTTGTAGGTGAAGGAATTACTGAATCCGATGATCCAATCCGGATTGGAATGTCCTAGAATTTGCCGGTCTTCCGTACTGTATTTATGTACGCCTCCATCACCTTTCTGGTCTAAGGTTTCTATCTTGATGAAGCCGGGTTTTACACCGTAGGCATCTAATGTCTCCTGCGGGGTATCGGTTCCCCAGATTCCGTCATATTTGTATCCGTAAATAGCTTTAATCGGTTCACCGACAAACAGGTTTTCGGCAATCAGGTCACCGTCAGGCAGGTCGTCTATTTGTTCCTTGTTCCAGGTGACGGATAAAGTGGTGTTCCAGGTGAAATCTTTATGCTGTATGTTGTGCGAAGTGATCGTTGCTTCCACACCTTGATTACTGGTCTGGGCGATGTTCTGCCAGATGGCCAGAGGCGATCCCCATCCGGTCAGACCGCTGGTGATGGGTAATGTACGTTTGAATAATAATCCTTTGGTTGTCGTTTTGAACCATTCTACCGAGCCGTCGATGCGACCGTTCAGGATACCGAAATCTAATCCTATATTCCAGTTGTATGATTTTTCCCATCCGAGATCGGAACTACCGTAAGTACCAGAGTACTGTGTGAAAGGGACGATCTTCCCGTTAATGGAAATTCCCGAAGCTGTATATACATAGGCTTGTGTTGTGGTGCTGTATGCGGTGGTTCCTCCCGAGTTACCCGTGATGCCGTAGCTCACTCTCAACTTCAGGTTGTCCAGCCAACTACGTGTCTTTTCCATAAATGCCTCGTCTGATATTCTCCACGCCAGTGCACCTGCGGGGAAAGCATCCCATTTATGTCCGGTAGAAAATTGTGAAACACCGTCCCAACGGGTAGAGAAATTAAACAGGTATTTGCCTTTGTATGAATAGTTCAGACGGAAGGCAAAAGACATTTTCTGTGTCTGTGCGAAGTCGGATTCCACATGTTGGGAAGTGCCCGATGTCAGTCGCCAGAAAGACCATTGATCTACCATCTGACCGCTGGCGGCAGCCATGCTACTTTCCGACTGGTTCTTATTCCAGGAAGTAATCAGTGAACCTCCCAGATTATGGTCTTTGGCGATGGTTGTGTTGTAAGCGAGAATATTCTCCCAAGTGTAATTCCAGGCATTGTTGTTGGTGATGGAAGCATGCGGTGAACCTGCATAAGACGGACGGTTGGCATTGCACTTCTCTCCCCAGTATTGCCCGTGGCGTGAGTGATTCAAAGTACCATTGACACGACTGGTAAAAGTCAGGTTTTTGACGGGAGTTAGTTCGACATAGCCACTCATGTTCAGGTAGGTGGAACGGGTGTTGTCTACATACTGATTCTCTATGAAATCACTCATTGGGGAATATTGTCCCGTGATGTATTCGTGATTGATCTCCCCTTCTTTGGTATAAGCATCACCTAGCGGGATGGCGGAGAGAGATTTGGTGAATGTGTTTTTTACACCGGAGTTCAAGTCCCGGTAGACTAAATTGGAAGTAAAGCCCACCTTTGCCCACGAAAAGATCTGCTGATCCAGATTGAGGCGTAATGAATATCTGTTCAGATTCTCGTTATTAAGTAAACCTTCCTCCCGGTTGTAAGAAGTTGAAGCAAATAATTTTGTTTTTTCAGTGCCGCTACTGACCGAAAGACTGTATTTCTGTGTGGTAGCCGTGTTGCCCGACACTTCATCCACCCAGTCTATCCATTTGCCATCGTTGTATGCATCTATAAAATCCTGTTTTCCCAGTAGGGCGGACATATCGGTGGGATAGTCACCGTTTTTATATTTATATGCTTCCCGTTGGTAGGTGACCCATTCATCCCGCGTCATCCCATGCCTGTAGTTGGGTGAACCGCTGAATCCGTAATAAGCATCGAAGTTTACGGTAGCTTTCCCCTCCTTTCCTCTTTTGGTGGTGATAATGACAACGCCGTTTGCTCCTGCAGAACCATAAATGGCGGTGGAAGAAGCATCTTTCAATACATCTACACTCTCAATATCCGACGGGCTGACCTGGCTATAGCTGCCGGGGATTCCATCGATAATAAACAACGGTTCGTTGCTGCCATAGATAGATCGTGAACCACGTAACAGGATAGTGACATCACCTCCTACCTGTCCCGAAGTTTTGGTGATATCCATTCCGGGTATCTTGCCTTGAAGGGCTTCCATCACATTATTGGTAGGAGCGGCCAGTACTTCCGCACTTTTGACGGAGGTTACTGCCCCCGTCAAATCCCGTTTTTTGACCGATCCGTATCCTACCACCACTACTTCATCAATCAATCTGGCATCTTCCGTCAGTATGATTTCCAACTTGTTCTTGTTACGTGTATTGACTTCCTGTTCCGTGTATCCCATATAAGATACCTTTAATATTGCATTGGGCGATATGCGCAGTGTGAACAGTCCGTCTACATTCGTAATCGTCCCGTTGCTGGTACCTTTTTCAACGATATTCGCTCCGATAACCGTCTCTCCTTGAGAGTTTTTCACTATACCCGAGATCGTTCTACTCTGTTGGCAATAAGCCCGTGTTGATCCAAGTATCGATAATGAACCTATTAATAGGAATAATAGGTAAAAATTCATTCTATAAATAGTCTTTAGGGGATTATTCTCCCCTATGTTTGTTTTATCAGAAAATGATTTCATGCTTTTTGTTTAATTGTATGTTTACTAATTTGTTTTTGGATAGCTAAATTTCCGGATGATTTGAAGCTATGTTTCGATTGTAATGATTTTACTTACCCCATAGGCTATTAGATTTTATTGGTTAAATGATGATTGTTCAGAATGTCAATGTTAATTGAATATCATTCTGATACTGTTTTGAATGTGGCGCCACGATTCATGTCAGTAAAAAACTGACAGGGCAAAATTATGCATATAGAATTGGGGATTGAAAAAAATAAAGTTGACTTTGATTTGATTTGGGTTGATTTTTACTATCTTTGTCTCAATGTACTACTTAAAAAATAATGATATGGATATCGAAGTAAAAGATAAAGCGAACCGGAGACATGTAGGGCATAATCTGCAAAAGATCCGTGTTTACTTTGGTATGAAGCAAGAAGCTCTAGCGGCTGATCTTGGTGTAAACCAGCAGGTCATCTCAAAGATTGAGAAACAGGAAGAAATAGAAGAAGGTCTTTTAAATCAAATTGCTTCTGTGTTGGGAATATCTGCAGAAGTGATTAAAGACTTTGATGTGGAGAAGGCTATCTATAATATTAATAATATCAGAGACAACACCTTTGAACAAGGTTCTACATCAATCGCACAACAATTCAATCCAGTGGATAAAATAGTGGAATTGTATGAACGTTTACTCCAAAGTGAAAGAGAGAAAGTGGAGTTACTGAAAAATAAGTGATTATAGATTAGTAGATTGAGGTAAGTTAAAAATAAATTTATTATTATGGAAACAGAATCTTATACAAACAATTCGCATTTGGGACGGAAAATAGAACGAATACGGCGTCTTCGTGGCATGACGCAGACTGATTTGGGTGAATTATTGGGAGTGACTAAACAGGCTATTTCCAAAATGGAGCAATCGGAAAAAATAGATGACGATAAATTAAAACAAGTAGCTGACGCGTTAGGTGTCACGGAAGATGGCTTAAAGAAATTTATACCCAGAGAAGGAAATGTAAGATTGCTGTGTGTCACGGAAAAGCAATATTCAGATATGAAGTTGTTGGTTGGAAGTCAATCGGTAGCGGAGGCAGCAATTGGAACAGAAAGAATGATTATATTATGAAAATTGATGTAACGGAATACGAAAAGAAATATACGTTTGAACTGGCACCGATCACGCAATTGCATGAGCGTTTCTGTTTTTGCTTTCGTTCTGCTCCTTAGCAATGGAGTTTTGCAGACGTTCGAT
>ENA-UEYG01002591-UEYG01002591.1-human-gut-metagenome-genome-assembly--contig:-NODE-2591-length-11282-cov-20.845069_pt1 | contig 11282 bp, 7 predicted proteins | sample MGYA00242933_ERZ507934 | MGnify/ENA primary metagenome ERZ507934 (study PRJEB26167, sample SAMN06115527) | human gut metagenome | host: Homo sapiens | place: China:Zejiang | collected 2015-11-10... | reverse complement strand
TATTATAAACATGAAATACAATTAATACGACATACAATTTGCATGCACATAGAGTGTTTAGAAGAAAATATAAACAAATATTTGTAAGGGAACGTTTCACTCTCCGGGTAAAAAATCTCCTGTGTTCGTTTCGTTCGTACGGTATTTTACCCTTCGCCCTTGACAAATACTCTGTTCTTTACTGACAGGTGTTTAGGAAAAAAGAAAAAAATGTTGTTCTTCGGTGGGGTGTCCGTTTTGTCATTTTGTTACCGGAATTTATTCGCATAATGGGAGAACCGCACCGACCAGTCGGGTACGCAATATCATTTTGTAATAATTAGCGGGCTGTTTTTAGAGTGTATCATCCCGATATTGTTTTTTTGCTTTTAGATATAGAAATTCAAAGGAGGTGTGTCAAAATTGCCCACCTCTTTTTTTACGCACAAAGAAGGTGCATCGCGCATTACGACACACCTCCTTTCATGTGCTCGCTTACTCTTCCATCTCAACAATATTTTCAAAATATATCTTCCAGTCTGATTCTGAATAAGCCATACCAGTTCCGGCAGGAACATACAGCGTAGCCCCTTTAACCAAATCTGCACTGAAAGAACCATTAATCACTCCAGGCAACTTAGGAGGGACAACGGCATAGCATCGCAATTGTCTTATCGGTGCATTATGGAATGCTGATTCTTCTATCGAAGTCACCCCACTGCCTAATGTGACACTAGTGAGAGGGCAGTCGGCAAACGCAAATCCACCTATTGTCGCAACATGATTAGGAATGACAATATAGGTTAAAGAACTGCATTCGTGAAAAGCAAAACTACCTAATGAAACAACGCTACTGGGAATAGTGACCTTGGTGAGCTTAGTACAATGCTCGAACAATCCTAGACCGATGACCGACACTCCGTCCGGGATATCTATGGCTCTGAGGCTGCTGCAACCGGAAAAATCGGAAAGTGCCTTGACTCCTTCCGGGAATGTGATGCTGGTAAGCTTGGTGCAGTCTGCGAAACTGCCGACTGCCGTTGTGCCTTCCGGAACAGTGATATCGGTAATGCCGGTTCCACTAAAAATGTGGGTTTCATACAGATGGTCCGGCACTTTGATGTCGGAAAGGTTGGAACAACCGTAGAATGACGCACCGACAGTCTTCACACTGTTTGGAATGGTCACACTGCGAAGGGAGGTGCAATTATGAAAAGCATCACCTTCAATTGTTGTTACAGTATTTGGAATGTCAATGCTCTCTAACGCAGTACATCCTTTGAAGCAACCACGACCGATGACCTCTGTCCCTTCAGGTATGGTAAAATGTTTTAATCCGGTACATTGGCGCAATACGTTTTCACCCGCCAATAATCTTCCCGGAAAAGTTATATTCTGAAGACTATTACAACCTGAAAAACAATCACCTCCTATTGACATTACACTGGTAGGAATCTCAATCTCAGTAAGATTCCCACAACCAGCAAATGCGCCTCCTTCAATAACGGTCACACTCTTTGGAATATCAATCTCAGTAATGCCACAATCAGAAAATGCACTTCCTCCAATAACAGTCACACTGTTTGGAATATCTATTTTGACAAGATTTTTGCATCCTATGAAAGTTCCATACATAACAGTAGTCACACTATTGGGGATTGTCACCTCCTTTAAGCCAGTGCCGGCAAAAGCGTTTTCCCCTATAGAGGTAATACAATTAGGCATCGTTATCGAGACAAGCCCTGACCATCCGCTAAAGGCTTCGGGAGCAATGGAGGTAGTGCCGTCATTTACTAATTCCAAGCGCATATTATCACCATAAAGATAACTATTTTTCTCACACACCAATTTGGCTGGAATAGAAAGTGTTATATCATGACAACCGAGAAACCAAACACCATCTATACTGGATACACTGGTGGGAATTTCAATCCGTCCGGATAAAGAAGTGCAAAATTCAAATACCCTCGAACCTATTTTATTCAATGTATTCGGAAAGGAAATGCTTTCCAAATTCTTGCAGTATCCAAAGAAGTGGTGACCAATAGCTGTAACGCCCTCGGGAACTACCACATTCTTTAATCCGGTACAATAGCTAAATACATCATCGAAAGCATAAAGTGCAGTCGGCATCTGTATGTAAGAAAGATTATCACAACCACTGAAACAAAACCCTCCTATGGAACTGACACTTTCTGGTAAAACAATTCTTTCTAGATTTTTACATTCATAAAAAACACTATTACCAATGTTTTCCAGCCCATTTTCAATTGTTATGCTAGTTAAATTTTTACAACCATAAAAAGCTCCATCTTCTATCGCTTTTATATTCCCGGGTATCCGTATATTTGTCAGTCCATCAGCATGAGAAAAAGCTGACTCCTCAATAGTATTCATGCTACGTGGTATGGTAATACTTTTCAGTTTCGGAGTGGAAGAAAATGAGAACTGCCCAATTCTTTTCACGCCATCAGGAATTGCCACGTTGGACAACTCGTGACATATATGAAAAGCGTAATACTCTATTTCGGTCACATTGTCTGGAAGCACAATACTCTCCAGTTTTGTGCTGGCAAACATGTGGTCGCCTATCACATTGTCTTTCGGATAAGAATATATTACTTGAGGTCTTCCCCAGTTTCCATATACATAATACTCTCCATCGCCTATTATAGTTGCCTTCGACATATCTAACCGCTTTAAAACGCCATTTGTACCAAAAGCGTGTTCTCTTTTCCGGCCTGCCATATCGCATATCAGTGCAATATCCAATCCTCCCAGATTACCGGATACTTCCAATTCTTCAATCGTATATTTGTCGGATTCAGTTATGTAGTCAGACAACGTACCCGGCTTTTCCACATGAACTTTCACCCTCTTTCCCTTAGCGGACTGGCTGACGGTCAAAGTTTCTTCAATCCCGCTGGTGGTATTCTTGAAAACAACTTCTGCTGTTCGCGAAGTTTCACCCGTATTCTCAGCTATCTTCAAATACTTTTTATGCGTTGACAATCCACGGGTGGAAGTCTCGCTTATCCACTCTACATCCGGAAGCTGCATCTCAAAATCCACATTCGCATCAATTTTCACTTCAACCGTACCGCCTTCACTGCCGACTTTCACCTCTTTCTCTGAGATGATGATGGCATCTTTCTGCGCTTGCATGACAGTCAGCGTGTCAGCTATGCTACTATCCGACTTGTCGCGATAGATGATTTCTGCTTTCCTACCGTCATAAGAATCATTGGATGCAACAGTATAATGCAGTGTGTGGCTGGACATGCCGCGTGTTATGGTTTCCTTTATCCAATCTACAGAAGGCATGACGACCTCATAATCACAATTGCTCCTCAGTTCCACCGTAATCTCTTCCCCTGAAGCGCTTACATGACAGTCGTTCTGGCTCAAAAGGATTATGGAACCACCAGCTTGGTAGATATGTACCGTTTCCGTTAAGGAACCGTTTGAAAAGATTATGCTTCCCTCACGTTTTTTACCGTCCTCGTTCATGGCAACAGTGTAACTTTTTGTCGTAGCGGACAATGCCCGGGTACTGTTGCTCTCTTTTATCCAGTCTTTGCATTCCTCACCGATAATTGCGGTATAGCTGACATTGGATTTCACTTCTACTGTGACAGTTCCTCCCGCTTGGTCCACCTCAAACTTGTCATTGGTAAGCAGGAGGGCATCCTTCTGTTTTTGGGAAACCACAAAGCTTTTGACTTCCGCACCCGCCTTTAAAGTGACTGTCACACTGCGGTCATCATAGGTTTCGTTTGGGGTTGTGGTGACCTTTATGGTATGGCTACCTGCATTCCCGCTTGTAGGGGCAACGGTGCACCAAGGGGCTTCCCCGTTCCGTGTGGAAGCTACGCTTACTACCCATGCCGTGTTTGTCGTAAAGGAAAATGTCTGTTCGCCTGCTCCTTCTGTAAAATTCATATTTCCCTGCTCAAAATCGATAATGTTCTCAGATTGTTTCGGGGCGTTGTCATTCTCTTTGCTGCAAGCTGTAAAGAATATGCATAACGGCAACAACATGAATAAAATAGATGTTTTTTTCAGTTTCATACTTTTTGGACTTTATATTCCATTGTAATATTCCAATAACTTTCAGGTTCCTGAAGAGTTTTATTTGTTAAATTACAAAACTTATCGCTTGATGTGAATATAGATGAATCCCTATTAGATTTTGCGATACTCTGTGAGTTCATAATCTTCATAAAAGATTCCGTCTTCTGTGTATTTATCCGTTGTTTCGATTATTAATTGAGAGTCTGTTAATGTTTTTACTTTTATCGATTCTGATTCGTTGTTGTCGGTTATTGTAATTATTCCATTACTATAACTCCATTTACCTTCATCGAACCAATCCCATTTGTCTGTATGGTATTCAGCACTCTTACATGTTCCATCTTCTTTGAAAACCAATTTAAAACCAACCAAATCATTACCTTCATCTTTGCCTTCACCTACGATCTCTCCGTTTTCCTTATACTGATAAGTGCAAGATATTCTTTCCCAAGTACCTATTAAGGCGGATGAAGATTCGGGCTCTTTTTCGTCATCATCGGAACATGCACTAAAGCCGAAAGCCATAATAGACATTAATCCCAACAAAAATAAAAAATAAGTTTTTTTCATAATACAACTAATTTTTAAGTACACCTTTCAGCTCCTCAAGGTTTTCTATTAAACACGAAGCGTGGAACTGCATGCCACGTCTTTGAGTGAAGGTCCTGAGAAAACCTTTGATGACAGATATGGTTATAGCAGCCCACGCTATATGCGTGAGAACCACTATGCCGTTCTTGTCATCTTTGAAAATTTCTCAGGTTTTCACTCGCAAGAGTTCAGCATAACGCTTCTTCAAATTCTAAAATGTCTTGAAGGGAGTTTCCTCTCTTCAAATGCAAAAATATGAAAAATGTAGGAAGCGCAATAATATTTCCTGCATTTTTTATGTTGGCACATAAGTATTTATAGTCATTACAGTTTGAATCCCTTGTTTTTCCGTTGCGGTTGCTGTATCGTTGGCCGTATCCGTCGGAGCAGCCTCTCGAACTGCTCCCTGAACCAGTCGAGGATGTTCTTTCCGTTGATGCGCAGGACAAAGCGTTTCCCTTTCTCTCCCTGCTCTATCCCCATCTGTGCGGTGACGTCCGTCACGGAGAGGCTTTTCTTGTGCTCTTCGGAGTAGAGGTTTCCGCTGTATTCCAACGGCTGGAAGGTGAAAAGCCGGTCCGTCTGCTCGGGCGTGAAGCCTGCCGAACGGCAGTACCCCTCCATGCGCATCGCGTCGGCGAAAAGCGGGAACCATCCGCACGCACGATCCGTCCATTTTTGCAGATATGCCGTCCGCTCCCTTTCCCTTTCCAGTTTTTGGATGTAGTCGGTCTGCACCGTGGCAAGTTCCCTGCCGTACTGTGCCCGCTGCCGTTGCAGACTGGCCTGCAAGTCCTCTATGCTCTCCTCGCGGGCGGCTATCTCGTTCTGAAGGCTGCGGTTGTCCGCCTCTAGCTCCTTGATTTTTCCACTGCCCAAAAGAGAACCCACCTTTGCTATGATGGCGGTCTTTGCCTCCACCTTGACCGCCTCCAGCTTTTGCGTGTTGATTTCCTTTCTGGCCGTTTCCAGCCGTTTTTCCGCCTCTTCCTGCTCGGCTTGGAGTTGTCGCACGTTCGCTTCCAGTTCACCCGTCTGCCGCCTCAAATCGCGGTAATACTGGGCGGTGGAGACATGCCGGGCTTCCGAACCTCTTACCCCGCGTTGCAGGTCGTATTTCACCATGACCTTGGCATAGTCGTCGTGGTAGGCAAGCAGTCTGGTGCGGTTCAGCACGTCGTCGGCACACAATCTGGCGGTATTCGCCTTCTTGCGGTAGGTTCGTCCTCCCTCCTTCGGCTTCTTCTGTCCCGCCTTCCTGCGCTCTCCCGTCACTATCGGTACAAGTGTGGCGTGTATGTGCGGCGTGTGCTCGTCCATGTGCAGCACCGCCGAGACCACGTTCTCCCGCCCGAAGGTCCTGTACAGCCAGTCCATGCTGTCCCGGCACCAGTCGTCCAGTTTTCCGGCTTTCTCTATTTCCATCATGTCCTCATGTGTTCCTGAGAGCATGACACGGATGGCGCGTACCTGGTCGTGGGTGATTTTCCTCCTGATGCCCGCACTGCTGATGCGGGCGGCAATCGCATCGTCACGCTCCCTGATGCCTTCGGGCATCCGGACGAGCTCGCGGTTCAGGTGCGTGCGCATGGGGTCGACGTTCGGCGCTATCACCCTGCGCTCGATATGGTCGGACATCCGGCTGTCGGATGCCCCCTTCGCTTTTCTGAAATCGAGTGAGAAATATCCCATTGTAAAGTCTTTTTAGGTTTGACAATTCCGCCTGCCGTGCGGATATGCCTCACGGCGAACGGGGTGTGCAGAGGGGCCGGCCCCTCGCCTCAATAGGGCGTTTTTAGCTGCGCTTGCGCTGCGTGAAGAAAACGCCCTATTGAGCTATGGCTTTTCACTGTGCAAAAAGCCTGCGGGATGCGTGGGTTACATTCCGATGCCCTTCCCCTTTTTCTTGCCCGGCTGCTGCACCCACTGTACTTGCTTTGCCTGCTGTACCGGGTTCACCTGCTGTGACAACTTTTTTCCGTTCAGGTAGTCGTTCAGGTCCTTGTACCCGCTGTACACAGGTGATGCGTCGCGGACACGCGAACCGTACTCTCTTTGGATTTCGCGCAGGGCTTCCAACCCGGCGCGGTCGTTGTCAAGGAAGCAGTGTATCCGCTCATAATCCCCCAGCGGCCGCAGGGCTTTGGAAAGGTTGGAAACCGAGTTCAGCACGATATAGTCCTGTCCGTTAAGGGCGGGGCGGTCGGGATGCCTCTCCTGCCGCAGCGTGAGGAAGGAGAGGTAGTCCATGAAACCTTCGAAGAGGCAGCAGGTTTCCCCCGGTTCCGTTTGCCGTATGTGGGTGATGTCTTTCGGGGCTATGCATCCCTTGAAGAACTTGTTGCGTATCTCGTAGCCTCCCGAACGGTTGGGAAAACCGACGGCAAAGTAGGGTTTGCCGTCGGTCAGATAGTGCACCTCCCTGCATTCTCTTTTTGCCAGTTCCGTATTTATCCCCCTTTCCCGCAGATAGGAGAATAAGGCGGGGGAAGAAAGCGGCATTACTTCCAACTGCCGGAAGCTTGGTTGTGATAATGTCTGCCCGCCAAAAGAGAAGGAGACGGGGCGCACGTGCGGTGCCTGCCTTGCTATCATTTCCAGAAGGTAGGGCACATGGTCGGATGCGTAGAGTTCCGCCGACAGTGCGATGATGTTGCCGCCTTTCCCGGTGGCAAAGTCGTACCAGAGATTACGTTCGGTGTTCACCTTGAACGAGGCCTCGGTTTCCTCCCTCAGCGGTGACTTGTACCATAGGTTGTCGCCCTGCCGTCTTACGGGTGAGTACCCCAGACTGTGCAGGTATTCGGCTATGCTGATTTGTTTCGCTGTCTGAATGTCCATACGTGTAAGTGTTTGAATGAATGACTGTTTTTGTTTTTTCGCCCGCACCTTCTTATATAAGGTACGGCATATACATGGCTTCACTTAAATGCTCGTATATATAGGATACGGGTATTAAGTGAAGCGGTTGCGTGATGTCCGCGTACCGCTTCGCTTTTCCCTTATATATAGGCACCGTGAATAAAGTGAAGCGTTTTTCCGCAGCCGGGTTAATAATGGAAATCGGGCATGAAGGTGTATTTCCTGCCGTTCTCCTGCACTATCATCCGCTTGCTCCGTAGCGTGGTGATGAGTGATACCGCCTTGTGGTGGTTCAGCTTCACGCCGACGGCGGCATAGGCATTTATCAGCGCGTCCTCCAGTTCCTTGTAGCCGTATTCGCTTTTCAGTGCGAATGCCGCCTCCAGAGCGATGCGGTGCTGTTGCTCCGTGATGTGCCTGTACGCGTCAAACGGCTCCTGCTGCGGTCTTCCGGCCTTCCTCTCCTGCGGGGCATAGTTCTCCACCAGTTCGGGAAGTGCCCTGTCATTGATGCGGAAGGCGAACGGCTCGAAGTCCATCGCCCGGATGTGCATGGCCGACACCCGGCTGATGTCGCTGTTGTTCTTGTCCTTCTCCACCAGCAGCACCGTCTCGGCCTTGTTGTTCAGCTCCGTGCCGATATGCCCTCTTGCGTTCTCGTCGCCCTTGTTCTGGTGCAGTATCGTGTGGATGTGTATCTGGCGGTCGTCCGTCCACTGCATCAGCTTGGAGATGATGCGTGTGGATTCGCCGGGGCTGTTGATGTCGTACACCATGTCGCGGATGCCGTCTATCACGACAAGCCCCAGTTCCGGGGTGTTGTAGATGGCCTGCTCCACAGCTGCGATGCGTTCTTTCGGGGTGTACTTGCGAAGGGCGAGAAATTCGAGGTGCTCGCTGTCCCGGTCGGTCGGCAGTCCCGCCATGCGCAGGATGCGTTCCATCACCTTGAGACAATGATAGGGGCTTTGTTCGGTATCGACATAGAGGATTTTCCGCTTGTCCTTGGGCAGTTCCGCCGAGTACAGCAGTACCGTGCCGTTCTTCAACGCCGCCGCGACGATGGCGGAGACGTTGAACGTCTTCTTGCTTTTCGCCTTGCCGATGGACGCGCTGAAATTGCCCAGTGTGCCGACGACAGTGCCGTTCGCCTTCAGTATCTCGGGGGCCTTCTCACATTTCATGCCGATGCTCAGCCGTGAGGCCTGCCAGATGATGATGGCGTTCTCACGGGTCACTTCTTCTATACGCTCGTTACTTTCCATGGCTGCGGAGTTTTCGATTTGCGCTTCTGGCGATGGCGAGTGCCGCTTCGCCCTTGTCGTTCACACGTCTTGCGAGGCTTTCAGCCCATGACAGCAGCTCCCTGCGGGAGAACAGCAGCTTGTTCCCGTACTTGCGGAACGGCACATCCCCCTTGGCGGTCAGCTTGTAGAGGCGGGCCTTTGAAATCAGGAACCCGTGCTGTTCGAGCACCCCCACAGCCGCATCCGGCGTGAGGTTGTCGGGTTCGTTTTTCGGCAGGGTCAGCCCCGCCAGTGTCTGCGAGACGCTCTCGCTCACGATTGCCCGGAGTTCCTCGGGCGTGGTAAGAATAATCTGGTTCATGTCCTTCCTTTCTTTTTGGGTGTTTTACTATGGCTGTCGTCACAGCCGTTCCAACCGGTTGTGGCGCAAAGGAAGAATAAAGGAAAGCGAATATCAAACCGCAAATAACTTAACACGGATATGACTTTTATGGACGTTTCATGACTTTGGGTGACACTGCGTGGGGCGGGTAAAAAGAGAAACGGTGCAATAGGCGGACATAATCCTCCAATGGCACCGTTTTGCACACATATGTCAAGTGATTCGGAATGTACTATTATTTCACACCCTTTAACTTTCCGAGTTGGGAAATGACTTCTTCTATTACGAAATATTTCTCTCCCGGTATCCCGATGTCGGAGCGCGATATGAAGCCCAGCTCCTCCCACCGGGCTATGGTCTGGCGGCTCACGCCCGCCATTTTTGCCAGTACGCTCTGGCCTATCATCTCCCTGCCGAGGATGGCGGGATACCTGTACTTGCGGGTGGCGTGGCTGAACCTTATGCGTTCGATGACCGCCTCCACATTGTTTATGGTGGGCCGTACCCGCTCCTGCACGCGTATCACGGCCTCCGTTATCTCATATCCGGCAAGCCCGGGATGTCCGGAAAGCTCCTCCCATATGGCACCGAAACATTTGAGGTGCCGTATCTTTATCTCTCTGGTCTTCTTTCTTGGCATGGTCAGTCGAATTTGGTAAGTAACTGCGCGTTCTTCATCCGTTCGTCCCGCTCGAAACTGGCAAGGTAGTTCTCCGTTATGGCAAGGTTGGAGTGCCCCAGACTTTCGGATATGTAGGAGATGTTCGTCCCGCTGCGCTTGAGCACGGTGGCGAACGAGTGCCGGGCCGAATACGTGGTCACGGGGGGCAGCCCCACCGCCTCGGCTATCCTGCCCAATACCTTGTTGCATTTCTGTATGACCGTATCGACAAGGTGCTTGGTGGCGAAGCCGTCTTCCTTTCCCGTGGCGAACTTGAAGATGAGCGTGCCGGGGTTTCCGTCATCGGGGTTGCCCCAGCGGTCCATGATTTTCCGCATCTCGGGAGTGAGCACCGCACGTATGGTACGCACTTGCTTGGAAGTGTTCATCGTCTTTGCCCTGACAAAACAGATTTCACCGCCCACGATGTTCCCGTAAGTAAGATAGAGCATGTCCCGGAAGTTGATGCCGTTGCAGAGGTAGGAGAAGAACCACATGTCCCGGTAAAGCTCGGTTTCCTCCCTCCCGTCGGTATAGGTGACGAGCCTCTTTATCTGTTCCAGCGTGAGTGCCAGCTTCCTGCCCTCGGCTGAGGGTATCTCGAACCTGTTCCTGCCGAACGGGAAGTGCGCCTCCTTTATTATGCCGTCCGCCTTTGCCCGGTTCATTATCGCCTTGAGCATCTTGAAATAGACGCTGAGCGTGGACTTGCTTTTCTTTTGGCCCGTCCAGAATCTTCCGCAGCGGTTCAGCCAGTCCACCGTGACGGCAGAAAACGGAATGTCTTTCCCTGCAAACTCCTCCACCGCCGTCAGCAGTGCATGATAGCTGCGGTACGTACCCGCCTGCCCGTTATGTTTCAACTCTTCCGTCTTCGCCTTTATCGCGGCGTTCACTGTCGCGGTGGAGCATCTGCCCAGCCGGACACTCAAAAGGTCAAACGCGAAATCTCCACGTTCGGCGAGTGCCTCCACCTGCCCCTTGATGATTGAGAAGCTGTTCTCTATGTTCGAGCGTGCCTCCGTGAGCCTGCGGCTCTTGCTTTCCGCAAGGTTCGCCCAATCCTCCTTTGACAGCTCCTGCCCCGTGGAATAGTATTTCTGCCTGCGGTTGTGTATGACTTGTATCTTCACGGGGAACAAGCCGCTTTTCTTCGCCCTGCGTGCGTCCAGTACCGACAGCACCGAAATTCCGTCCTTTGAATACTTGTACATAATCTGCCGTTTTTGATGGTTCTTTACTTGGTCTGTATGCAAATATATGTGCATACGATTTGCATACAAAAATAGAGATTATCGGAAAACGATGCAAATTATTTGGAGAGAAAATTTGCTAAAATACGCTATAATACAGTGATTTGCGTATATAGGTCAAATGGTGGGAAATAAATAAAAATGAGCTTATTTTAACTTTATGTTAATGTGTTATTGTTCCGTTACTTCATCAATGCCTAAGACTAAATCCAAATCAGCTTTAGCTACCAGAT
>ENA-UEYG01002587-UEYG01002587.1-human-gut-metagenome-genome-assembly--contig:-NODE-2587-length-11299-cov-19.753965_pt1 | contig 11299 bp, 13 predicted proteins | sample MGYA00242933_ERZ507934 | MGnify/ENA primary metagenome ERZ507934 (study PRJEB26167, sample SAMN06115527) | human gut metagenome | host: Homo sapiens | place: China:Zejiang | collected 2015-11-10... | reverse complement strand
CTACAGAATCATGCATCTCAATCCGGCAGAAATAATAAAAAACGAATAATAATATAAGCAGACCTTTTAATGCTTTTAAAGGCATCTTGGAACACGCAAAGTCTGATAATAAAACAAAGCAGTCAATCTTCAAGGTAAAGGAAAGTGATTATAAGATAAATCTTGTTACTGATGATGAAATGGAACTGTTTTTAAGCCGTTTAGACAAGCGTAGAGACATCCTTTTATACAAGATGCTCTATCTTACAGGGGCAAGAATACAAGAGGTTTTAGACCTTGAAATTGACTCTGTACCATTGCCGGATATGTCACAGTTAGTAGGCTGTTTTCGGCAGATAAAGTCAAAGGGTAAGACCAGAGATTTGTATGTGCCTATGTCACTAATAAAGGAACTTGACGATTTCATCATGGAAGAAAGAAACCTTATTGATACAGACCACAGTTACATCTTTGTATCAGAACAGAAAAGACAGCTTGGCAAACAGCTTACCTATCGTGCAGCCTATGACAAGCTTAAAAAGGTACAGGAAGAAATCGGTGTGGATTTTAACTTCCACGATTTAAGACATACCTTCTGTTCTAACCTTGTGCAGTCTGGAATGGATGTAAGTGTTGTAAGAATGATTATGGGACATGAACATTTATCTACTACTCAGAAGTACACACATCTCTCTAATCCGTACATTGAGGACAGCCTTTCAAGGTATTGGAATCAGAGTACATTGATTGGAGGTGGCTCTGGTGGCAAGTAGACCAGATGGTGATGTATGGAACATCGTTGACAATGACAAGGACTCACAGCACTATGGAAGGAACTTTAAGTTTGATTTTTCTTATATTTCAAGCGAAGAAATCAAGGACGTTGTAAAGGACTATGTTTGGCAGAATTACAGGATTGGAAATAAGTCTTTAAGTACCTTATACAATGAGGTTAAAGCCTACTTCTTTCAGTTTATTAGGTTTGCTGATGCAAGAAATATCACATCATTAAAAAGATTAACTAATACTGATGTAGACCACTTTATTTCTTATCTGCATACAACCATTTCAGAAAGAACAAAAAAGCCTTTTGGAACAAATACGCAGAGAATCAGTTTAAATACATTGAAATCTATCATTCGTTGGTGTCAGCTTCACAGACCTAATGATGTACCTACAACAGAAATCTTTACAGGAAATGAGTATATCGGTGTTAATCGTAAGCTTAAAATCGACTTTATTCCAGATGATGTTATAGCACAGATAAATGAGGCTCTTAAAAAAGAAGAAAATCCATATCTAAAGTATGGCATTATCATTCTTCAATCGACAGGAATGCGTATTGGAGACCTCTTAAAACTTCGTATTGACTGCATTAAGCCACATTTGATTAGTGGGTATACAATCGAGTGGACTCAGCACAAAAGTCGCAAAAATAAGGTTCCTATGCCTGTCAGAAGTGAATGTGTGGCTGCGATAGAGAAGCTTATTGAGATTACAGCAGATCTTCGTGATAAATGCGTAGAAAAAGATAAAGACATTCTACTAATTAACACGATAAAAAGCGGTAATCAGTATGGTAGTGAAGCTGGCAAAATATGTGCTATTTCGCAAGGTACTTTCCAGTGGTGGTTAGAAACTTTTATTAGAGATAATAACATCAAAGATGCCAATGGCGATTACTACAACCTTACAAGCCATCAGTTCAGACGCACTCTTGGAACAGATATGCTCTCCAAAGGAACTAACATAAATGTCATTCAGCAGGTGTTAGGTCATTCAGACCCATCCGTTACAAAGCGTTTCTATGCAGATGTAAAGGATAAGGAACGAGCAGAGGTATTTCAGCAGTATATCGGCTGTTTATACGGTTCTGACGGCAGATCAGGTGGGGGCAACCAAGAATTACCTGCTTCATGCCGGGCTGTCTGGTAACGGCACAATATGCACGAAAAAGGCTATAATTAAGCAATCTACGCTCATCTCGGGTGGTAGTAAGGGAATGGTTAGAACGATATAATAGCGCCGTTAGAAAGGCTTGTAGGCGTTATTTCTTTGAATGCTGATTGGGGAGCTTATGGCTCCCTTTTTTTATGCCCCTACGGTTGGTTTTATTTGGTTAGGGGTTACTATTGGGGTTACTGTTAGGGGTTACTACTTCTTTAAGTTAGGGGTTACTTTAGGGGTTACTTTTTCAGTTCTCAGAGGGTACGCCCGAAATAGGAAACTATGTTATAAATGAAAGCAAGTGCCGTTTTTCTCTGTTTTCAGAGAGGAAAAACGACACTTGTTTGTGTGATATACCTTATTATAATAAAATAAATCCTTTGATTTACAGTGTATTTACGAGTTTGCTTCAGGTAAATTCCTTCAAAAGTGTGTGCGTGCGTCCTTTTTTAGCCTTCTGTAGGAGGCATGCGTGTACCACTTAGAAGAACTTGCTGATGCTTCCAATGACTTCAAAGACATTCATGATGCGTGATTTGTCGAATTCCTGCTCATCGTAGTCCTCTGTATTAATGGGAATGAAGCGCAACTTGCTTGGATCCGGCGACCTGCGCAGGATTTTGATGGTACGGATGGTGTCCAATACCACTGCATAGATTTCTCCATACAGGATGTCGTTGAGTGTGCATTGTCGCAGGGCGATGATGTCGCCATGGTTTATTTTGGGCTCCATGGAGTGGCCGGTGACATTGCACCAGAGGCTGGCTTTTTCGAATCCCCTTATTACGATGTTGGTGGCGGGTATGTTTACCTGAGAGTTGAACACCTCATCGAATCCCCCAATAAAGTCCACATCGTAGTATGGTGTGCCGACAGATGGGTTCATGGATGTGGTAGGCATGAACGAAGGATTGGCTTCGTCTATTGTTTTAATGCCGTTCAAATCATCTTTCAACATGCTTCCTGCACCAGTAAGCAACCATCCTGTTGAATATCGGGGATAATTTTCAACTATTATACTAAGCCATTTGGCTTGAATGTCGGTCCCGTTATTGATTGCTCTTGAAAGCACGCCTTTACTTGCGCCAATAGTTCTTTCCATGGCGCCAATAGTTATCCCCTCATTGGAGGCTATTTCTTGTATTCTTGATAAAATATTGCCCATAATTGAAAATTATCCCCGTTTTTATTTCGATGGTTGAAAGTTATCACTATATTTGCAGCGTGTTTAAGATGTAAACAGCGCGCCAAATATACAAAAAAGGCGTGTGATTAGCGAATTTTAAGGATTAAAGAAAATGAAAGCAAAAGTAATTATAGCTCAAGCAACAGCTGAGACCGCCGAAGCTCTTTACGGACTGGTCAAGAAGATGGTAGATACAACAGCAATCAAGGCTTATCCCAGTGTGGATTATCAGGCAGTTTTCTTTTCAGCTGATAGATACGACTTAGACTTTGTAAAAAGAGTATTGGCGGATAAGTGCTTTTCTTTCAAAATTGAAGATGCAGAATAATACAATAAAATAAGTGAGTTTATGACACAGCAAGAATTTATGGAACGGACGGGGATAACCCCTACAGCAGAGGATTTTGATTACATCCATGCGGTTTATCTGAACACTTCGATGAACAAGGATGAGTTCTGCAAAGATTTCAAGAAACATGGGGACAGCCGGATTATCCGCGATGTCCATGTACGGGTGCTGAACTATGAGATGAAATGTGAACGGCAAAAGGAAGTTATCGGCAACCTGACCGACTTCCTGATTGGAAAGGCGCATGCGTATGACGATACCGATTTCCGCAAAGAAGCGGTAGGGCTGGTCGGTGAGATGGAAGTGGTGAAACGGACCATTGAATTGGGGCTTCCGCTTTGGGATGAAGACAGGATGGTTGTCCTTTCGATGATAGAAGAACAAGGCAAATAGATTGCCGGATAACTGGCAGCCCGGAAAGACGGGCAGGGGCGGCAGGCACGGCCGGAGAGTTGGTAAATCGAAATAAGAAAGCGTAGAAAGCCGTCGGGGTTCGATTCCCCGCGCCCCACGATATAAACTTTTAAAATTTAGAGTTATGGCAAAGAATTTCAATCCGAGAACAGCAGAGAGTCTGTTCAAACAGAAGTTGCGCACGATGATAGGCAGTACGGCACATACGCAGAATATTGCCGACCAGGCGATGGAGCTGGCTGGACAATTCATGACGGAGGATGAGATAAGCAACTCGGATGCCTACCGGGTGATAGAGAATGTGAGCTGTGTGTGTGAGGAAGCGATGCAGGTGCTGGTCGAAGAACTGCAGAAAGGGACACGCCTTCATGAAATACTGACGGGTGATTAGGAAATAGCGGAAGCCGTTGAAAACCTTTGAACGAACGATAACGATTAAAAAGTATGACGATATGAGAAAGCAGATTTTGACAGATAACGAGACCAAGACCTTCTTGATGAAGACATTCGGATGCAGCCGTCAGGCTGTGTGGCAAGCACTGAATTTTGTCCGTGACAGCGATCAGGCGCGCCGGATACGCACTCTTGCCCTGAAGCGAGGCGGCAAACTGACTGACGGGAACTTCATCCCGAACTGCGAAACCACCTTCGAGGAGTGCGAGAAGACCATGACCTGCACTTTCGGTCCCCGTGTAAAACTCGTGGTCCACAGAAAGACCAATGATGTGGATGTGTACGTGGACGGAAAACGGACTGAAACCTACCAATGTGAATTTGTATCGGATTTCATGCAGCTGCAGCACGAGACCCAACAGATGGCATCTGCCTTATAAATAGAAATGAAATGGAGTATTATGGAAAGATATTGTGCATATCCTACAATGACCTGACTTACGATGACCGACCGGTGATGGTGAACGGAAAGGCAGACTACAGCAGAAGCCGCACGCTGAAAGGAGTTCATCCTTCCACTCTTTCCGAAGAAGAACTTGCTCCCATCATGTCGATACCCAATTACAAGAAGTTAGCGGCAAAGGAGAAAATCAATGTAGTTCGATCCGGAAGAGGTCTGGGAGGTTACGTTTTGGTAGAAATAGCCACCATGCCCCTACGGTTTCAGGAAAGGATAAAACTAAAATACGGAGATATGAAAGAAGACGTAATAAGAAACTGGCTCGGCAGCCATTACCACATCGATGCGAAAGCCCGGGAATTTTACACCCGGTTCCGTTTTGACAACGGAGATGCACTGCCACCGGAACACATCCAAGAATATACGGTAAACGCTTCGGTAATTGAGGCAGTGATGCGTGCCATGGAGGATGCCACGTTTATGCGAAAGGCCATGAAGGCCGGGCCGGTGAACTGGGGCGAACTGGCAGGAGCCATCAGTTACTACCAAGCAGAGTTCGGACATACCTTGCCTGTCAGTTCCAACCGCTTCAAGAAGCGTGTGAATGACTTCAAGGCCAACGGCTATGAAAGCCTTATCAGCCGCAAGTTCATGAACCAGAACCGCCGGAAAGTGACCTATGACATTGAACGCCTGCTGCTGAGCATCGATGCCCAACCGGAGCAGCCCTTCAATACCACCGTGTGGGAACAGTACAATCTATTTGTGCAAGGAGAACTGGAGCTATATGACCCCGAAACCGGCGAGGTGTTGAATCCGGCAGACTTTACCGACAAGGATGGAAATCCGCTGGTATTGAGCCCGGCCACAGTAGCCAACTACCTGAACAACCCCAAGAACAAGGCCCTTCGCGGTAAGCTGCACATGAGCCAATGGGATTTCAACAATGCCTACCGTCCTTATCATCTGCGCAGCATCGGTGAATATTCCTTGAGTAAGGTTTCTCTTGACGACCGCGACCTGCCGCGCCCAATGAAGGATGGCAACCGAGTGAAAGCCTATTATGCCTACGATGTGGTGAGCGGTGCTGTGGTGGGATATGCCTACAACCGGTACAAGACTACCGAGTTATTTTTAGACTGCATGCGAAACATGTTCCAGACCCTGGACCGGAACGGCATGTATATCCCCGCCGAGTTAGAAGTGGAACACCACCTGGTAAGCGACTTTGCCGACGGATTGATGCAAGCCGGTACCGTCTTCCCCCTGATCCGCTGGTGTAACCCCGGGAACTCGCGTGAAAAACGTGCCGAGCACAAGAACCGCGAAAAGAAATACGGTGTGGAGAAACGCACGCAGGTAGGTATCGGCCGATGGTATGCCAAGCTGGAGGCCAACCGCCCGAAGGAAGAAAAGGTGTATGACGAAAAGAACAACACCTACAAGGTGAAGACCTATAGTTATGAAGAATTGGTAGCCGATGATATACGCGCCATTGAGACCTTCAACGCACAGCCTCACCCCAACCAAAAGCGCTATCCGGGCATGAGCCGTTGGGATGTGCTTTGCGCCCATCAGAACCCGAACCTTGCACCTTGGGACAAGGCCGTTCTTTACCGGTTCATCGGACAGCACACCGAAACAACCATCCGGCAGAACACCTACTGCACGGTGATGTACAACCAATACGGACTGCCCAGCCCGGAAATCATCGAAAAGCTGGAGCCGAGGAACTACAAGGTAGATGCCTATTATCTGCCCGATGCCGACGGAACCATCAACGAGGTATATATCTACCAGAACGGACGATATATCGCCACCTGCAAGCCCGTAGCCCGTTACAATGAGAATACAGCCGAGCAGACCGAGTACGACAAGGCAGCCTATACCGAACAGTCCAAGTATGTAGCTCAATTCGACAAGATGATGAAGGACGGCAAGATCAAGCGTGTGGGCATCCTTGCCAAAGAGGAAGCAAAGCTGATAACAGAGGTACAGGCGGAAGCCGTTCCCCTTCCTGCACAAGCCGAGGAAGAAGATTACTCAGCCTATATGGACATCAGTGCCTTCGAGCATGATGCAGTAGCCAAGATATAATTAACGACGTTAGAACGAATTTAAAACAGCATTCAAATGGAAATAACAAATGAAGTAAAGCAACGTATTGTGGCAGCGATAGCCGCCGACCGTGAAAATTATCCCAGTGACAACCGCCATGCCACGGCACTGGGCATAGCCCCCAGCGTTTACAATGCCATCAAGCGGGGCAATTATGAAAAGCAGGTCAGTGATGCCAACTGGGTAGGTATAGCCCGAAGATTAGGCGTGCAACTGCGTACAGAAATACCTTGGCTGGCAGCACAGACCCCGACCTACGTGTTTGTGAGCAAGCAGCTGGAAGTGTGCCAGGGAAGCGGGCTGAGTGCCATCCTGTGCGATATGCCCAATATCGGCAAGACCTTTACAGCGAAAGCTTACGTGAAGCAGCACAAGCACGCCGTATATGTGGACTGCAGCCAGGTGAAGACCAAACTGAAGCTGATACGCTACATTGCCAAGGAATTCGGTGTGACCAGCAACGGACGCTATAGCGACGTGTATGAGGATCTGGTGGCCTACCTGCGCACGATTGATACGCCCCTGGTTATCCTGGATGAAGCCGGGGACCTGCAGTATGAAGCCTTCCTGGAGTTAAAGGCGCTTTGGAACGCTACGGAACGCTGCTGTGCCTGGTATATGATGGGTGCCGACGGATTAAAGGAGAAGATCAACCGCGCCATCGAAGGCAAGAAGGTGGGCTATACCGAAATGTTGAGCCGCTACGGTGACTCCTACAGCAAGGTGACCCCGGACGATGCGCAGGAACGCGAAAAGTTTCTGAAGGCACAGGCTGCCATCGTCGCAAAAATCAATGCCCCGGACGGTGCCGACATTGCCAAGATTGTTCATAGCACCGGAGGCGGCTTGCGGCGCGTATATACCGAAATCGAAAAATTAAGGAGGATGCAGGCATGATAAGCAAGATAGAAATGCAAGCGATGGATGCTGTTATCGGTATCCATCGCGAGATGAGAAAAGCGAATGAGATAGACTGGGAACAGCGCAGATATGAAATTGCCAAAAGCATGCTTCCGGTAGTAAGAAGCAATTCATCAGGTATAATGTCTATAAAACAAGTTGCCAGACTTGCTGTGGACTATGCTGATGCTCTTATTGAAGAATTGAAAGGAGGTAACCGTGAAACTGAAGAGAGCCTACAGTCCCGGTGAGGTGCTGAACATGAAGATTCCCCGGTTCGAGTTTTCCGGGGACTGGCAAACCTCGATAGGCAACCCGGCCAAGAGCGGCGTGTGGATTATTTGGGGAGCCAGCGGAAACGGTAAGAGCAGCTTTGTGATGCAGCTGGCCAAGTACCTGTGTAGCTTCGGACGCGTAATTTATGACAGTTTGGAAGAAAGTACCGGTTTGTCGTTCCAGATGAGCCTGAAACGGCACAAGATGGGTGAAGTGAAAAAGAAGCTGATTATCCTTGACCGGGAACCGATGGAGCAATTGGAGGAACGGTTACGGCGCAGAGGCAGTCCCGGAATCGTGATTATCGACAGCTTCCAATACAGCGGCTTGAACTACAAAACCTACAAGGAGTTCAAGGAACGTCATCCCAAGAAACTGTTTATCTTCATCAGCCATGCCGAGGGGCTTCATCCGGCAGGTAGAAGCGCCCGCAAGGTGGAATATGATGCCGATGTGAAAATCATGGTAAGCTGTTTCAAAGCCTGGTGCAAAAGCCGCTTTATGGAGCGGCCCGGTGAGCCCTACGTGATATGGGAAGAAGGTGCTGCCAAAACATTGAAGGACGATAATATGGAGGATTATTTGAATGATGGAATGGGAGAATAAGCTGTACCAGATACTCCTGAAAGAACAGGAAGCGGAGGCCGTGGTGGACGATTGGGTAGAACGTAACATACAAAGCGACCTCCGTCTGCGCAGGGCCAAGACAAAGGGACACGTAGTGATAGAAACCAGGGATGTGATGTTTGCTCGGAATATTCAGGTATGGCATCCGTCCTGCCAAATAAACATTAAAGATTTGAAGTGATGGAAAAGAAAGAAGAAAAGACCTGTCGAACTCATTATAGAATTCATCCCGCTCATCCCGGATAAACTGTTCGGACTTGATAGCTTTAAACAAATCTTCGATACGCGATGCCATTGCCAATTTTGCCAATGAACGACGATAAGTTTCCAGTTTGTCGAGATAGTTGACACATCTGTCCAGATAGCGGGCGATATAGACTTCTTTTATTTTTCCGGTTTGCTCCAGTTCCGCGTTGACCGCAGACATTTGTTTGTTAGCCAGACTAAGATTCCGCCGCATAACAGACAACTTCTTCATCCAACGATATAGATAGAAAATAGCAATCAGAAGAAACAAAGACAACAAACTGACACTAATCAAATTTGTATTACAACATACTCAGGCTTCTTGTATTGTAGGGATGAAAAAGGAGGGAGGAGTGGCCGATATTGTGATCGACGAAGTGACCGAACCTTTCGGCCTTGTAAATAAATTGAACGTAATATTATCGGGGATAAACAAATACTAACATGGACAGACTTATCGGTACAGGAGTGGCCTTGGTTACTCCATTCGACGAACAGCAACGAATAGACCGGGAATCTCTGTACCGTCTGGTGAATTATGTCATCGACGGTGGGGTGGATTTTTTGGTGGCATTGGGAACTACGGCAGAGACTGCGACTTTATCGGCCGACGAAAGAGCGGTGGTGGTACATACGATTCTCGAAGCCAATCAGGGGCGTCTTCCCGTGATTGCCGGTATCGGAGGGAATAATACGGCGGAGGTGATCCGTGAACTTCAAACGGCCACCTGGTTGAAAGCTTGTCAGGGTATACTGAGCATAACTCCTTGTTATAACAAACCGACTCAAAGGGGGCTTTACGAACATTTTAAAGCGATTGCCGCTGCTTCGCCGCTGCCTTTGTGTTTATACAATGTTCCGGGGAGGAGTGGGGTGAATATGGAAGCTGCGACTGTAGCGGCTTTGTCACACGATTGTCCCAACATTATCGCTGTGAAGGAAGCTTCCGGCCGTTTCGATCAGGCTACGGCTATTCTAAAATCCAAACGGGCCGATTTCGCTGCTTTGTCCGGTGAAGATGCACTGTTGTTGCCTCTGATGTCACTGGGATTCGAAGGCGTGATCTCGGTGATTGCCAATGTACTTCCGAACGATTATGCCTGTCTGGTGAAAAGTGCGTTGCAGGGAGATTATCCGACTGCCCGTCGCATCCATTTGGACAGGGCCGAACTTTGTAAAGCTTTATTTGAAGAAGGAAATCCGGCAGGCATAAAGGCTGCTTTACATGCTGCCGGCATTATTCGTCAAAATACCCTGCGTTTACCTTTAACTCCGGTGAGTGACGCTCTTTATAATAAAATCATCGGACTGTTGAAACTTCATTAATCGATATAACCTGGATGAGAACGGTCCTCCCGTTTTCTCAGGTTACGTTTGTATCGGTAAAAGGCGATTCCCAGAATAATCAGGATCGGTAAAAGGAAATTGATGTACTTCAACACTTCCCGGCTGGTGTCTCCGACAGGTTCCAGTACCGGGAAGGTGGTGAATTTATTTCGCAACTGAATCAGCCCGGAATTGTCTGCCAGCCATTCGATAGAATTTAAAGCAAAAGTGATGTTGTCCGTATGGCCGTCGATAGCCGACTGGTTGATCAGGAAATCGGCATCGGTGATGGTGACGATGGCACTGTTGTTATCGTCGTTCGTCAGTAAGGCTGCGACGATATTGTGCGGACGGTTGAAATCGCGCTGGGTCCATTGCTTTTCCAGATCGAAACATACCGGAGCTTGCTGCACTCCCGAAATGGAGGAACTTTGTGCCAGAGGAGTGAAAATATAAGGCGTCGGGGTTTTGATCTGTTCTATACTGCTGGCAAACATGAGTAGCATGGACCGTAGGCCGTAGGTAATCGTATGCTTGCTGAAATTGGTGATCACCGGGCAATACGGGAAACTGACACTACGCTGGAATTTCAGATAACCGTATTGTTGTTCGAAATTACATACCCCGCAATTATTGTCGATGATAAAGTCGTTCCTGATTTTCAGTCCTTTTTTCTCGAGCATATCTTCCACGCCTGTGGAATTGATGTATCCATTGTTCGGATGATCCAACAGTCCGATTGCATGATTCAAAGCGATGAAAAGCCGTCCGCCTTTGGAAAGAAATTTTTCCAGTTGGGCGATTTCATAGGGGGAAAAGTTGTCTTTGGGATTGATCAGGCAGAGTACATTACAATCTTCATAAGTGTTCAGATTCAGATCTACAACCGTAATGTCCGTCAGATGAGATAGTTCGTCGACCAGTTCCGACATTAAGTTAAGGGTCGTTTCGCCGTGTCCGCGAACAAAACCGATCCGGGGTTTGATGGTATCGGAGGCTTGTTTCCCCATTTCTTTTCTTATTTGTTCGTTCTCAATCAGATAATTTATTTTTTCGGCCAGTTCTTCTGTTTTTCCAT
>ENA-UEYG01002585-UEYG01002585.1-human-gut-metagenome-genome-assembly--contig:-NODE-2585-length-11320-cov-4.339945_pt1 | contig 11320 bp, 9 predicted proteins | sample MGYA00242933_ERZ507934 | MGnify/ENA primary metagenome ERZ507934 (study PRJEB26167, sample SAMN06115527) | human gut metagenome | host: Homo sapiens | place: China:Zejiang | collected 2015-11-10... | reverse complement strand
ACGACCGGGGCCGGATCATCGTCAACGACAAGATGGAGACCAGCGTGCCCGGCGTGTACGCCATCGGCGACTGTGTCTTCGGCAAGGCCCAGCTGGCCCACACCGCCAGCGCCATGGGCGAAGTGGCTGCGGAGAACATCATGGGGATCCCTGCCGTGTATGACGAAAAGACCAACCCCACCTGCGTGTATATGGAGCCGGAGGCTGCCTCTGTCGGTCTGACCGAGGAGCAGTGCAAGGCCAAGGGCATCGACTACAAGGTGGGCAAGTTCCCGCTGGTGGCCAACGGCAAGTCCCTCATCATCAATGGCGGCGAGGGTCTGGTGAAGATCATCGCTGACGCCAAGTACGAGGAAGTGCTGGGTATGCACATCATCGGGCCCCGGGCTACGGACCTGATTGCCGAGGGTGCTCTGGCCCTGCGGCTGGAGGCCACCGTGGATGAGCTGATCTCCACGATCCACTCTCATCCCACGGTTTCCGAGTCCGTGCGGGAGTGCGCCCTGAACGTCCAGAAGCGCGCCATCCACATCAAGAACTGATTGCGTTTCCCGATGACAAGGGCCGCCGCTATCAAGTGGCGGCCCTTGTTGCTGCGTGAAGAACGGTATGGTGCCTAAATGGCGCGGCAAAACTCCAGTGTGCAGTCCAGGAGGATATAAATGCGGGAAGCCCCCATATACCTCCAGATTTGCCCGACAGCGTAACAGGGATACAGCGTGTGGAGCTGCAGAGGGTACTGTACCGGTCGGGAAAGACGGGGCGTTTCATTTTCTCCTTTGCTTGTCCACGCCGATCTTTTATGAGAAATGCCGATCAGGAGATGCACGCTGAACGCTGAAGCATGGGATGAGGCAGGGGAATTCAACTGTCATGTTCACGCTTTTCTGGCATATACCTGCCTGTCGTTATGGTTATATCATAAATAGAGCGAAGATATTGCGCATGTTTTGCATCTGATACATTTCACCATGGAGAAACGGGAGGAACGGCCTTGAAGAAGCGGAGAAATCCCGCTATAATGGGGTGGCATGAACGGACAAGGAGGGCAGGAGACCATGGCGGTGACCGGACGGTTTGCGCCGTCGCCAAGCGGGCGCATCCATTTGGGGAATATTTTGTGCTGCCTGCTGGCTTGGCTCAGCGCCCGGCAGAAGGGCGGGAGAGTGATCCTGCGGATCGAGGATCTGGATATCGCGCGATGCCCGCGGCGCTATGGGGAGCAGATGTGCCGGGACATCCGGTGGCTGGGACTGGACTGGGACGAGGGACCTGTCATCGGCGGCCCCAGCGGCCCCTATGAGCAGAGCCGGAGGACGGCGCTGTATCAGGCTGCTCTGAGGCGACTGGAGGCCCAGGGGCTGGTCTACCCCTGCTTCTGTACCCGGGCGGAGCTCCATGCCGCCAGTGCTCCCCACCGGGAGGATGGACAGGTGGTCTACCCGGGGACCTGCCGCGGTCTGACCGCGGAGCAGGCGGCAGAGCGGGCCCGGCGCACAGGCCGCGCCCCCGCCCTGCGGCTGTGGGTGCCGGAGGAGGAGATCACTTTCACCGACGGCCACATGGGGGAGTACAGGGAGTGGCTGCCTGCGGACTGCGGGGATTTTCTGCTGCGGCGGTCGGACGGCATATTTGCCTATCAACTGGCGGTGGTGGTGGATGACGCGGCCATGGGCGTCACAGAAGTAGTGCGGGGGGCGGACCTGCTGGCGTCCACCCCCAGGCAGCTGCTGCTGTATCGGCTGCTGGGACTGGAGGCACCGGCGTTTTACCATTTCCCGCTGCTTCTGGGAAGCGATGGACAGCGGCTCAGCAAGCGGAACGCGGATGCAGGGCTGGACACGCTGGGAGAGCGGTATACGGCACCGGAAATCCTGGGAAAGCTGGCATATCTCGCAGGCTTCAACCCCTCGGCAGAACCCAGAAGCGGGGAGAGCCTGCTGGAGGACTTTGCCTGGGAGAAGGTCCCCAGAGCGGATATCCGCATTCCGGAGGGACTGTTTTGAAAAGGAAGCGGCACAGGCTGACAGCCTGTGCCGCTTCTTTAGTTGCTTTGTCCCGAAAGGGCGTCTGGAATCTCCACTTCTGCCATCAGCTCCCGGCTGATGATGGTGAGCATCTCCTCCAGCTTGGCGCACTCCGCCGGGGTAAACCGCTGCGTGATGCGGTTCATGACGGCGGTCATGTAGGCCGTGCTGATGTTGTAGTAGTCGATATACTTCTGAGTGATCTCCAGATGGTATTCCCGCCGGTCGTCGGAAGACTGGACCTTGCGGATGTAGCCTTTCTTGATGAGGCTGTTGACCTTGTATGCCGCGTTGGGAGGGGAGATCCGCATGAAGGTGGCAAATTCATTCACCGTGGGACTGCCCAGAGCCTGAATGGCCTCCATGCAGAAGGTCTCCACCGTCGTCAGACTGGCCTCACGATCCTGAAAGCGGCTGAAGATCTCCTGGTAAAAGTGCAGCTTGAACTTGGTGTACACGTTAAAAAAAGCGTCTTTCAGCATGGCTGCAAGCCCTCTTTCCCGCGCCTTGCCCGCATGGCGGGAAAGCGTCGGCTGTCATTCCGCACCGATGGCGAAGGTCAGTTCCGCCGTACAGGCCAGTTCGCCGTTGACCGTGGCCTTGCACTCGCCGATGCCCACCGGCCCGCGGCGCTTGGTGAGAACGCACTCCATTTCCAGCACGTCGCCGGGGGTCACCTTCCGGCGGAAGCGGGCGTTTTTCACGCCGCCGAACAGGGCGATCTTGCCCCGGTTCTCCGGCAGGGAGAGGATGGCCACGGCGCCCACCTGGGCCATGGCCTCCAAGATCAGCACACCGGGCATGACGTGCTCCTGGGGGAAGTGGCCGCAGAAGAACTGCTCATTGACGCTGACGCACTTGCGGCCCTTGGCCCACTGGCCGGGCTCGTAATCGGTGATCCGGTCCACCAGAGCAAAGGGGAACCGGTGGGGTAGGATCTGCGCGATCTGGTTGGAATTCAATTCGTTTGCCATGGTCTCACGCCTCCCATCGTTTGAACAGCAGGCTGCCGTTGTGGCCGCCGAATCCCAGAGAGTTGGACATGGCGTAGCGCACATCGGCGCTGCGGCCGTGACCCGGCACCACGTCCAGGTCGCAGGCGGGATCCGGCACCTGATAGTTGATGGTGGCGGGAAGATAGCCGTCATGCAGCGCCATGGCGCAGAAGATGGCCTCCACAGCACCGGCGGCGCCCAGCATGTGGCCGGTCATGGACTTGGTGGAGCTGATGGCCAGCTTGTAGGCGTGGTCACCGAACACAGTCTTGACGGCGGCCGTCTCGCCGGCGTCGTTCAGGGGGGTGGAGGTGCCGTGGGCGTTGATATAGTCCACATCCTCCGGCTTGGCGCCGCCGTCTGCAAGGGCCATCTCCATGGCCTTGGCGGCACCGCTGCCGTCGGGCCGGGGAGCGGTCATGTGATAGGCGTCGCAGGTGGCGCCGTAGCCCACGACCTCCGCAAGGATTCGGGCGCCCCGGGCCTTGGCGTGCTCCAGCTCCTCCAGCAGGAGGATGGCCGCACCCTCGCCCAGCACGAAGCCGCTGCGCTCCGCGTCAAAGGGGATGGAAGCCCGCTTGGGATCGGGATTCTGGGTCAGGGCCTTCATGGAGGTGAAGGCGCCGATGGCCAGAGGCGTCACAGCGGACTCCGTGCCGCCGCAGAGCATCACATCAGCATAACCGTCCCGGATATAGTGGAAGGCATCGCCTACGGCATTGGTGCCGCCGGTACAGGCGGTCACCGGACAGGAGCACATGCCCCGGAAGCCGGTGTGGATGGCGATCTGGCCGGCGGCCATGTTGCAGATGCCGGTGGGGATATAGAAGGGAGAGACCCGGTCCCAGCCCTTCTCCTTGCCCTTGTCGTGCTCTGCCTCCGTGATGGAGAGGCCGCCGATGCCGCTGGAGACAATGACGCCGCAGCGATCCGCCTCCGCTTCATCCAACGTGAAGCCAGCACCGTCCAGTGCCTCCTTGGCGGAGACGACGGCCATCTGGGTGAAGCGGCCCATCCGCTTGGCCTCTGGCTTGCTCATGTAGTTCTCCGGCACGAAGCCCTTGACCTCCGCGGCCAGATGGACCTTCAGATCGGTGGGATCGAATTGGGTGATGGGAGCGATGCCGCACACACCGTCCTTCACAGCCTGCCAGCTCTCTGCCGCGGTAAGGCCAATGGGGGTCACGGCCCCCAGGCCGGTGATCACGACTCTCCGTCGTTCCATAGTATACCTCCTGTAGATAGAGTTGGGAGCACCCGGAAAAGGTGTTCCAAAAGGCCCCGCAAAAGGAAGGGGGCTGGGGAAATCCATTCGGGGTTCCCCGGCTGATCTGCCAGAGGCAGATCAAGAAATTCCAATCATTTTCGGCAGGGCGCACCCCAGGGCGGCTTCTCTTGCCCCTGCGGGGCAATTCACCTTCTGTACCTGACAAAAACACATTGACTCAGCTGCCTTGGGCAGCGTTCACCAGTGAGCGGATCTCACTGGTGCAGGGTTTACTCAAGGGGAAACCGCCGCAGCGCCGCCAGTGGCGGAATAAGCAAGGCTGTTTCGAGGATGCGGCACGATTTGCAGTCTTATCATAGAGACTGCAAATCGTATTGCCGCGACGGTGTATCCTGATCCCCCTTGAATTAGTCTTACTTCTCCTCGCAGACGGTGACGTACACGGTACCGCTGACCTCAAAGCCCAGCTTGGCCTTCACCTGATAGCTGCCGTAGGCCTTGATCGGCTCATCCAGCACGATCTTCTGCTTGGGAATATCCACGCCGTACTGGGCCTTCAGGCCCTCGGAGATCTCCTTGTTGGTCACGGCGCCGAACAGCTTGCCGCCGTTGCCGGCCTTGGCGCTGAGCTTCACGGGGCAGTTCTGGAGCTTCCCGGCGATCTCCTGCGCCTCAGCCTTCAGCCGGGCTTCCTCGGCCTTGCGGGCCTTCTCTTTCAGGTTCATGGTGTTGATGGCGTCCGCCGTGGCAGGTACCGCCAGCTTTCTGGGCAGAAGGAAGTTCCGGCCGTAGCCCTCGGAAACCTCGATCATCTCGCCCTTCTTGCCCTGACCCTTCACGTCCTGCTGTAAAATCACTTTCATGTTATATATCCTCACTTTCCGAATGTTCTGAATGAATTTGCTTTTTCAATTCCTGAAGCTCCGCTTCCAGCGCTTCGACCTTTTGCGCCATACTGCTCCACGCGCAGACAGCGACCGCCAGAATCAGCGCGATCACAGCACCTGCCCGATAGATGCCGGTACCTCTGAGATCAAACAGCATCCACCCACCAAAGAAGATAAATACCTCCATCAGGATCAGGCAGACCGCATACGCCTTCAAAAACGCCTTCATAGGCCACCTCACTTTTCAAAATATGCGTCCAAGACCCCAATCAACTGCTGACGGACACTCTCCGGGTCCGTGTCCTCGATCCGTGCGCCTGCGGTGGTAGAGTTGCCGCCGCCGCCCAAGGCCTCCAGGATCACCTGCACATTGATCTCGCCCAAAGACCGGGCTGACATCAGCACCGCTCCCTCGGCGGCGTAGATCACGAAGGAAGCCTGAACGCCCTTCAGGGTCAGCAGATCGTCCGCCGCCTGAGCCGCCGCAACGCGGTCCACGCCCGGCTCCTCCACCACGGAGACCGCGATGTTGCTCCGGTACATCTCCGCGCGGCGGATGATGTCGTATTTCGTGACCATATCCTTCAAATCGCCTTGGAACAGCCGCTGGACCTCCGCCGTATCCGCACCGGAACGCCGCAGGAAGGCCGCCGCCTCAAAGGTGCGGCCGCCGGTCCGCTGAGTGAAGTGCTTGGTATCCAGCACAATACCCGCCAGCAGCGCCCCCGCTTCCTCCCGCAGAAGATCGGTGGGCTCCACCAGATATTGCAGCAGCTCCGTCACCAGCTCGCTGGCGGACGAGGCGTAAGGCTCGTGGAAGTTGAAGGCAGCGTTTTCGATATAAGTCGCTGCCCGGCGGTGATGATCAATGACCGCCACCCGGTTGCAGGATTCCAAAAGCTGGGGATTTTCCACCATGTCCGGACGGTTGGTATCCACCACCACCAGAAGCGTGTCGGCCCGCATCTGCAAAAATGCCTCAGCAGGGGTAAGGAACACGCCGCTGTACTCCGGCAGCGCGTCCAGCCGGGCGATCAGGATCTCTGCCGCGGTGTGCTCCCGGTCAATGACGATCCGGGCCTGCTTTCCCCGCTTCCGGGCGGCGCAGCAAATGCCCGCGGCAGCGCCCACGGCGTCCATATCCGCAAAGGAGTGGCCCATGATGTAGACCTCTCCCGCGTCTGCGATCAGCTCCCGGAAGGCGTTGGCCATCACGCGGGATTTCACTTTGGTCCGCTTCTCCGTGGCCTTGGTACGGCCGCCGTAGAAGGCGAAGTCCACCTGATTCCGCACCACCGCCTGATCGCCGCCCCGGCTCAGTGCCATTTCCAGCGAGAGCTTGGCGTTTTTGTACAGCTCCGGGATACTGGGAGAATCCTTACCGATGCCGATGGACAAGGTTGGGTGGATATTCTCCGCCACGCGGATCGCCCGGACAGTGTCCAGAATGGAGAACTTTTCGTCTACAAAATGCTGAAAATACTGTTCTTCAAACAGGAACAGGTAATGATTCCGGTCCGTTTTCAGCAGGATGCCCTGGCCTGCATTGGCCCAGGTCTGCAATTTTTCGTCGATCTGCGCCAGGACCGCGCTGCGCTGGGTATCCTCGCAGGCCTTCATCAGGTCCTCGTAGTTGTCCAGCATCAGGATCGCCGCCACCGGGCGGCTGGCCTCGTAGACCTCTCTTAGATGATCGGCCTCCGTAGTCTCCACCCAGTAGGTAGTGGCCACCAGGCTCTGCACGCCGGTGCGGTTCCGGGAGCGCACCAGACTGCCGTAGACCCGGAAACGGTGATTGTTCAGCTCCACCCGCTCCGGGCTTTCCTGCTTTCCGCTCAGCAGCCACTGGACCTGGAAATCCGGTACAGCCTCGGAAAGCCGCATCTCAAAGAGATGCTCCCGGACGCCGGCCAGCTGCAAAAAGCTCTCGTTGCTCCAGATGATCTCCCCCGTATCCGGCCGGAACACCAGCGTGGGCAGAGGGGAGTTGATGAGGGTGGACTTACTGGCGGTGTCCACACTGCCGGTGACAGAGTCGATGTACTGCAAAACACCCTGCCGCCGCTTCTGATTGCTCTGCCGGAAATAGAAGTACAGCAGAACGGTCAGAGTTCCCTCAGCCAAGGCCAGCTGCCAGTTGACAGGGATGGCCGCCACGGCGAACAGCAACATAACGGCGAAATAAAATTTTAAATTCGGCTCCAACAGGCGGGAGAGTTTCTTATTGCTCATTCCTTACCTCATTCTCCGATGGGGCAGGCTGGCCTGTCCCTCAGAAATCATGAAATTCATCCGATAGGTTTTTTTATTATATCAGTTTACCGGCAAATACACAATGGTATTTCTACTGAAATCTTGCGAAAACAGGCGACAGGCGGGGTGGATACGCCCGATGGCGGAAACGCCCCGCTGCCCCGTGGGGCAGCAGGACGTTTTTTTAAGTGGATTCCTTTTCATGGAGTCTGATCCAAAGGGTATGGGCCACATTTTGCGGCAGCACCGCCGCCAGTGCCGTCTCGTCCGCCTCCCGGATGGCCTTCACCGTGCCGAAATGCTTCCGCAGTTCCGCCTGCCGCTTGGGTCCCAGACCGGGAACGCCGTCCAGTGCGGAGCGCATGGCGCTCTTGGTATGATGCTGGTGGTGATAGGTGATGGCGAAACGGTGGGTCTCCTCCTGGATCTGGCCGATGAGTGAAAACACCGCTTGATCGTTCACAATGCCGATCTCCCGGCCCTCCGGGGTGACCAGCGCCCGGGTGCGGTGGCGGTCATCCTTCACCATGCCGAAGATGGGCACCGTGCAGCCGAATTGCTCCGCCACCTCCCGGACGGCGTCGGCATGGGTCACGCCGCCGTCGATCAAAAACACATCCGGCAAAGGCAGGAACTTTTCGTCCCCGTCCGCCGCCCTTTGCAGCCGCCGCCGCAGGACCTCCCGCATGGAGCCGTAGTCATCGGGATGGCCACCAGTCAGCTCCTTGATCTGAAACCGGCGATAGGCGGATTTCAAAGGCTTCGCCCCCTGATAGACCACCATGGACGCCACAATGTCGCTGGCGCCGGTGTTGGAAATATCGAAAGACTCCATCCGTCTGGGCGGCTGGGGCAGGTTCAGCATTTTTTGCAGGGCTTCCAGCGTATACGCCGTTTTTTCCTCGGCGGTGGTGGCCCGCCGGACCTCCTCCTGTGCGTTGCGGACCGCCATATCCGCCAGTGTGGACTTCTCTCCCCGCTGGGGCACATGGACCCAGACCTTATGCCCCGCCCGCTGGGTCAGGGCCTCGGACAGTTCCTCGCAGTCCCCCGTGTCCACGCAGAGCAAGATCTCATGGGGCAGAATGGCCCGCGGCAGATAATACTGGGCCGTGACCGCCGCCAGCAGCTCCGCCGCCGATTCCTCCATAGGCGCGGTCAGCAGTTCCGTCTCCCGGCCCACCAGGTCGCCGTTTTCCATGTGAAGAACGGCATAGCCGCTCTTGCCCGCCCCCCGGAACACGCCCCACACGTCCGTATCGGCGCACAGTCCCGCGATGACGGTCTGCTTTTTACTCAGGGCGCTGATGGCTTGGATACGGTCTCTCAGCTGGGCCGCCTGCTCAAACCGCAGGGCCTCCGCCTCCGCTTCCATCTCGGCGGTCATGTCCCGGAGGAGCTGCTTGGAGCGTCCCTCCAACAACTGGGCCGCCTGCTCCATCCGGCGGTCATATTCCGCCTCCGGCATCTCCGGGCGGCAGAACCCGTCGCACCGGCCCATGTGGAAATTCAGGCAGGGCCGCTCCGCGCCGATGTCCCGCGGAAACTGTCGGCGGCAGGTGGGCAGGCGCAAAGCCTGACATACCGCATCCACTGCCTGACGGGTCTCGTACCGCCCGCCAAAGGGACCGAAGTACTTCGCGCCGTCATTGGCGGGTCGATTCACCAGAGTGAATTTAGGATACCGCCCCCGGCTGAGGCGCACCAGCGGATAGCCCTTGTCATCCTTCAGCAGGATGTTGTACCGGGGCATATGCCGCTTGATGAGGGAGTTTTCCAGCACCAGCGCCTCAAATTCACTGGTGACGAAGATCGTATCGAAATGATCTACCTGACTGACCATCTGCCGGGTCTTGACACTGTGGGCCGCGCTGTCCTGAAAATACTGGCTCACCCGGTTTTTCAGTTTTTTCGCCTTGCCCACATAGATGACCTTCCCGGTCTTGTCCATCATCAGATAGACGCCTGGCTGTAAGGGCAGATCGTTGGCCTTTTCCCGCAGCTCGTCCTTTGTCATGATTTCGCCTCCTATCCGGCCTAAGAACAAAAGAGCATCACTTTACAGTGATGCTCTTGTTTGGTGCGCGAGGCGGGACTTGAACCCGCACGTCCGTAACGGACACTAGAACCTGAATCTAGCGAGTCTGCCAATTCCACCACTCGCGCGCATAAGCAATCTTTCCGGAGAGAAAACTGGTGCGGCTGACGGGACTTGAACCCACACGTCGAATCGACACCAGCACCTCAAGCTGGCCTGTCTACCAGTTCCAGCACAGCCGCAAACAAATACCGCCTAAAAAAGACTGCTTGATTATTATAGCCAGTCGAGATCCAAATGTCAACTGTTTTTCCCCGATCAGTCGAAAAAATTTCCATGGACCAGGAATTCGGCCGGGACCGCCGAAGACGGTCCCGGCCGCCTGACCTGTTCAGCGCCGGTCCATGGACGTATAGGGACGGTGCTCCTCCACACACTCATACCGGGGGCGGATCAGCTTGCCTCCCACGGAGAGCTCCTCCATCCGGTGGGCACTCCAGCCGGCGATACGGGCCACGGCGAACAGGGGCGTATACAGCTCCTTGGGCAGGCCCAGCACCTCATAGACAAATCCGCTGTAAAAGTCGATGTTGGTGGAGAGCACAGACTTGTGCTGCCGCTCCATCAGCAGCTGCTTGCCGATCTTCTCCACATTGGCGTACAGGGCCAGCTCGTCCTCCCGGCCCTTTTCCGCCGCCAGGTGATTCACGTAGGCCCGGAACACCTCGCACCGGGGGTCGGTCTTGGTATAGACCGCGTGGCCCAGGCCGTAGATCAGGCCGCTGCGGTCGAAGGCATCCTTGTTCAGGATCCTGGTGAGATAGTCCGCCACGCAGCCCTCGTCATTCCAGTCCCGCACGTGCTCCTTCACGTCGTCCATCATGGCCATCACCTTGCTGTTGGCGCCGCCGTGGCGGGGACCCTTCAACGAGGCCATGGACGCGGCGATGGCAGAATAGGTATCTGTTCCGGAGGAGGTGACCACATGGTTGGTGAAGGTGGAGTTGTTGCCGCCGCCGTTGTCCGCGTGGAGGATCAGGGCCACGTCCAGGGTCCGGGCCTCCAGATCGGTGTAGCTGCAGTCCTCCCGCAGCATCCGCAGGAAGTTCTCCGCGGTGGACAGCTCCGGCTTGGGCACGTGGATAAACAGGCTCTCCCCCTGACTGAACCGCCAGGCCTGATAGGCGTAGATGGCCAGCACGGGCATATTGCTCATCAGCTGCAGGCACTGGCGCAGCACATTCTCCAGCCCGATGTCGTTGGGCTTGTCATCATAGCAGAACAGCGTCAGGATGCCCCGCTGCATGGTGTTCATCAGATCCCGGGGCGGCGCCTTCATAATCACGTCCCGGAAGAAATTGGTGGGCAGCGTCCGGTAGGAGGCCAGCTGCTGGCAGAATGCCTCCAGTTGGGCGGCGGTGGGCAGTTCGCCGAAGAGCAGCAGATAGGCCGTCTCTTCAAAGGCGAAGCGGCGCCCCTCGGAGCCCTTCACCAGCTCCCGGCAATCGATGCCCCGGTAGTAAAGCATACCGTCCTGGGGGATGATGTGCTCCCCCTCCGTGACGCTGTAAGACTGGATCTCGCCCACCCGGGTCAGGCCGGTGAGCACGCCGCGGCCGTCCTCGTCCCGCAGGCCGCGCTTGACGTTATACTCCTTATAGAGCTTGGGGTCGATGTAGTTTTTCTTCTCCCACTGCTCCTTCAGCGCGAGAATGGCGGGGGTGATCTCACAATAGGCGTTCTCACGGTTCTCTTTCCAGACCATAGGGGTGCGCGCTCCTTTCGGCGGCATGCAGCCGTTGTACTATTTGCAATAGTATCATTAAAAAATTGCATTTTCAACCGTTTTAAAAAATATTTTTGAAAAAATAAGAAAACTTTTGAATTTTTCT
>ENA-UEYG01002581-UEYG01002581.1-human-gut-metagenome-genome-assembly--contig:-NODE-2581-length-11326-cov-7.471509_pt1 | contig 11326 bp, 6 predicted proteins | sample MGYA00242933_ERZ507934 | MGnify/ENA primary metagenome ERZ507934 (study PRJEB26167, sample SAMN06115527) | human gut metagenome | host: Homo sapiens | place: China:Zejiang | collected 2015-11-10... | reverse complement strand
AAGCCAAAATCTAAGAAATTAAAGAACACTCACGGAAATTTGCGAAAAGCCAGCGGAAATAATGAGAAAAATCCATTACGAGTTAAATAAAGAATCTTCTTATTTTCTTTAGGAACCTGGACAGTATGAAAATCCTGAGCCCAAACGGGGTTTTCACTTCCGCAAATTACAAACTCATAGTTTGCTGCAAAGGCCCCATGCATTTTCTCCCGATCTCTCGTAATGCCCACAGCACCCTCAAGAATTCCCAGCAATGCTGATTTTGTGGGAATACCCAGCGTTTGCCTAACTCCGCCCGGAGCACACTCTCCCCACGACGCCATTGGCCCGAATAGTTGAAATATCAGAAATTGATCCATAACTCGCTCACTGACCAACGAATTCAAGCAATTCGGACATAGATCCCGACGGTTTTGTGACATCAAATTTCCTGAAAGCGGTTTGCTGTCCATAAACAGAGTTCAAATTTTCTCGGAATGTCTCCAACCTTGTGATCGCATCTGAGATCATGTTATTTCCGGAGATGGGATGGCAAACAGCAGCAGCCAAGGAACGAGGCTGGAATTCCCCTTTTTCAGCGAGCGCCCAAAGGGCATAACCTCTGCTGCCGAAGCTATTCTGCTTGCCGGTGGGAGGAGTTGTTAACGCCGCTTCTACCAAGGCAATAACCGCTTTTTTGGCCAGAGGTTCGTCTCCGTCAAGATTCTTAACGAGCAAATCGAAATCTAAACAGATATAGTTGTAAAAAACAGCAGATCCAAATGCTGTTTCGCCTAAGTGTCCGGCCCCTGCATCATCAGCCTCTTGCTTCAAATCATCGATCGCTGTAAAAAAATCGTCTTCAATAACAGAAGCGGATACTCCAATCGCATGAGCCACTTGGCAAGCAGCTTCTACATTAAATTTAGGCGAGCTTGCCAGCATTCTTCCGAACAAAGCGATATCCACAGCATGGTTCTTATTTTGGAAGATGGCTAATTCCTCTTCAGTTGGTTCCCTCTTTTCTTCAGAAAGACGCTTTGCAAGAACCCTAACTTTTTCCATCTCCTCAGGGCTAATATGGACGAGTTGCTCTGTTTCTGTATTTACAAGTGAACTGGAATCCTTATCCTTTTTTGCTTTGCCTAGTTTGTTGGCAATCTCAGCTGCCCACTTGACAGCTGTTTTCTGATCAACACCCCCGTCCATCATAATCTTTGCGGCTTCAGTGGCAATTCGGCAAGTTCTGATTCCGATGTGTTTTTTCAATTGCTCGGAGAAGACTTCAGAGGTTCGCCAGGCGCGCTTCAGACTCTGAGAGGAAATTCTAAGTCGAGTAGCACCGCCAAACATCACAGTTTTAGGAGCTCCAGTATCGTCTCGATTGAGATTAGCCGCGGGAAAGGCTGTTAAGAAATGAAGTTGAATAAAGTTGGACATTGTTCTTTCCTTAAAAATTACTCTTGATTGTTGTCATCTGACGCGCCGTAATAATCTAAACTCCAGCGAACCTGGATTAAATCTGTTGGGCGAATATCTTGACCTTTGTTGAAAGCCAACATTTGATTATCAGCGCACCACCTAAAAACATCGTCTGCCAGCGAAACTATGTTTAGTCTGCCATCAGCAAGCTTTACGGCTCGTCTTAACTCTCTAAACAACCCCTCTTCTGTTCTGACTGCTAATAGTCGGCGAAAACGCAGCTCGCTCATTACGGGTGCTCCGCCATTCTTCTGAGCCATCCGTTCGGCAAATGAGAGGGTGGGATCATTTTCCGATACATGAGACACAACGCCGGCAATGATAGCCAGAGCCGTAAAACGCCAAGCGGCTTTTCCTTCCCACAGAGGTTTTAACTTAAATAGCAAATCCCGGAATCCTGAGGATGTGTAAACATCCAGCAGCGAAGAGCATCTACGCAAACTAGCTCTCTGCTGCCGATCTTCTTCCAAATTGTTATGCCAGCTGTTCAGCTTATTGGCATACTCGGTTCCTCGAATAAAGCTCATTTCGCCTCCTTAGGAGTAGATTTTGATTTGGCATAAAGACTCGCCAATAAATTTTTTCTTGCTTCCGAACACTCTTTGTAATCTTTTGGATTCATCTGAGAGGAAAAAGTTCTGTCATCAAAAAAATTCAGTGCAAATCGATTTATGTTTTTTATAAAAGCGCTGAGTGATTCTGAGTCGGAGTTTTTCTCGTCTAGTTCCCTAATCAAACCTAAAAACAGATTTTGAGTAAGATTCCAAAACTCAACGTCCAAATAAGAACACTCACGATTTAATTTACTGAATGCTCTTTTCAGCCCAAGAAGAGTCCGTGCAGCCTTGTCTTGAGCAACCTGTAAGGAAGACTGCATTTCTTTTGACAATAATTGGGGAAGATGATGCTCATACCAGCATCGTACTTTCATGTTGTCGAAGTCGTACCCGAATCCCCAAAGGCCGTGTTTTGTTTCAGTACCAATGTGATGTTTGAAAGTTTCCACAACCAGCGCAGGAATTTCTTTTGTATCCTTGCGGGTTGTTTCCTCATTTAAACCGAGCCAATCCTTCCAAACCAAGCCGCCCGGCTGAAGCTTTACGGAATTTAACTCTCCGGGAGTTTTTAACTTACATCTGTAGGGTGTCAGGGGATGAACCCAACCAGAATAGTTGATCCCGTAGTTTTGTACTTTCATTTTTGAAAGCAGCTGATCACTTTCCTCTCCGCAAAAATCACACCTCCCTTCTTCCAGATCCTCAAAATCGATCCGTACTCGGCGAGGCATTCCCCAGTATGCCTGAAGAGGATTAACTTGTTCCGGAGTCGTCTCGCTCCCTTTAGCTTTGCTGGTCCTTGTTTTTCCCATCCAAGGAAAAACCGCCGCATCAAATTCTTTAGGTACGGGCAGATTCGACTCAAACTCCGGCATAACATTGGCCCATAACTTGCGCCAAAGAGGAACATTTCGGTCGCCTTTGTAACTGTGAAGTTCAATTAGAGTGGTAAGCGGACCGCCTCCGCGAAGGCCGGTACGATACCCTTGTCCTCCAGAGGGAGCATTTAACTGCAAAGAAAATAGAGCCATTGCTGCACAATGAGGACAAAATCTTTTTTCTCCGCGCTTAATAAAAAAGTCTTTATTATGTTTTATGGTGTTCTCACCCGGAGATTCCGGAAGAAGCGCGGCCAGAGGAACCGCTTCTCCTTCCAGCTGGTCAAAATCCTGCATGAATGAAGGGCTCTGGGGACCAAAAATAAACGCCGGCCCGACCTTAGAAAATGCCTTAGCTAGATCCGCTTTTTCTAATCCTTCTTCCCAGATATCAAACCACGCGTCTTCATCCTCCGGCGCCAGGGTTGTTTGGATGAGGCCAATTAAAAACTGCCACAGTGCTGTTTGAAAATCGGCCCTCTCAGCCGCAATGTCCACAATCTCTTCGTCTAATATTTCAAGAGGTGAGATTTTTCTGACGACACCTTTCCTGTCTCGGACCGGTATCCATTGCTCTGATATTAGTGATATTTGCGTCAATTACTCCTCCTGTTTTTTGTTGTTTCCGACAAGCCCTTCTCTGTCCGTATAAAAATCGCAATTCTCCTCGACGAGGAGTACAAGGGAATAGTCCTTATTTTTTTTATGTTCTCTGCACCAGTCCTCCAAGCAGTCTTCAGACAGACCAATGCAGGCATTTTTGTTTTTCTCCCACCAGCCTCTCCGAACGGATAGTCTGCTCGACTCCCACGCCTCCGGACCGTCTCCTCCTGAATAGGGGATAATTTTTCCATTCGTATTCTTTGCCAGCCATATGTTAACTGACTCTGATGCCAGTCGGGTAGAAACATCACCCGCGAAATAGCTATCGTCAATGTCATCCGAAACGCCTGAATTCCAATCAGCAGAGCTCAGATCTTCCTGGAAGCTCACCGATGAATAGCCCGCCGAGAAAACGATTAAATTATTTTTTGCCATTGACCTAGCGGAGTATTCTTTACCACGGTCTTCGAGTGCGCTATCTTGTAATCCACTAGGAATATCTAAGCCATTACCGTAGACGGATTCAATCAAAAGCCGTGCATTATCTGGGAGCTGGATAGTTCCTTGTTCTCTCAAGACTTTCTGAGTTAACCAAAGTCGCGCATGATTCGGATAAACGTAGGCACCTGCATGAAACATTGCCGAATACCAATCTTGTTGGGGAGATTCCGCCCATCTAGGGGCCAAAATATGAAGAACCGGAGTTCCCCTCTCATCCGCTCCAGTATCCTTTACTCTCCCAGAAGCATCTCGATTATGCCGGTGCAGACGGCCTGACCTTTGTACCAGCAGGTCTATCGGAGCCAAGTCCGAAATCAACTCATCAGCATCTATGTCCAGTGACTGTTCGATGACCTGAGTTGCGATGACGATTTTCCCCGCTCGTTCAGAAGAGCTGCGTTTGCCTAGTTCTGACACCGCCTGCTCTTCGATTCTCTGTCTGTCGCTAAATGCAAATCTACTGTGGAAAAGTAGGATTTTTTCCGGATCAATTTTTTTAGAAGAAAGTAATGATCGAAACGCCCGTAGAGCATCATCAATGGTATTCCGAATCCAAACCACGCTTTTGCCTGAAGATGCCTTCTCGATAATGTATTCGATGCACTGTTTCTCTGAGGAGAGCCATGAAACATCGATATTTCTCGGGCGATTCGAGAGAACAGGTATCGATTCAATACCGTTCGAATCGGCCTTTGTAAATAAGGGATAGCTTAACGTCTCAACATCCGAATCTTTTGACGGTTCGACTGACAAGACAGATTGAAAAGCAGATAAATATTGGGTCCTTTGCGTCTGAGACATGGTCGCCGACAGCAGAATTATCGGGGCACCGTAATAAGCCAAGACACTAATTAACTGCTCTAACTCTTTACCCATGTACGCGTCGTAGGCGTGAACCTCGTCGACAATAAATACCTTTTTCTCCAGCCCCAAAAGCCTTAAGTTGTTATGCCGAAACTGCAAGACACCCATCAGGGCTTGATCGATCGTGCCGACGCCTACATCCGCCAAAAGCGCCTTTTTGCTGCTTTCGGCAAACCAACTCGCACAACCTGCGTAAACAGGAGTTTCGTTGTTAAACTCTGAGGAACCTTTTAACAGGTTATCCCATATTTTGCTGGTAAAGCCTTCCATTAACCGGCTGCGGCTATGAGCGAGAATGAGGCTCGGTTTTGAGCCGGGTAAGTACAATTTACTCAGAACATCAACCAACCTGGAGTACATAGCATTTGCCGTCGCCATGGTTGGAAGAGCATAAAAAATCCCATTCGCCCTCCCACTGCTCATCAGTCTCTTAGCCAATGTTAATGCAGCCTCTGTTTTCCCCGACCCTGTCAAATCTTCCAAAATAAACAATTGGGCTCCGATTTTGTTGAGTTGAATTTCCGTTGATACCTCTTGCAGAGGAGAGGGTGTGTGGATATAAGGAAATAGAGATCGGATATTTTGAAACTCTGAAACCTTGGGTGAAGGTGGAAGAATAGCCAAGGCACGTTCAGCTTCTGACAGAGCCTTTTCCCAATACACCTTAAGCGGAAATTCCTCATCAACCCATTGAAAGAATTTCTCGTTAGAGCCGATCCAATCGCAAAGAACTACCAATCCGGAGATTACCCAGGAGTAATACTTAGTCCTATGCCTAACCTCCTTTTGTTTAAAACAAACTGGGATTTCCGCTAAGGGAAAAAGTTTCAATGCCTCTTCTAAATATTGGAATGCGTCTTTCTTATTTTGAGAAGTGAAATTATTTAGATTTTCTTTCAGTTTAGGAGGAACACCATGATGTCCTGTTGTAACAGATATCCAAATGTCTAGGATTCCAGCTTTTCTTCCTGTACCCAACTCGGACTTTGGCAAAACTTTTTCTAATTTCTCAGGCTCTTCAAAAATCTCTCTCCAGAAAGCGTAACCCAAAACATCGTGCCTAAAATTCTGGCAGACAAGTTCACGGCAATCTTCCTGACCGCCTACCCAAACCTCCCTTTGAAACGAGCAAGCAAACTTTCCTATGTCATGAGAACTAAGAAGCCAAGCAAAAAACTGCGCTCCGCTTTCTCCTTCCAGACCAACTTGTTTGAGAGTATCAGCAGCTCCAAACAAATTATTGGTTACCATCAAATAACCGACGGCTGCCACATCGAGTAGGTGGCAAGGGAGTAAATGAATCCGCCCAACTCCCGAGATGTGGTCTTTTCTATATTTTGCCCAGTAGCGCATAAAATCAAAAGGGTAATTGTTCTTACGACATCGTATTACACTTTATTACATCCAAAACATGCAAGAAACTTTCATTATTTTGAAAGTTAGGTTGTCGGCTTAAAGGGTAATCATTTTTTACCTAGATAAAAATTCCAAATTTTTGGGGTGTTCACAACCTGAAGAAATCCTTGAGAAAATTGACTATTTCATTTTGATAGGATTAGGATCATTAAGTAGTCGAAAATTTCAACATAAAAGAGATGGTTAACCTCTCTTTAATTTTTTATTTGGTTATGAACCTGTCCGCAGGGTAAGAAATTCGAGATTTCGCAACTGGTTGAGATAACCGACAATTTCTAAATATCAAGTTGACAATAAAAGACAAGAAAAGCGGTTATTTATTAACGGAACTCCGTCCTTTGAGAGGATTTTTTCATAGACTGCTTTTTTGATCACTTCCGCCACGATCTTCACTATTAAGCCTACGACTGGACCTACTAGAAAAATCTTTGGCTCTTTTTGCTCACATCTGAGAGACCGGTACATCTCCTTCACGCGGGAGCTCTCTTTACAGGGGAATAAGGCCGACGCCGAGCGAGGCTCCTCCCCGCTTACGCGGGGAACTCAACATTAATGGGCATAGCATTATGCCCTGCCTCGGTTCATCCCCGCTTACGCGGGGAACTCAAGCGTTATATCGAACGCATGAGAACTCGCAACGGTTCATCCCCGCTTACGCGGGGAACTCAATCGTTTTCAAACTCTCAGAGTTTTCTGAAACGGTTCATCCCCGCTTACGCGGGGAACTCAACTTAAACAAGGCATAGAGCACCTTACTAACTCTAGCAAAGATTTCCTATCGGGAAAATATGCAAAGAACCCTGAGACTGTTTTGAATCATTTCAAGAACAGTTCCCTGGATTAGAAAATTTCAGAGCCATTTAATTTCAAAGACAAATGCTCTGCTGACCTGAAAGAGGATAATAACGTTTACAGAAGGCCGGGGTTCAGAATCTGTTCCATCCTGACTTCAATTAATTGGATTTAATAGATGAGGTGGTGGCCCCAACTGGACTTGAACCAGTGACCAATCGATTATGAGTCGACTGCTCTAACCAACTGAGCTATGGGGCCTAATGATGAAGAGATCACCATTGTGCAGAAGTGCAATTCTATCAGAACTTCTAATGATTCGTTTTTAACCTTTCCTTCTCAAAAGACTGAGGCGTTGTCATAAATAGAATTAAGAAGGTGGTGGCCTCAACTGGACTTGAACCAGGAACCAGTGAGACACGAGAAAAAACTCTTCTATATCAATTCCGTAGTTAGCCGAACATAGATAAACATCTCCGAGTTCTAAAAGAACCTACATAGCACAACAAACTGTTAATCAGTCCGGCTCCAGATAAAGCAAAGGCCGGAAAATTCCGGCCCCTACTTCGTGTTTTTAAATCTTAGTTATTGCTTCCGCCTTCCATGAAGCTCTTCAACTTATCCGAACGGCTTGGATGACGAAGCTTACGAAGGGCTTTGGCCTCAATCTGACGAATTCTTTCACGAGTAACATCGAACTGACGGCCGACCTCCTCCAACGTGTGGTCGGTGCTCATTTCAATGCCGAAACGCATTCTTAGAACCTTGGCTTCTCTCGGAGTCAGAGAATCCAGAACTTCCTTAGTGATCTCGGTAAGACTGGACTGCTGAGCGGCTTCCGCAGGAGCAACAGTTCCGAAGTCCTCCAAGAAATCTCCAAGATGCGAATCCTCGTCGTCACCGATCGGGGTTTCCATAGAAATCGGTTCCTTAGCGATCTTCAGGATCTTACGGATCTTATCTTCCGGCATATCCATTTTCTCAGCCAACTCTGCTGGATCCGGCTCAACACCGGTTTCCTGGAGGATTTGGCGAGAAATACGGTTCATCTTGTTGATGGTTTCAATCATGTGAACCGGAATACGAATGGTTCTGGCCTGATCGGCAATCGAACGCGTAATCGCCTGACGAATCCACCATGTCGCATAGGTCGAAAACTTGTAACCCCGGCGATATTCGAATTTGTCGACCGCTTTCATCAAACCAATATTGCCTTCCTGAATCAGATCCAGGAATTGCAAGCCACGGTTGGTGTATTTTTTCGCAATCGAAATGACCAGACGCAGGTTGGCTTCCGTCATTTCTTTTTTGGCCTTGCGGGCACGCATTTCTCCGGCAACCATCTTGCGGTTAATTTCACGCAGGTCAGCCAGCGGCATGCCGATACGGTTCTGGATATCGATCAGTTTCTGTTGCAGTTCCTTGACCATTGGAACGTTACGTTCAAGGATGGCGCTATAAGGATGGTCAGCCTCGACTTCTTCGTCGATCCATGCCAGATCCGTTTCATTGCCCGGGAAAGTCTTGATGAAGTGGGCACGCGGTACACCGCATTTATTGACCACGACGTTCAGAATTTCACGTTCGATCTGGCGGACTTCGTCCATCTGGGCACGCAAGGTATCGCACAGCTTTTCAATGAACCGTGCAGTAAAACGCATAGTCAGCAGCTCTGCGGAAATGCTTTCGTGTGCCTGAAGATAAGCCGGTGAGTTGTAACCGTCTTTTTCGAAGGATTGCTGCATTTCCTTGAAATGGCCTGCAATAACGGCAAACTTGCCCAATGCTTCCTCTTTCAGTTTTTCAAGCTGTTCAGCAGAGAAACCGGCAGCGGCACCGCCTGCCGAACCGGAATCTTCATCCTCCTCTTCCTCATCGGAATCCTCATCCTCGGAATCTTCCTCATCGGAATCCTCGTCAGAATCACTGGCAGAAGCATTCATGGTCACGTTATCCGTTCCTTCTTCACCATCAGCCAGCCCATCGACGACTTCATCGATTTTCACTTCATCAGCACGGATTTTTTCCGCCTGATCGATGATTTCAAGAATGGTTGTCGGACAGGAAGAAATAGCCGAGATCATATCTCTCAGACCTTCTTCAATCCGTTTTGCAATTTCGATTTCACCTTCACGGGTCAACAGTTCAACTGAACCCATTTCACGCATATACATGCGGACAGGGTCCGTCGTCCGGCCGAAGTCGGAATCCACGGTCGACAGGGCGGCCTCGGCAGCCGCTTCAGCTTCTTCGTCACTGGTAACCGTCACAACATTGTCGGTCAGCAGCAGTTCTTCCGCATCGGGAGCCTGCTCATAGACCGAGATACCCATATCGTTGAAAGTACTGATAATACCTTCGATCGCATCCGGATCAATGACATTATCCGGCAGATGGTCGTTGATTTCCGCGTAAGTCAGGAAAGAACGTTCCTTGCCCAGCTTGATCAGAATCATCAGGCGCTCACGGCGACGTTCCAGTTCTTCCATCGACGCTTCGGAATCACCCGACAGGGCATCTTTCAACAATGCCTTTTCCTTGGCTTTGCGATCCTTGGCACGAGCCTTGTCCACCGCCTTCATTTCAGCGCGTTCAACCGCATTCAGTGCGGCGACTTCTTCATTTTCCGGCTGAAAATCCTTTGGCTTGCGGCCTCGTCTTCCCGGAACCTTGACGCCGGGAAGGACGTAACCGGACGTATCGATTGCGGCCAGTTTGGCGGCATCCGTCGTTACGACTGTACTCGATACGTTGCTGTTTTCGGAAAGCACGACTTCAGGCTCGGCAGAAACCACATTTTTCGGTTTTCTTCCGCGCGCACTTTTAACCTTCAATTCGGATGCAATGTCAGATGCCTCGTTTTCGTCGGGCATGGCTTTTTTTCTGCCCCGTTTGGCAGAAAGAGCATTTTCAGGCGTAACCGGCAATTCCTGCGCCGCTACAGCACCTTCATCCAGCTTCTTGCGACCGCGTTTTTTTACAACGACAGTCGTGTTGTTGGTTTCATCAGTTACTGATAGGGATTTATCTGATTTATTCATGTCGTCCGTTGTCCGCTCGATAATCCATTCATGCCGGCACAAACCGGCGTATTGTCAGACGATACCGTGAGTGCGCCTTGAAGCAATAATGCATACACCCATCACGTACGTAAAGTCTTATATTATAACACTTTTCACATTTCTTTTCTTGCTTAATTTCTGCCTGAAAAGATTTACTGCCGTGAATTTTCAGCTTTCATTTCATTCTGCAAAGCTTCCTGTTGCTGCTTCAGTTCGTAATATCGACGATTTTTCTCTTCCGTCGTCAAACTGGATGAAAACAGTTTTTCCATCTCGGACGACAAAATGCGCAGCTTTATTTGTCGCACTGCCCCCTTCAGCTCCTGCAAAGCCGGCTCTGCCTCAAATTCCTGCCCAACCGTTTCCTGCACCAGCTGTTCGCAATCCACCCCATTAAATCGCAGATGCTCGACCAGTGCAGCCAGACTGGCCTGCTCACCCAATACACCAACCGCATTCAAAATCGCCATGAGCAATTCGCCCTGATCTGGCGAAAATCGCTTTATCGTATCGATATCACCGGGACTCAGCTCCTCGCCAAAGCGAGGAAACATCATCAATAACCTTAAAACCTGCCGTTCCAGTCCCACGACCGGAGGACGCGGCGCACGTGCCTGAATGCGTCTTGCCGGAACGACCGGTTTGGCAAAGCCCAGAAATGCTTCCAGCTCATCATCCGGTGTTTGCGTCATCTGCGCCAGTCGTCTCAATATCTGCAAACGCAATGCCGAAGGCATCAGGGAAGCGCACAGGGATTTTGCGGTATGCTGTGCCCGCGCTCTTCCTTCCAGCGTATTCAGATTATTGTCGCCAACAATTTCTTCCAGCAAAAATTCCGATAAAGGCGTCGCTTTTTTGACAAGTACCTCAAATGCTTGTGACCCGAATTCCCTGACATAGCTGTCCGGGTCGTGTTCAAGCGGCAAAAACAGAAAACCGACACCTTTTGTATCCGACACCAACGGCAGGCTGGCTTCTAGAGCCCTGCGTGCCGCACCTCTTCCTGCAACATCGCCATCAAAAGAAAAAATGACGTTATCCGTTTGCCGCATCAGTTTTTGCACCTGAGCGGGCGTACAAGCCGTTCCTAGGGTCGCAACAGTCTGGGGAAATCCCAGCTGTGCCAGTGCAACGACATCCATATACCCTTCAACAACCAGAACGTAACCCGATTCCCGGATCGCCTGCCGTG
>ENA-UEYG01002576-UEYG01002576.1-human-gut-metagenome-genome-assembly--contig:-NODE-2576-length-11338-cov-3.580410_pt1 | contig 11338 bp, 9 predicted proteins | sample MGYA00242933_ERZ507934 | MGnify/ENA primary metagenome ERZ507934 (study PRJEB26167, sample SAMN06115527) | human gut metagenome | host: Homo sapiens | place: China:Zejiang | collected 2015-11-10... | reverse complement strand
GGCTATTTCTCGCCCACGAAAGCCAAATCCCTAAACCCGGTGATGTTTTTAACACCTACATTGGCGAGGATGCGGTGGTGGTGGTTCGCCAGAAAGACGGCAGCATCAAAGCGTTTCTCAACCAGTGTCGCCACCGTGCGATGCGCGTCAGCTACGCCGACTGCGGCAATACCCGCGCCTTTACCTGCCCGTATCACGGCTGGTCGTACGGTATTAACGGCGAGTTGATCGACGTCCCGCTGGAGCCGCGCGCTTATCCGCAAGGTTTATGCAAATCGCACTGGGGGCTGAACGAAGTGCCTGGCGTAGAGAGCTACAAGGGACTGATTTTCGGTAACTGGGATACCTCCGCGCCTGCGCTTGGCGATTATCTCGGCGACATCGCCTGGTATCTCGACGGCGTACTCGATCGTCGTGAAGGCGGCACCGAAATCGTCGGTGGCGTACAAAAGTGGACCATCGATTGTAACTGGAAATTCCCCGCCGAACAGTTTGCCAGCGACCAGTATCACGCGCTGTTCAGCCATGCCTCTGCGGTGCAGGTGCTGGGAGCGAAAGACGACGGTAGCGATAAGCGCCTCGGCGATGGTCAGACCGCCCGCCCGGTGTGGGAAACCGCCAAAGACGCGCTACAGTTCGGTCAGGATGGGCACGGCAGCGGATTTTTCTTTACTGAGAATCCCGATGCCAACGTCTGGGTCGACGGTGAGGTCTCCAGCTACTACCGCGACACCTACGCGGAAGCCGAGCAGCGTCTGGGTAAAGTTCGCGCCCTGCGTCTGGCCGGTCACAACAACATTTTCCCCACGCTTTCCTGGCTCAACGGTACCGCCACGCTGCGCGTCTGGCACCCGCGTGGGCCGGATCAGGTTGAGGTGTGGGCGTTCTGTATTACCGATAAAGCCGCCTCTGATGAAGTGAAAGCCGCGTTTGAAAACAGCGCCACGCGGGCTTTTGGCCCCGCCGGGTTCCTGGAGCAGGACGACTCGGAAAACTGGTGTGAAATTCAAAAACTGCTGAAAGGTCATCGCGCACGCAACACGAAATTGTGTCTGGAAATGGGGCTTGGCCAGGAGAAACGCCGTGAAGACGGCATTCCGGGGATCACCAACTACATCTTTTCGGAAACCGCCGCGCGTGGCATGTACCAACGCTGGGCCGATTTGCTCAGCAGCGAAAGCTGGCAGGAAGTGCACGAGAAAACCGCCGCCTACCAGCAGGAGGTGATGAAATGAGCACTTTAGTTTCTCTCGAACTGCATCATCGCATCAGCCAGTTTCTGTATGAAGAAGCGCGTATGCTCGACGACTGGCAGTTTCGCGACTGGCTGGCGCAGCTGGATGACGACATTCGCTACACCATGCGTACCACGGTCAACGCCCAGACGCGCGACCGCCGCAAAGGCGTGCAGCCACCAACCACCTGGATTTTCAACGACAACAAAGACCAGCTTGAGCGCCGCATCGCGCGGCTGGAAACCGGCATGGCCTGGGCGGAAGAACCGCCGTCGCGTACCCGTCATCTGATTAGTAACTTACAAATCAGCGAAACCGACGTGCCCGACGTGTTCGCCGTGAGCGGGCCGGGACGTTTTCCGCCGGCACGAGCGTGGACAAAGTCCGTCGTTTGCCCGGCGATGAGTGGCGCTTACTGGCGCGTGAGATCGTGCTGGATCAAGCGGTGATCACTTCCCATAACCTGAGTGTACTGTTCTGATGAGCCGTGTATTTGCCTGCCCTGTAGGGGATTTGCCGGAGGGTGAAGCGCTCCGGCTTGATACCTCGCCCGTCATCGCGCTGTTCAACGTTGGCGGCGAGTTCTATGCCATTAACGATCGCTGTAGCCACGGTAACGCCTCGATGTCGGAAGGTTATCTGGAAGAAGACGCTACGGTGGAATGCCCACTGCATGCCGCCAGCTTCTGCCTGAAAACCGGCAAGGCGTTATGTTTACCCGCCACCGATCCGCTAACCACCTACGCAGTATATGTGGACGGTAGCGATGTGTTTGTTGATATTCCGGAGGACGCCAGATGAGCGATTTACGCGATAACGTGGTCTTTATCACTGGCGGCGGCTCCGGCCTTGGCCTGGCGCTGGTCGAGCGTTTCATCGAAGAAGGTGCGCAGGTCGCCACGCTGGAACTGTCGCCAGCTAAAGTTGCCAGTCTGCGTCAGCGCTTTGGCGAACATGTACTGGCAATCGAAGGCAACGTCACCTGCTACGCCGACTATCAGCGCGCGGTGGATCAAATCCTCACAGCGTTTGGCAAGCTGGACTGTTTTATCGGTAATGCGGGCATATGGGATCACAACGCCTCGCTGGTCAATACGCCTGCAGACGCACTGGAGAGCGGCTTTCATGAGCTGTTTAACGTCAACGTGCTGGGTTATCTGCTGGGGGCGAAAGCCTGCGCCCCGGCACTTATCGCCAGCGAAGGCAGCATCATCTTTACCCTGTCCAATGCGTCGTGGTATCCCGGCGGCGGCGGGCCGTTGTATACCGCCTCTAAACATGCAGCTACCGGGCTGATTCGCCAGTTGGCCTACGAGCTGGCGCCAAAGGTACGTGTTAACGGTGTCGGTCCGTGCGGTATGGCGACAGATCTACGCGGCCCGCAGGCGTTGGGACAAAACGATACATCGATTATGCAGTCGCTGACACCGGAAAAAATCGCCGCTATCTTGCCGCTACAGTTCTTCCCTGAACCTGCGGATTTTACCGGCCCGTATGTGATGCTGGCGTCAAAACGCAACAACCGCACATTAAGTGGCGTAATGATCAATGCCGACGCCGGTCTGGGTATTCGCGGTATTCGTCACGTTGCCGCCGGACTGGATCTCTGAGGAGGCGTTATGAACCAAAAAACTATCGCTATCGTCGGCGGCGGCCAGGCTGCTGCTATGGCTGCTGCCGCACTGCGCCAGCAGGGATTTGACGGCGAATTACACCTGTTTTCCGATGAGCAGCATCAGCCCTATGAACGTCCACCGCTCTCCAAAGCGATGCTGCTGGACGACAATCCGCAACTTCAGCCGATACTCCCCGCTGACTGGTGGCGGGAACACAACGTACAGCTGCATCTGGGTGTTACTGTACAGACGCTCGGCCGCCAAACGCATCAGTTGGTGCTGGCTGATGGGCAGAGTTATCCGTGGGATCGGCTACTGATTGCGACGGGCGCTGCGGCACGCCCCCTTCCGCTGTTGGATAAGCTGGGCGATCGATGCTTTACTCTGCGTCATGCCGCTGATGCCGAGCGCCTGCGCGACACTTTGTTGCCGGGTAAGTCGATTGTCATTGTCGGTGCGGGCACCATTGGTCTGGAACTGGCGGCCAGCGCGACTCAACGAGGCTGTCAGGTGACAGTGGTGGAGCTGGCACCAACGGTCATGGGCCGTAACGCGCCTGCTCCGGTGCGCGACTACCTGCTTGCCCGCCACCAGCAGGCGGGCGTGCGGGTGTTACTTAACAGCGCCATTGAACACGCCGAAGCGGGAGAGTGTCTCTCGCTGATGCTGCAAAACGGCGAGACGCTGCTGGCCGATGTGATGGTTTACGGCATCGGTATCGTGGCGAATGATACGCTGGCCCGCGAAGCGGGGCTGGAGACGGCGAACGGCATTATCGTTGATAGCGCCTGCACCACCGCCGCCCCGGACATTTTCGCCGCCGGTGACGTAGCGATAACGCGCAAGCCTGACGGTTCGTTAGTACGCATGGAAAGCTGGGAAAACGCCAATTTTCAGGCACAGATTGCCGCCGCCGCAATGCTAAATCTGCCGTTGCCGGAGAAGACACCAGACTGGTTCTGGACCGACCAATTTAATGACAACCTACAATTTGTTGGCGAAATGCAGGGAGAAAGCTGGTTCATACGCGGCAATTCAGATGCGCATAAAGCAATATGGTTTAACCTGCAGAATGGCGTGATTGTCGGCGCAGTAACGTTGAATCAGGGCCGAGAAATACGTTTATTGAGAAAATGGATTCAGGCAAAGAAAAAGCCACCAATGGCGGCTTTAGTCGATGAAACAATCTTGCTTAAGTCAATATAACTGCCGGATGGCACTTCTTTTATCCGGCCTACATGTGAGTTACCTGTAGGCCGGATAAGGTGTTTACACCGCCATCCGGCACTATGCTTAAGAGAAGTACTGCTGCAACTGCGGCGCGTCGTTGTCCTGATTGACGGGCGGAACAGCGCTAATCGGCTGGGTGCGGAACGGAATCACCTGCGCGCGCCCGTCGGTTTTCACAATCTGATAGAACTGCGGCAGGTTAAAGTTGATGAAGCTGGAGCCGTAGGTAAAACGATCGTGCGACGATGAGTAGAAACGGCTGACGTCGCGTACCAGTTCCTCTTTACTACCTTCGCAGTGGTGATACACCTCAGCCCGATTGCTTTCGTCCAGAATGTAGATATTAAAGCCCTGCTCATCACCCGTTTCTTCGAAAAAGAACTGAATAATCCCTTCACTGGCAAAACCGTCTACCACCGACGGCAGTTTCACATGGTTGGTCTCAACCTGGACGGAAAGCCCGTGCAGTTTGTTATGTGAAATCGCGCCATAGAATTCAATCGCGTTTTGCAGCTTCTGCACCGAGACGTTCAGGCGCTCGAAGAACAATCCCCACGTCTGGCCGGAAACACGCAGCGCTTTGAAACGTCCGGTTTCCTGACGGGTGCTGGAGAGGCGTAATTCGATGCACTCAGACACCAGTTGCTGAACGCGGGTACGAATTAAACCGCGCAGATGCTGGCTATAGCAGAAGACCTCGACGCTATCTGGCGGCGCGGCATCCTGGTGCATTTTGCCCAGAATCGTTTTTAACGCTTCAATCATCGCCTGCTCGCCGTTGAAGTGCAGCGTACGCACTTCGTTCCACGAGTTGCGGTACAGCAGGTCTACGCTACCCCCCAGGCATTTTTGCTCTTCACCAAAACTGAAGACGTCCAGCTTACGGAAATCAAAATGCACCACCTGATTGCGAAACGCTGCCGTCGGGTCATATTCGAGGTTAACGATAATCGCCAGATGGCGAATTTCGCATGGGCTATAGAGCGCTTTCGGCGTTGGCGCAGGCAGTCGCAGCGGGAAGTGGTGCGACACATCGGCGACCATTTCCTGCAGCTTCGGCAAATCAACAATGCCGTTGCCCTTAATAAACAAATGCGTACGCGAGGTCAGCAGGCCATTGAACCAGGCCCACGCCACCAGCTTGTTGAGATAGCGGTTATATTCCAGCGGCTGATGGCTGATGATCGAGTCCATGTTAGGCGCGCGGTTGTAGAGATACCAACCCGAACGGTTGGCACGACCCGGCGGTACATGGATAAAGGTCAGATTCGGTTCCGAGAGATCCGGAGATATCTGCGGGTTCACCAGCGTGACCTTACCCGGCAACGCTTCAAACGCAGCATACAGCTTACGGGTCAGCACACCGATATCCTGCGGACTGGCGCTGACGCTGAGGTTATTGCGCCGCGCAAAGCGGATCAGGTTACGATAGCTCTGCATCATCGCATCGAGCAGTTCGTTATGCGCTTCACGTACCTGGTCAATCTTCCAGTTAGCGCGGTTATCCAGCATGGTCAGACGAGTGTCATCCCAGCCCCACTCTTTCACTAACTGACTTAATACTTCACGACGCCAGCCCACGCAGGCGCGCTCACGGCTCAGTTTCTCGCACACTTTTAAGTAGAAACATCGACGTACTAAATCCAGGCGCGTCGGATCTTCGATCGCCGTGAGGTACTCGGTAACGCGCTCCAGCATCATGCAGTAAGGGTCGAGACCAAAAGAGACGATCTCGCCGTCATGCAAGCGCTGTTTAATGTCTTTCGCCAACAGGCGTGGGTTGGGATATTCCCAGGAATAGGCTTCCAGCAACAGCGTTTTCAGCACCGCTTTGTACGGGGAGTCGATACTCTTGTACAACTGCCAGAGGCTGGCGCCAAAGTACTCTTCGGCGGAAAGCGAACTGAGTCCGCCGAGATCCAGCCATTCATTTGGCGTTAACACCCCCTGTGCGTAGAGCGTCATGACGTAATCGTCGTAGTGCTCTTCTTCGTCGCCCGGCACCATATTCCACAGAATACGTTTACCCGCGAGGCGCACAGCGGTGCGATAGAATTCATCCAGCAACAGGATATGCTGCGTCGAACCACAGTCTTCACCACCCAGACTGCCGCTTTCATTGTGACGGAAACGGTTTTCATCAATCAGGAAGAAACTGACTTCCACACCCAGCGAGGCCGCCCAGCTTTCCAGCAGGCTACATTTTCGCTGCAGCAGCTGGCGCTCTTCGCTATCCAGCCAGGATTGATGGCAGACCCAGATATCAAGGTCAGACGAACAGCTTTGCCCTACCGAAGAGGTACTGCCCATTGAGTAAACGCCGGTGATCGGCAGTTCGCCCTTCGGCGGGTCCTGCGGCGACATACCGCGGTACAGTTCCAGCTCGTTCAGGTAGTGGCGTTGGGTTTCATCAGGCGTGTAAAGGCATATGCCCTTGGGAACGTTACCATCAAGGTAACCCGGCATCAGCGGATGGTGGTAGTGCAATAATGTCGGCAGCAGACTGTATACCTGCTGGAAAGCAGGTCCCATGGCAGCAAGCGCGCGATCCACACGCAGTTGATTTATGGCATCCAGTCTCTGTTTCAGAGTCTCAATATAGAGGTACAAGACGTATCGCCTGATGTTGCATCCGTCATGGCGTCGATAGCAGCGGCGCAAACGCTCACCACCCTCGTCATCAGTCCGGATAAACCGTATGTCAAAAATAACCGTTACCTTTTTCCCCTGCACTTTTATTAGTTACAGATGAAAAAATGGTCTAAAACGTGATCAATTTAACACCTTGCTCATTGACCGTAAAGAAAGATGCGCTACATACCAGTGTAGCACCGTTCGTTACGTGTAAATTCCTTCATACGGTCGGGAGGTTTTTCTCGTCATTATTCACTGACAGTGATGATGCAGCGCCTTTCCTCTCACTTACGTTTGAGCGTAACGCTGACATCCCTTTGATAAGGATGTTAGGATGGTCAATGATTGATAATGACGGTAACAAGCATGTTAGACAATGTTTTGAGAATTGCCACACGCCAAAGCCCCCTTGCGCTCTGGCAGGCACATTATGTCAAAGACGCCTTAATGGCAAACCACCCAGGTCTGATCGTGGAACTGGTTCCTATGGTAACCCGTGGCGATGTGATCCTTGATACCCCGCTGGCGAAAGTCGGAGGGAAAGGGTTGTTTGTTAAAGAGCTGGAAGTCGCGCTGCTGGAAAAACGCGCCGATATCGCCGTGCATTCCATGAAGGATGTGCCGGTTGAATTCCCTGACGGTCTTGGACTGGTCACCATTTGCGAGCGAGAGGATCCGCGTGATGCTTTCGTCTCAAATAAGTACAACACGCTGGATGAACTCCCCGCAGGCAGCATCGTTGGGACATCCAGTTTGCGTCGCCAGTGCCAGTTGGCGAAGCGTCGCCCGGATCTCGTCATCCGTTCGCTGCGCGGCAACGTAGGCACGCGCCTCAGCAAACTGGATAACGGCGATTATGACGCCATTATTCTGGCGGTCGCTGGATTAAAACGTTTAGGTCTTGAGTCGCGAGTCCGTACCGCTCTGCCGCCGGAAGTCTCCCTGCCCGCTGTCGGACAAGGCGCAGTAGGCATAGAATGTCGACTGGATGATATGCGCACTCAGGCGCTGTTAGCGCCGCTCAACCATGAAGAAACCGCGCTACGCGTCAAAGCAGAACGCGCCATGAACACCCGCCTGGAAGGGGGATGTCAGGTACCTATTGGTAGCTATGCCGAAATCATCGACGGTGAGATTTGGCTACGTGCGCTGGTCGGCGCGCCAGACGGTTCACAGATGGTATGCGGAGAACGTCGCGGCGCCACACAGGATGCCGAACAGATGGGCATCTCTCTGGCAGAAGAACTGCTGGAGAACGGTGCGCGCGCCATTCTGGCTGAAGTTTATAACGGAGAAGCACCCGCATGAGTATTCTGGTCACCCGCCCGTCTCCCGCTGGGGAAGAGTTAGTGAGCCGTCTGCGCACACTGGGGCAGGTGGCCTGGAGTTTTCCGCTCATCGAGTTTTCACCTGGTCGGGAACTGGCAACGCTTGCTTCCCGACTGTCGGCGCTGACGGAGAACGATCTGGTCTTCGCCCTCTCGCAGCACGCCGTTACCTTTGCAGATGCCGAGCTTCAGCAGCAAGAGAAAAGCTGGCCATCCCTTCCGCAGTATTTTGCCATTGGCCGTACAACGGCGCTGGCGCTGCATACTGTTAGCGGCTTCAATATTCACTACCCTCTGGATCGGGAAATTAGCGAAGTCTTGCTACAATTACCTGAATTGCAAAATATTGCGGGAAAACGCGCGCTTATATTACGCGGCAACGGTGGCCGCGAGCTGATAGGTGAAACCCTGACGGCACGCGGAGCCGATGTCGATTTTTGTGAATGTTATCAACGCAGTGCAAAATATTACGATGGTGCAGAAGAAGCGATGCGCTGGCAATCCCGTGGCGTAACCACGGTGGTCGTCACTAGCGGAGAGATGCTACAACAGCTCTGGACGCTTATTCCACAGTGGTATCGTGAGCACTGGTTACTACGCTGTCGGCTGCTGGTCGTCAGTGAGCGTCTGGCGCACCTCGCCCGGGAACTGGGCTGGCAAGATATTAAGGTCGCTGATAACGCCGACAACGATGCGCTTCTACGCGCATTACAATAACTCTCATAATGGGATGCCATAATGACGGAACAAGAAAAAACCTCCGCCGTGGTTGAAGAGACCAGGGAGGCCGTGGAAACCACGTCACAGCCAGTTAATACTGAAAAAAAGAGTAAGAACAGCACGGCGCTGATTCTGAGCGCTGTGGCAATTGCTATTGCGCTGGCAGCAGGCGTTGGGCTGTACGGCTGGGGGAAACAACAGGCAACAACACAAACGGCAACCAGCGATGCGCTGGCGAACCAGCTGACGGCACTGCAAAAAGCGCAGGAAAGCCAGAAAGCTGAACTGGAAGGTATTATTAAACAGCAGGCAACGCAGCTGGATGAAGCCACTCGCCAGCAGGCCGCGCTGGTCAAACAGCTTGATGAAGTCCAGCAAAAAGTCGCCACCATCTCCGGCAGCGATGCTGGAACATGGCTGCTGGCGCAGGCTGATTTCCTGGTGAAACTGGCTGGTCGCAAATTATGGAGCGATCAGGACGTCACTACCGCCGCGGCGCTGCTGAAAAGCGCCGATGCCAGTCTGGCAGATATGAACGACCCGAGCTTAATTACCGCGCGACGTGCGATTACTGACGATATCGCGAGCCTCTCCGCGGTGACTCAGGTCGACTATGACGGCATTATCCTGAAAGTGAATCAACTCTCTAATCAGATCGATAACCTGCGTTTGGCCGACAACGACACCGACGATTCACCGATGGACTCGGACAGCAGCGAGCTTTCCAGCTCGATTAGCGAATGGCGCGTCAATCTGCAAAAAAGCTGGCAGAACTTTATGGACAGCTTTATCACCGTGCGCCGTCGTGATGAAACTGCCGTACCGCTGCTGGCACCGAACCAGGACGTTTACTTACGTGAAAATATCCGTTCCCGCCTGTTAGTAGCTGCACAGGCCGTGCCGCGTCATCAGGAAGAGACATACCGCCAGGCGCTGGAAAATGTCTCCACATGGGTGCGTGCTTACTACGACACCGACGATGCAGCGACCAAAGCGTTCCTTGAAGAAGTAGACCAACTGAGCCAGCAAAGCATCAGTATGGATGTCCCGGAAACGCTGCAGAGTCAGGCTATTCTCGACAAGTTAATGCAGACCCGCGTACGTAATTTACTGGCGCAACCTGCCACAGCACCGGTAGCAGCAGCGCCAGCGCCTTCGACAGACGCTCCGGCAACCGCGCCGCAAGGAGAATAATGATGCTAAAAGTATTGTTGCTCTTTGTGCTGTTGATCGCCGGGATCGTCGTCGGTCCGATGATAGCCGGTCATCAGGGCTATGTGCTGATCCAGACGGATAACTACAATATCGAAACCAGCGTGACGGGCCTGGTGATCATCCTGATCGTCGCCATGGTCGTCCTGTTTGCGATTGAATGGCTGTTGCGCCGAATTTTCCGCACCGGCGCACATACCCGTGGGTGGTTTGTGGGTCGTAAACGTCGTCGCGCCCGTAAGCAGACCGAACAGGCGCTGCTCAAACTGGCAGAAGGTGACTATCAGCAGGTTGAGAAGCTGATGTCGAAAAATGCCGATCATGCAGAACAGCCAGTAGTGAATTACCTGCTGGCGGCAGAAGCGGCTCAGCAGCGCGGTGACGAAGCTCGCGCCAACCAACACCTTGAGCGTGCTGCCGAACTGGCGGGAAATGATACGATCCCGGTAGAAATCGCTCGCGTTCGCCTGCAACTGGCGCGTAATGAAAATCATGCCGCACGCCACAGCATAGACAAACTGCTGGAAGTAACGCCACGTCATCCGGAAGTGCTGCGTCTGGCTGAGCAGGCCTACATTCGCACCGGCGCATGGAGTTCCTTGCTGGATATCATCCCATCCATGGCAAAAGCGCATGTGGGTGATGACGAGCACCGCGCCATGCTGGAACAACAGGCATGGGTTGGCTTGATGGATCAGGTCCGCGCCGATCAGGGCAGCGAGGGGCTGCGTGCATGGTGGAAAAACCAGAACCGTAAAACTCGTCATCAGGTTGCTTTGCAGGTAGCAATGGCTGAACATCTGATTGAGTGTGACGATCACGATACGGCGCAGCAGGTCATCATTGATGGTTTGAAACGTCAGTACGATGACCGTCTGGTGCTACCGATCCCGCGTCTGAAAACCAATAATCCAGAGCAGATAGAGAAAGTGCTGCGCCAGCAGATTAAAGCCGTGGGCGATCGCCCGTTGCTGTGGAGTACGCTGGGTCAGTCGTTAATGAAGCATGGGGAATGGCAGGAAGCCACGCTCGCCTTCCGTGCCGCTCTCAAACAGCGCCCGGATGCCTATGACTACGCCTGGCTTGCTGACGCGCTGGACAGACTGCATCAACCGGAAGAAGCCGCCACCATGCGTCGTGATGGCCTGATGTTGACGTTGCAGAACAACAATCCCCCGCAGTAACTCCTGAATGCCCGGTGGCGCTTTCGCTTACCGGGCCTACATATTTTTCATCTCGTATACACAAAATCATTCGAGAAGCAGCTCGAAGGATTTTGTGTATGCATAAAAAAACGCCCGCTCGGTAAGGAGCAGGCGTTAAACAGGTCTGTATGACAACATAAATGGGTGCTTCACTCAAC
>ENA-UEYG01002569-UEYG01002569.1-human-gut-metagenome-genome-assembly--contig:-NODE-2569-length-11354-cov-4.245810_pt1 | contig 11354 bp, 10 predicted proteins | sample MGYA00242933_ERZ507934 | MGnify/ENA primary metagenome ERZ507934 (study PRJEB26167, sample SAMN06115527) | human gut metagenome | host: Homo sapiens | place: China:Zejiang | collected 2015-11-10... | reverse complement strand
AGGGCGTTTTGTGTTACACATCGGACATCTGTAACACGCGGCAGAAAAAGAAAAATCGAGTGACAATCCATTGATTATCACTCGTTTGTCATGAGCGGAAAACGGGACTCGGACCCGCGACCTCAACCTTGGCAAGGTTGCGCTCTACCAACTGAGCTATTTCCGCAATTATCGTTTTCGGACGGGCGGGACAACTGCATCCGCACCTCGGCTCCGGGCTTCGAAACCTGCGTTTCGGGACTGCAAATATAAACCGAAAAATTTATTCTGCAAAATTTTCCGGCGAATTTTGTCGCAAAATTACTCTTGCGCCGCCCGAAAACGCAAAAAAAAGAAACACCGGTGCAGATGCGATCGCGCAGGCATGCCCGGCGCCAACGCCCCGCAGCGAACGGCAACAAAAATAAGGCTGCCGGAAATGGCAGCCTTATCTATATACGGATCGCCCTCAGAGCGAATCCCGATTAGCGGACCTTGAAGCCTTCGTCGGCGCGAACCGGAATCGGCATCTGGGCATAAATGCCGCCTTCGAGCTTGTCGCGCACCGACTTGAACGCCGCGATCGTATAGTTCACGTCGTCGAGCGTATGGGCTGCGGTGGGGATCACGCGCAGGATGATCTCGCCCTTCGGGATCACCGGATAGATCACGATCGAGCAGAAAATACCGTGGTTCTCGCGCAGGTCCACGACCAGATTCGTGGCCTCGGGAATGCCGCCCTTCAGGAAGACGGGCGTCACCGGCGAGTTGGTCACACCGATCTCGAACCCGTTCTCTTTTAGGCTGCTTTGGAGCGCACGGACGTTCTCCCAGAGTTTCTCCTGGAATTCGGGGTGGTTGCGGATCAGCTCCAGACGCTTCAGCGCGCCGATCACCATCGGCATCGGGAGCGACTTGGCGTAAAGCTGCGAACGCATGTTGTAGCGCAGCAAGTTGATCAGCCAGCGGGGACCGCTCACGAAAGCGCCGATCCCGGCCATCGACTTGGCGAAGGTGTTGAAGAGCACGTCCACGCCGTCGACAACGCCGAAATGCGCCGCCGTGCCGCGACCGCCCGGGCCCATCGTACCGAAGCCGTGGGCGTCGTCCACCAGCAGACGGAACTGGAAATCCTTCTTCAGCGCCACGATCTCGTCGAGTTTGCCCAGATCGCCCTTCATGCCGAAGACACCTTCGGTAATCACGAGCACGCCGCCGTTCTGCTCCTCGGCGAGGTCCGTGGCATGCTGCAGCTGGAGACGCAGCGAATCCATGTCGTTGTGTCCGTACACGAAACGCTTGCCCTTGTGCAGACGCAGACCGTCGATAATGCAGGCATGCGCCTCGGCGTCGTAGACGACCACGTCGCGCGGCGTCAGCAGGCAGTCGATAATCGAGATCATGCCCTGATAACCGAAGTTGAGCAGGAAAGCGTCCTCCTTGCCGACGAACTCGGCCAGCTCGCGTTCGAGCTGTTCGTGATAAACGGTCTGACCGCTCATCATGCGGGCGCCCATCGGGGCCGCCATACCGAATTTGGCTGCGCCTTCGGCGTCGGCCTTGCGCACCTCAGGATGGTTTGCCAGACCGAGGTAGTTGTTCAGACTCCAGTTGAGCATCTTTTTGCCCCGGAAAACCATGTGGGGACCGATCTCGCCCTCCAGTTTGGGGAACGCGAAATATCCGTGGGCGTACGACATGTACTGACCGATAGGTCCGCCTGCATTTTTTTCAAGGCGTGCAAAAATATCAACCATAATGTATATAATTTAATGTTAGTTTCCGTTCCGGACGCGCAAAAGTACAAAAAAACCTTTTTAGCCATCAAAATTAGCCGTTTTTTATTCGGCAAGGGTACGCATTTATACTTATTTACACAGGTATAAAAAGAAAAAAGGCCGCTTTCGGCGGCCCCGGAACGGTTTTCAGCGCCGCCGGTCGATCGCATCGACGATCACCGCCACGGCGCCGTCGCCCGTGACGTTGGTCGCCGTGCCGAAACTGTCCATGGCGATATAGGTGGCGATCATCAGTCCGGCGAGCGTTTCGTCGAATCCCAGCATCGACTCCAGCAGTCCCAGCGCGGCCATGATCGCCCCGCCCGGCACCCCCGGAGCCGCGATCATCGTCACGGCCAGCAGCAGGATGAATCCCACGAACGTTCCGGCAGGCAGCTCCAGTCCGGCGATCATCGACACGGCCAGCGCGCAGGCGACGATCTTCATCATCGAGCCGGAGAGGTGGATCGTCGCGCAGAGCGGCACGACGAACGACGCGATTTCGGGCCGCACGCCGAGTTTCAGGGTCTGCGCCAGCGTCACGGGGATCGTGGCGGCCGAAGACTGCGTTCCGAGAGCCGTGACGTAAGCCGCAAGCATCGTGCGGAGCATCCGCAGCGGATTTTTGCGCGCCGCGAGTCCGGCGACGGAGAACTGCACGAGCAGCAGCACGACGGTCATGCAGAAGATCACCGCGATCAGCTTCACGAAGACGCCCAGCACGCCCGCGACCTGCCCCGACCGGGTCATCGAGAGGAAAATGCCGAAGATATAGAACGGCAGCAGCGGAATGATGACGCTGCCGATCACGCGTTCGATAATCCCCTTGAATTCGTCCATCACCCCCTTGAGCTTCACGCTATGGGTATAGGCCATGCCCAGTCCGAGCACGAAGGCCAGCACCAGCGCCGACATGACGCCGAACAGCGGCGGCATCTGAACCGTGAAATAGGGCGTGAGCGCCGCGCCCGCATCGTCGGGCAGCACGGGCTGCGAGCCTTCGAGCAGCGCGGGAAAGACCGCGCGCCCCACCAAATAGGTTCCGAAGCCCGAAAAAAGCGTGAAGGCATAGGCCAGCGCCGCCGTAACGGCCAGCAGCCACCCGGCGGTCTTCCCCAGATCGGCGATGCCCGGCGCCACCAGACCGAGGATCAGCAGCGGAATGACGAACGAGAGGAACTGTCCGAAAATATCGTTGAACGTCAGCGCGATGCGCGTCGCCCATTCGGGAAAGAAAAAGCCGCATCCCACGCCCAGCCCGATGGCCAGTACGACGCGCGGCAGCAGTCCGAACCTGAATTTCATAGGAGAATGATTTTTGTAAAGATAGGAAATATATTCCGAATCCGTACGCTTCCGCCCGCCGCAGGTCTCGGAGCCAGCCCCGCAGACTGACTTGTCCGGCGCCCGGAACGGAAACGACGCATTCCGAAAAGGCGCAACGGGATTCCCCGACGACAGCGGAAGCGGCCGGGGACACGGAGCCGGCACAACAGCGGGCAAAAACCACCCGGCGGCGGCCGGGGACGGCGCAACGGCAGACGGAGACGACGCAGCGGCAGACGGAGACGACGCAGCGGCAGACGAGAGCGACTCGGCAACAGCCAAGAACGACACGACGGCGCCCCGAAACTGTACGCCGATACAAAGTCGGATATTTTATGTATTTTTGCATTATGACATCACTATTTCACGACATCATTTTCGGCCCGGTGCACTCGCGGCGGCTGGGCCTTTCGCTGGGGGTGAACCTCCTGCCGACCGATTCGAAACTCTGCTCGTTCGACTGCATCTACTGCGAATGCGGCTGGAACGCCGAACACCCCGGCGGACGGCGATTCAACGCCCGCGAAGATGTCCGCACGCAGCTAGAAGCGACGCTGCGCCGCATGGTGGCGGACGGCACGCCGCCCGACGTCATCACCTTCGCCGGCAACGGCGAGCCGACCCTGCATCCCGAATTCGAAGCGGTCATCGGCGATACGATCGCCCTGCGCGACGCATTGTGCCCGTCGGCCAAGGTCTCGGTGCTCTCGAACGCCACCCAGCTCCACCGCGAAGAGGTGCGCCGCGCCCTGCTGCGGGTGGACAACAACATCCTCAAACTCGACTCGGCGTTCGACGCCACGGCGCGTCTGATGAACACCCCCCAAAGCCCCGCCTACACCGTCCGCGGCGTCGTGGAGCAGATGAAGGGCTTCGACGGACGCCTGACCGTGCAGACCATGTTCCTGCGCGGCGAATGCGACGGACAGAAAACAGACAACACGACCGAAGAGGAGGTCTCGGCATGGCTGCGGCTGATCGAAGAGATCCGGCCACGGCAGGTCATGGTCTACTCGCTCGACCGCGACACCCCGTGCAGGACGCTCGAAAAGGTGCCGCGCGAGGAGTTGCAGGCCATCGCCGCGCGCGTCGAAGCGCTCGGTATCCCCTGTTCAGTAGCATAACCCGCCTGCCGATGAGACTGCTCCTGTTATCGCTGCTGCTCGCCGCCGGTTGTACGGCGACCGCCCAGCGCCGTCCCACGGCGCGCGAACTGGGCGAACTGGGCGAACTGCAGGACAGCGTGTGGCGCCGTCTCGACATCCTGCGCACGACCAACCGGGGATTCGCCGCCTGCACACCGGAGCGCGAAACATTCGACGGAAGCGCGAACGCCGCCCGCGCATCTGCGACCAAAGAAATCGCAAGCGTCGCCGACGCCGTCCGGTCGTCCGGAACCGACGAAACAGAGGGGATCGTCCGCGTCCGTCTGCTCCGGGCCGACTCGGCGATGAAAGCCCGCTTCCGCCGTTACGTACACGACAGCCCCCTGATCCGGCTCGAAGGGTTCGATCCCGACACGACGCCCTATCCGCCCGCCCCCGAAGGCACGCCGCCGCCCGACGGACTGAGCATGGACGCCGAATACGCCTTCTACCCTGCGGAGACCGACTGCGTACGGCTTACGATCCGCTACCGCGGCGATTCGACCCTCTATTTCGGGACGGACTACACCGTTTGCAGGTTCCAAAACGGCCGGTGGGAAACACTGCCGGGCGCCGACGCATGGAACTCCCTGCTGATCGGCATCGGCCGCCCGCAATTTCCCGCCCCCGGCGACGCCCGGCAGACGAAAGAGTACGCCTACGGCTTCACGGCCCGGCTCGCGCCGCGCATCTATCCGTCCGTATACGCCCGTTACCGCATCTGCAAAAACGTTTACATGGAAAATCCGCGCCGCGACTACCTGCTCACCGCCGATTTTACGGTGACGCCCTTCGTCCCGTTCACCCGCTTTCCGGAGCAGGCGGGCGACAACAACTGACAAATCATGCAAATACTCCTCTCCTGTGCCAAAACGATGGCCGAAAGCACCTCCCTGCCGATACCCCGCACCACTTCGCCCCTTTACGGCGCGCAGGCCGGGGAGCTGGCCGGACAGCTGGCGACGCTCTCCACCGAAGAGCTGGCGAAAATCCTGCGCGTAAACCATCGGATCGCCGCGACGAACCGGCTCCGCTACAGCCGTTTCCACGACGATGCGGAGAGGGCGCTGCCGGCGCTGGCGGCCTACACGGGCATCGTGTTCAAACGGATCGCTCCGGCGGATTTCACGGCCGGGGATTTCGAATATGCGCAGGCGCACCTCAACATCACCTCGTTCCTTTACGGACTGCTCCGTCCGCTGGACGCAATCCGCACCTACCGGCTCGAAGGCGACGCCGTACTGCCCGGCCACGGCGAGCAGACGGTTTTCGAATATTGGCAGGACAAACTGACGGACGCCTTTCTGGAGAAGATCAAGGCCGACGACGGCATACTGGTCAATCTGGCCAGCAGTGAGATGAAGCGGCTGTTCGACTGGAAGCGCATCTGCCGCGAAGTGCGGGTCGTCACCCCCGAATTCCGCATCCGCGAAGACGACCGGCTGAAAACCGTCGTGGTCTATACGAAAATGTGCCGCGGCGAAATGACCCGTCACATCCTCAAAAACCGCATCGGCGATCCGCAGCAGCTGAAAGCGTTCGAGTGGGAAGGCTTCCGGCAGGACGCGGCGCTCAGCAAAGCCGACGACTGGGTGTTTACGATGTAAGAAATCCGGATATTATTTGGCGCAGACCGGCGCCTGTTTCGTTTCGAGCAGGGCTTTCAGAATACCCTCCTCGTCATAGCCGCAGAGGGCGTAGAGCTGAGCCGGAGTTCCGTGTTCGACCCACTCGTCGCCGATGCCCAGCGAACGCACCGAAACGTCCAGCCCGCGTGCATTGAAAAATGCCGCGACGGCTTCGCCGACGCCTCCGCGCAGGGCGCCGTCCTCGACCGTCACCACGCGGCGGAACTTCGCGCCCACTTCGAGGAGCAGTTCCTCGTCGAGAGGTTTGGCGAAGCGCAGGTCGTAATGGGCCACGCTCATCCCTTCTTCGGCAGCGCGTACGGCAGCGCGTGCAGCGGCGTTGCCGACCGTTCCGACGGTCACCAGCGCCACATCCGCTCCGTCGCGGAGCTTGCGTCCCCGGCCCACGGGCAGGGTTTCGAACCGCGCACCGCGCCACATCCGGCCTTCGCCGCAGCCGCGGGGATAGCGGATCATGAAGGGATGGCCGTACTGCAGCCCCGTATACATCATGCCGCGCAGTTCCAGTTCGTCCATCGGCGCAGCGATCGCCAGTGTCGGCACGCAGCCGAAGGCCGCCATGTCGAAGACTCCGTGATGCGTCACGCCGTCCTCGCCGACCAGACCGCCCCGGTCGAGACACATCACCACCGGAAGATCCTGAATGGCAACGTCGTGGATCACATTGTCGTAAGCCCGCTGCATGAAGGTCGAATAGATATTGCAGAAGGGCACCATGCCCGCGGCGGCGAGTCCCGCCGAGAAAGTCACGGCATGCCCCTCGGCGATGCCCACGTCGAAACAGCGCGACGGCATGGCCTGCATCAGCAGATTCATCGAGCAGCCCGACGGCATGGCGGGCGTGACGCCCACGACGCGGCTGTCGCGTTCGGCAAGTTCGACGAGCGTCTCGCCGAAAACGTCCTGATAGCGCGACGCCGAACCCGGCGACGAAATCCGCTCGCCCGTATCGGGATTGAACCGCCCCGGCGCATGCCAGACGGGCTGGTTGTGTTCGGCGGGCAGGTAGCCCTTGCCCTTTACGGTCATGACGTGCAGCAGCTTGGGTCCCTCTATGTCGCGCAGGGCGCGAAGCGTCCGCACCAACTCCTTGAGGTTGTGGCCGTCCACGGGTCCGAAATAGCGGAAATTGAGACTTTCGAACAGATTGCTCTTGTTGAGCAGTCCCTGCTTGACGGCGTTGCCCGCCTTCTGGCAGAGGCGCAGCAGGCGCGGCGTATGCGAAAGGATGCCCCACAACCGTTGCTTGAAGCGGTTGTAGTGGACCGAAGTCGAAATCTTGAGCAGGTAGTTTTTCAGCGCGCCCGTGGCCTGATCGATCGCCATGTTGTTGTCGTTCAGAATCACCAGCAGGTTGGTGCGCTTGCTGGCCCCGGCGTTGTTCAGCCCTTCGAAGGCCAGCCCGCCGGTCATCGAACCGTCGCCGATGACGGCCACGACCCGATGCTTCTCGCCCCGCAGTTCGGCCGCCTTGGCCATGCCGAAGGCCGCCGAGATCGACACCGAGGCGTGTCCCCCGCCGAAAGCGTCGTATTCGCTCTCGGACATGCGCGGAAAGCCGCTGATGCCCCCCAGCCGGCGCTTGGTTTTGAACGCTTCGCGGCGGCCCGTGATGATCTTGTGGGCATAGGTCTGGTGCCCCACGTCCCACACGATCTTATCGGCGGGCGTGTCGAAGACATAATGCAGGGCGGCGGCCAGCTCCACGGCCCCCAGACTCGACGCGAGGTGTCCGGGATTTACCGAACATTCGTCGACGATATAACGTCGCAACTCGTCGCAGTAAGCGCGCAACTCCTCCGCGGAGAGCCTTTTGAGGTCCTCCGGCGAATCGATATGTAGAAGCAGTCTGTATTCTTCCGGCGTCATGGCGAGACAAAGATAATGCAAGCAGGGCACAAAAGCAAGCCCGTCCGCCTTTTGACCGGACGCAGCCTTTTCGGAACGGCGTCGAAAAGCGTGCGCACCGGACACCGCGCCGAATTTGTTCGGACACGGTCCGGAGGGCGTCTATTTTCTGTAAAGATAGTCATTGATGCCGTTTTTTTTCGAAAAAATTTCTATCTTCGCGTTACGGTAAATCCATTGCAACATGAAATACAAGAGAATACTCCTCAAACTGAGCGGCGAATCGCTGCAAGGTTCGCAGAAATACGGACTCTCGCCCGAAGTGCTCCAGTCCTACGCCGAACAGATCAAGGCGGCCGCCGGGACGGGCGTCCAGATCGGCATCGTCATCGGCGGCGGCAACATCTTCCGCGGACTCACCGGCGCCAAGAAGGGCTTCGACCGCGTGAAGGGCGACCAGATGGGCATGCTGGCCACGATCATCAACTCGCTGGCGCTGCAGTCGGCACTGGAGGACAACGGCGTGAAGGCCAAGGTCCTGACTTCGATCCGCATGGAACCCATCGGCGAATACTACTCCAAGGCCCGTGCCATCGAGTACCTCGAAGCGGGCTATGTGGTGATTATCGGCGGCGGCACGTCGAACCCCTACTTCACGACCGACTCGGCATCGGCGCTGCGCGGCATCGAGATCGAAGCCGACGTGATGCTCAAAGGCACCCGCGTGGACGGCGTATACACGGCCGACCCCGAAAAGGACCCGACGGCCGTGAAGTTCGACCGGATCACGTTCGAGGAGGTGCTCGACCGCAGGCTGAAAGTCATGGACCTCACGGCGTTCACCCTCTGCCGCGAGAACGGACTCGGCATCATCGTCTTCGACATGGACACGCCGGGCAATCTGGGCAAAGTACTTGCAGGCGAACAGATCGGAACGCTCGTAACCGGGCTTTCATAGGAGCTTCCGGCCGGCACTCCGGACTCCGTGCGACAAAGTGCCCGACAAACCAAAACAACGAAAAAACATGGCGACAAAAAAGAGTAACAGACAATTATGGATCATGCTGGCGCTGATCGTCGCGATCGTCGCCGTCATCCTGCTGCTGCCTTCGTGCGGCGGCAACAGCAGCAAAAAGGCAGGCGACGTCGAATCGACGACGCTCGTGAAGGCCGGCGACAAAGCCCCCGACTTCACGGTCGAGATGTTCGGCGGCGGCAAAACCGACCTCGCCGGATTGAAAGGCAAGGTCGTCCTGCTGAACTTCTGGGCCACGTGGTGTCCGCCCTGCCGGCAGGAGCTGGCGCGCGTGCAGAGCGACGTGATCGACCGTTTCGCAGGCCGCGATTTCGTATTCCTGCCCATCTCGCGCGGCGAAACGCACCAGACCGTGGCGGCGTTCCGCGAAAAGACCGGCTACACTTTTCCGATGGGGCTAGACCCCTCGCAGACCGTCTACGACCGTTATGCGTCGAACTACATTCCGCGTAATTTCCTCATCGACCGCAACGGCAAGGTCGTGCTGGCATCGGTAGGCTACGACCCCGAAGAGTTCGACGAAATGATCAAAACCATCGAAAAAACACTCGAATAACTATGGATACCAAAACGATTCTCAACGAAGCCTCCGGCCGTATGCAGAAGGCTATCGACCACCTCGAAGAGGAACTTCTGAACGTGCGCGCGGGCAAAGCCTCGCCCAACGCCCTGAACGGCATCATGGTAGATTATTTCGGCTCGCAGGTGCCCGTATCGGGCGCGGCCAGCGTCACGGTTCCCGACGCCAAGACGATCCTGATCCAGCCGTGGGACAAGAACATGCTCCGGCCGCTGGAAAAAGCCATCATCGATTCGAACATCGGCCTGACCCCCTCGAACAACGGCGAGCAGATACGCCTGACGATTCCGCCCCTGACCGAAGAGCGCCGCAAGGAGCTGGTGAAGCAGATCCGCGGCGAAGCCGAAACAGCCCGCATCAGCCTGCGCAACGCCCGCCGCGACGCCGTCGAGGCATTCAAGAAGGCCCAGAAGGAGGGCATGCCCGAAGACGAATCGAAGGACGGCGAAACCCAGTCGCAGAAGCTGCTGGAGAAGTTCTCCAAGCTGCTCGACGAAGCGCTCCAGAGAAAGGAGAAGGAGATCATGACCGTCTGAAACGGTTTCATCCGCATGAAAATCCGGCCATATTCGTATATTGGCCGGATTCTGTCATATATTTGCCCCTCCTAAACATTCCGTCCCGATGAAAAAGCCATTCCGCAAGATTTCGGTCCTGATCGTATTGTTTTCGCTGTTCGGCATACAGAACGCAGCATCGCAGGGCTACGTCAAACTCAACGCACTCTATGCGCTGGTCGGCGTCGTAAACCCCTCTGTGGAATTCGCCATATCCCCCAAATCGACCCTGCAGACCGACATCGTGGTCTCGCCGTGGAAGTCGATCAACCAAAAGCATATGACGTTCGCCATCTTCATGGGCGAATACCGCCGCTACTTCAAGGAGCACAACCGGGGCTGGTATCTGGGCGCCAATATCGGCATGATGGCTTTCGACATGTCGAAACCCTATATCGAAGGCTGGAAGCTGAAATTCGAAGACCGCTACTGCAAAGGCTACGGCATGATGATCGGCCTGTGCGTGGGTTACGAACACCAGTTCGGGGAGCGGTGGCTGCTCGACGCCTTCTTCGGATGGGCATGGATGGACAGCCACTACAACGGATACAGTTTCGACGGCAAGGTAGACATGTATCCCCACCGCCCGGTGCAGCCGGAGAACCCCGATCCGTTCAACGGCTCGTCGGAGTGGTATCCCAACAAGCTCGGCGTCTCGATCGGCTACCGGATCTTCATGCCCAAGCGACTGCGCACCGACGGTTCCTGCAGCAGATAACACGGATTGCGGAAAACGGCCGCAAACGGCGGCCAAACACAAACGCCCTGCTCTTTGAGGAGCAGGGCGTTTCGTCTTGCCGGATGTGTCCGGACAGGTTACGGGCCGGCAAAACACGGCTACACTCCGAAAGCAAACGCCGGTTTCGAAACACCCGACTCCGCGGGTTCTGCCCGTTCTTCCGCTAATTCCGCCGACTCCGCAAGTTCCACGGATTCTGCGGGGCTGCCGGCTTTGCCGACTCTGTCCGTTCCGCCGCACGGCATGATCCGGACGGCGCACTACATGCGCAAAAAAACGGAAGCGGGGTGAAAATACCCCGCTTCCGCGTTCTGACGATGCGCGGCCTGCGCCGCAGTCATCGGGAATTACTTAACCTTCGGGCCGGCAGCTACAAGCTTCTTGCCTTCCTCGTTGCCCGTGAACTTCACGAAGTTCTTCACGAAGCGGTTTGCGAGGTCCTCAGCCTTCACGTCCCCATCCTTGGCGTTCTTGTAGGTGTCGCGCGGATCGAGGATCTTGGGATCCACGCCGGGCAGAGCCGTCGGGATCTTGAAGTCGAAGATGGGCAGCGTCTTGGTCTCGGCCTTGTCGATCGAACCGTCGAGGATGGCGTCGATGATGCCGCGCGTATCCTTGATCGAGATACGTTTGCCGGTGCCGTTCCAACCCGTGTTCACGAGGTAAGCCTTGGCACCCGACTTCTGCATCTTCTTCACCAGCTCCTCACCGTACTTG
>ENA-UEYG01002563-UEYG01002563.1-human-gut-metagenome-genome-assembly--contig:-NODE-2563-length-11397-cov-11.315636_pt1 | contig 11397 bp, 9 predicted proteins | sample MGYA00242933_ERZ507934 | MGnify/ENA primary metagenome ERZ507934 (study PRJEB26167, sample SAMN06115527) | human gut metagenome | host: Homo sapiens | place: China:Zejiang | collected 2015-11-10... | reverse complement strand
CGTAGTAAAAGTAAACTCCCACTTACGTCCTGTGGAATTCACCAGCATGGTACGCTCTTCGTGAGTGCGACCCAAAGTGAACAGTAAAGAATTGCCACCCTGCACAAAAAGCAGAAACACCAACAGGGCACCCAGCAATGAAACCAGGAACCACCAATAATTTTGTAGAAATATATAGTCCATAGAATTTTATTTAAATGATAAATAATGGAATTACCGCATACAAAAGTTATTCACCTTTTATTGCCTCCGGTCCTTTCTTTATGGCCTTAACCATAATATTGATTTCAGCAATCAGCATAATAGTAAACAATATCAGGAAAATAAAGAAAGTTATCTGCACGGAGCTCGTCTGCAACTTGGAAATAGCGGCTCCCACCGGCAACATATCCTGAATAGCCCACGGCTGACGACCTACTTCGGCTACCACCCAACCGGCTTGTCCGGCAATATACCCCAACGGGATAGTCCAAAGTGCAAGTTTCTGTAACCACCCTGCATCTTTCAGTTTGTCTTTCCGAGACAGGACAAGTACCACAATAAAGAATAAGATGAAATATCCTCCCAACCCTACCATGATGCGGAACGACCAGAATGTCAATCCGACAGGAGGAACCAAATGAGCAGGATCTTTGATATATCCGTATCCGAAATAAGCCACATTCTCATCCAATGTCCGGCGTGCTACACTTGCAGCCTCTTTATTACCCTCCTTCTGCGCTTTGCGGAAAGCATCCAAAGCAGCAATCGCCTTTTGACCGCGCTCTATTTTCTCTTGTGCAGAAAGAGCGATGGTTCCCTCCGGAGTTTGGTAACCGCCTTCCAGTAAATTATTGATGCCCGGCACATATCCGTCTATGTCATGAGTGGCCAGAATAGAAAGCATTTTTGGAATCTTTATGTCGCCTACCACCGTAAACGGCATCCCATTGCCACCCTCTTGAAGTCCTTCGGCCGCAGCCATTTTCATCGGCTGCACTTTGGCCACCTGAACGCCGGAGATATCTCCTGTCCATGCCACTATCAGCGAAGCTGCCAACCCAAAGACGGCAGCCACTTTGATGCTTGCTTTCGCAAATTCAATCTCGCGCTTGCGAAGCAGATACCAGCAACTGACACCCACTACAAACACTGCACCAAGTACCCAACCGCTCAGTACGGTATGGAAAAACTTAGCCACAGCCATCGGCGAGAGTGCCACCGCTGCAAAATCCACCATCTCATTACGCACTGTCTCAGGATTGAATGCCATGCCCACCGGATATTGCATCCAAGCGTTGGCAACCAGAATCCACCATGCAGAAAGTGTTGCACCGATACCTGTCAGCCATGTAGATGCCAGGTGGAAACGTTTACTTACTTTGTTCCAGCCAAAGAACATAACGGCAATGAACGTTGCCTCCATAAAGAAAGCCAGAATACCCTCGATGGCCAGCGGAGCACCGAAAATATCACCTACAAACCAAGAGTAATTACTCCAGTTCGTACCGAACTCAAACTCCAGAATCAATCCCGTAGCAACACCTACGGCGAAGTTAATACCGAAAAGCTTCATCCAGAACTTTGCCGTGCGTTTCCAGAATTCCTTACCTGTGACTACATAGAAAGTCTCCATGAGCCCCATAATCATAGCCAGTCCTAATGTAAGAGGAACAAAAAGCCAGTGATACATGGCCGTCAGTGCAAATTGCGCCCGCGACCAGTCGATTAGCGAAGTGTCAATGTTTTCAAACATACCGTTTTGATATTAAAATATTTATGGATTTGCGCGTTTAATCAATTCTTCCCCTACATATTGCTGCTTCTCCTGAGGGGTCTTCTCCTTTAAAAAAGAAGGAAAGAAAAAGAGTTTCAAAATAAAAAACATAATAAACAGTTTAATAAGAATAATGGCCCAAAGCGTTCGGCCAAGGGTCATCTCACGGAAACCGTCCCGATAGAACGTCCATATACGAACTAACAAAGTATTACTCATAGAAACTTATCTTAAACTTGTAATTATTACAAAGAAAAATACTTTATCGGTAAAAAACAAGTTTTTGTCCATAGAAATGTGCGGGGAATCTATATTTATTGCCGATAAAAGCAATGTCCCCTACATTTGCAGTAACAAATTAAACCGCAAAAAGGATGAAACAACGAGTAGTATATTTAGCAATTAGCTTATTAGCGACCTCTTCATTGACCGCTCAGGAAGCAAAGAAATGGACTCTGAACGACTGCATTGAATACGCTTTGGAAAAGAATATCCAGTTGCAACAGGATAAAATTTCATTGGAAGAAAGTGATGTGGATGTAAAGACTGCGAAAGCAACCCTCTTCCCCAGTCTATCGTTCAATACCGGACACAACGTAACAAACCGTCCGTATCAGGAAAACAGCAGTACTGTAAACGGCACTGAAATTATCAGCAGCAACAGCAAAACGACTTATAGCGGCAACTACGGACTGAATGCTCAATGGACGGTTTGGAATGGGAACAAACGCATAAACACAATCAAGCAAAAAAAGATGAGCCGCGAAATAGCGGGACTTACCGTAGCACAAACGGAAAATTCATTGCAAGAACAAATCACACAAGTGTTTATCCAAATCCTGTATGCCGATGAATCGGTGAAGATTAATGAGAATACCTTGCAAGTGAGTCGCGCCACTTATGAACGCGGTGTAGAACTCTTCAACGAAGGAAGCATCTCCAAGGCCGACCTTGCACAATTGGAAGCTCAGGTTGGTAATGACCAATATCAACTGGTTACAGCCGAAAGTTCGCTCCGGGATTATAAGTTACAACTCAAACAACTGCTCGAACTGGACGGAACCGAGGAAATGAATCTTGTTCTCCCCACTTTGACAGACGAACACGTGTTGCAACCTTTACCCGGCCAAACGGATATATATCAGCAGGCACTGGCTTCGCGTCCCGAAATACAAAGCAGCAAACTCAATATCGAAAGCTCAAAGTTGGATATTTCCGTTGCCAAAGCAGGCTACTATCCCACCATCAGTTTAAGTGCCTCTGCAGGCAGTACCACCAATAGTGCCAGCGAAAACGGTTGGGGAAAACAAATGAAGTATGGTTGGAACAACATGATAGGAATTAATCTCAGTATTCCTATCTTTGATAACCGCCAAAACAAAAGTGCTGTTCAGAAAGCACGTCTGCAATACAGCAGCAGTCAGCTCGACTTAATCAATAAGCAAAAGGAGCTTTACAAAAATATAGAAAGCCTCTGGCTGGATGCCACAAACGCCCAACAGCAATATGATGCAGCCGAGAGCAAACTGAAAAGCAGCCGAATCAGCTTTGATATGGTAAACGAACAGTTCAATCTGGGCATGAAGAATACCGTAGAACTCCTGACCGAGAAGAACAACCTGCTCAGTGCACAGCAACAACGCATCCAAGCCAAGTATATGGCTATCCTGGACCGCACCTTGCTGAACTTCTATGCAGGACAAGAAATAAAGTTATAATACCGAAAATATAAACGTTATACATAGTAATACAGTATGGAAAAGAAGAAAACGATCCTTCTCAGTGCCGCAGTCGTCATGGTTGCAGTCGGCGGTTTTTGGATGCTTGGAAGCTCTGAAGCAAAAAGCACAGTGAGCTTTGCAACAGAAAACGTAAAAAAAAGCAATATCAGCAATTCAATCACTGCTACAGGAACCATCGAACCTGTGACGGAAGTCGAAGTCGGTACTCAGGTATCAGGCATTATCGACAAGATTTACGTTGATTATAATTCTGTGGTAACCAAAGGTGAACTGATAGCAGAAATGGATAAAATCACACTCCAGAGCGAACTTCAGTCTGCCCGGGCTACTTACGATGGCAACAAGGCTGAATACGACTATCAAAAGAAACTGTACGAACGCAACAAGAAGTTACACGACAAGCAGCTCATCAGTGATACCGATTACGAACAGTATGTATATAACTACGAACGTGCAAAAAGCTCTTTCGATGCCAGCAAAGCCGCCCTTGCCAAAGCCGAGCGCAACCTTTCGTATGCCACCATCACCTCTCCCATTGACGGAGTGGTAACCAGCCGCGATGTAGAAGAAGGACAGACAGTTGCCTCCGGTTTCGAAACTCCGACTCTCTTCACCATTGCCGCCGACCTGACCAAAATGCAGGTAGTGGCAGATGTGGATGAAGCCGATATTGCCGGAGTGGAAGACAGTGCCCGCGTCACATTCACCGTGGATGCCTATCCCGATGATGTATTTGAAGGTTATGTAAGACAAGTACGTTTGGGAAGCACCAACAGCAGTAGCAGCAGTTCCACTACCGGCACTACTACAGTTGTCACTTATGAAGTAGTCATTACTGCCGATAATCCCGACTTGAAGCTGAAACCCCGTCTCACAGCCAATGCCACTATCTATACATTAAACAAAAACAATGTATTGACTGTGCCCGGCAAAGCACTGCGGTTCACACCGAATAAAGACATTGCCAAAGGATATAAAATCAATGACTGCCAAGGAGAACACAAAGTGTGGACACTGGAAGGCAATACTTTTACCGCACATCCGGTTAAAATCGGTATATCAAACGGTACATTGACCGAGATTCTAAGCGGCATCACCGAGAATATGCCTGTCGTCACGGAAGCCGTGGTCAATAGCAATGCCCCTCAAATGGAAGGAGTCGGTGAAAATGGAGAAAGAAGTCCCTTCATGCCCGGCCCTCCGGGAAGCAAGAAAAAAAACAATAAATAAACTTGCACATCAAAACCTATATGCAAAAAGACAGATGAAAAAGATTATCGAACTTCAAAATATCAAACGAAACTTCCGGGTGGGTGAAGAAACCGTGCACGCCTTGCGCGGCATTTCCTTCACCATCTGCGAAGGAGAGTTTGTCACCATCATGGGTACTTCCGGTTCGGGCAAATCCACCCTGCTGAATACACTGGGGTGCCTTGATACCCCCACCAGCGGAGAATACCTGCTGGACGGCGTATCCGTCCGCACCATGAGCAAACCCCAGCGTGCCATACTGCGCAACCGCAAAATCGGTTTCGTGTTCCAAAATTATAACCTGCTGCCTAAAACTACGGCAGTGGAAAATGTGGAACTCCCACTGATGTATAACTCTTCCGTTTCGGCAACCGAAAGACGGAAAAGAGCCATTGACGCCCTGATATCCGTCGGATTGGGTGACCGCCTGGAACACAAGTCCAACCAAATGTCGGGAGGACAGATGCAACGCGTGGCCATCGCCCGTGCTTTGGTCAACAACCCGGCTGTTATCCTTGCCGATGAAGCGACCGGTAACCTTGATACCCGCACCTCTTTCGAGATTCTTGTACTCTTCCAGAAGTTACATGCCGAAGGACGCACGATTATCTTCGTTACCCATAATCCCGAACTGGCACAATACAGTAGCCGTAATATCCGCCTGCGCGACGGTCATGTGATAGAAGACACGGTCAACACACACATCCTGTCCGCCGCCGAAGCACTGGCCGCCCTGCCTAAGAACGATGAAGACTGACCTTCATCAGCAATAAGAAACAAATTAAAACAATAGCCAATTATGAACGGAACAAACCTATTCAAAATAGCTCTCCGGGCTCTAGCCAACAACAAATTGCGCGCCTTCCTCACCATGCTGGGTATCATCATCGGCGTAGCATCCGTTATCGCCATGCTTGCCATCGGCCAAGGCTCGAAGAGAAGTATCCAGCAACAAATCTCGGAAATGGGTTCGAACATGATTATGATTCATCCGGGAGCCGAGATGCGCGGCGGAGTTCGCCAAGACCCTTCGGCAATGCAGACATTGAAACTGGAGAATTATGAGAAACTCAGCGAAGAGTGCACTTACCTCTCCGGCATCAGTCCCAATGTATCTTCCTCCGGGCAATTGGTGGCAGGGTCAAACAACTATCCCTCCTCGGTAAGCGGAGTAAGCATTGATTACCTTAACATCCGCCAGCTCAGTGTGGAACAAGGCGAAATGTTTTCCGAAAACGATATCCGCACCGCCGCCAAAGTCTGCGTCATCGGCAAGACCATTGTCGACAATCTTTTTCCCGACGGCTCCGACCCTATAGGAAAAGTCATCCGTTGCAACCAAATACCCATGCGTGTTGTGGGCGTATTGAAGTCCAAAGGTTACAACTCCATGGGACAGGATCAAGACGATGTGGTACTCGCCCCATACACTACCGTAATGAAACGATTGCTTGCACAAACCTATCTGGGCGGTATCTTTGCCTCCGCCCTGACCGAAGACATGACCGAAGAAGCGGTGGAAGAAATCACTTCTATCCTGCGGCGAGAGCATAAGCTGAAAGCCACCGATGATGACGATTTCACCATTCGCACCCAGCAGGAGCTGAGCAGCATGCTGAATACCACCACCGACCTGATGACCACACTGCTCGCCTGCATTGCCGGCATCTCGCTCGTGGTAGGAGGTATCGGAATCATGAACATCATGTATGTTTCCGTTACCGAGCGTACACGCGAAATCGGCCTGCGAATGTCAGTCGGAGCACGCGGTGTCGATATCCTTTCACAGTTCCTCATCGAAGCCATTCTGATTAGTATCACCGGCGGTGTGATAGGCGTGATTATCGGTTGCGGTGCCAGCTTCATGATTAAATCAATAGCCCACTGGCCCGTATTCATCCAGCCTTGGAGCGTACTGCTGTCTTTCGCAGTCTGTACCATTACGGGAGTTTTCTTCGGATGGTATCCGGCCAAGAAAGCGGCAGATCTTGACCCGATTGATGCCATACGTTATGAATAAAACAATTTAGCGCCACACCATTCTTCTCGTTTCATGACTGCGGGAAAGTAGCCCACAGACTTGAAACGAGAAATTTATCGCTACGATAAGATAAATTTAATACCTTCTGCATCCTATTTTAACCCTGAACTTTTTATCTTTGCCTATTATGAAACAAATATTCTCTCAACGTCGCCCGCTGGAGCCGGCCATACATATCGTCAGCTGGTTGCTGATATTCGGCTTTCCACTTGTTTTTGCAGACAGAGGAAACAGCATGGACTGGCATCAGTTCCTACGCCACAGTTGCGTCCCCCTCTGCTATTTTCTGATATTCTACATCAACTACTTATGGTTGGTACCACGCTATCTCTTCAATGACGAGATGCGAAAATACATCATCGCCAATGCCATCCTCATATTTTTCTCCTCATTGATGCTTCACTTGCTGCTGGAAGCCTTCAGCACTCCTCCACCCGAGGAATTTACCCGGCGGATGCCTCCACGCTGGATATTCTACATACGCGACATCGTGCTGATGATATTCGTTGCCGGACTGGGAGCTGCCATCCGCACCAGCCTGCGATGGAGACAAGCGCAAGAAATGCTTCTGGAAGCCGAACGGCAAAAGACGGAAGCGGAATTGAAGAATCTCAAGAACCAATTGAACCCCCATTTCCTGCTCAACACACTGAATAATATCTATGCACTGATAGCATTCAACTGTGACAAGGCGCAAGAAGCGGTTCAAGAACTGAGCAAATTGCTCCGACACGTACTTTACGACAATCAGCAAACCTTTGTTCCATTGGAGAAAGAGCTTGACTTTATCCGTAATTACGTGGCACTGATGCGCATCCGGCTGCCTCAGCAAGTAGAAATAAGCCTGCATCTGGAAACCGATCCGGGCAGTTCGTTACTCATTGCCCCCTTACTCTTTATTTCTTTGATAGAAAATGCCTTTAAACACGGCATCAGTCCTACAGCTCACAGCTTTATCAGCATCGCCATCACCGGGAATACAGATGGCACGGTACGCTGCGAAATACAGAACAGCAACTACCCCAAAACCGGGCAGGACAAAAGCGGCAGCGGCATCGGACTGGAACAGGTAAGCAAACGATTGGAACTGATTTATCCCAAACATTATGAATGGGAAAAAGGCATCAGTGCAAACGGTCAGGTTTATTCTTCTATATTAACCATTCAAACCAAAAACTTATGATACTGAATTGCGCCATAGTAGATGACGAACCTTTGGCTCTGGAATTGTTGCAAAGCTATGTGGAAAAAACCGCTTTCCTACGGTTGGCAGGCAAATACTCCAGTGCAGTGCAGGCAATGAATGAGATACCCGCACACGAAGAAATTCATATACTTTTTCTCGACATACAAATGCCGGAACTGAACGGATTAGAGTTTTCACACATGGTGAACCCCGGCTACTGCTGCAATCTCCAATCCTTTAATACCGGAATAATTAAGACTACCGGAAATGCCTGCTCTTTTATCAGAAGTCTTTTCACTATACTGATTAAACAAATCTGCATAAGTCCTTCCGGGGAAAGAGACCAGTTCTGCATTTACATCTTTCGTCTCATAAGGATTCAACTGGTAAATCAAATCCGTCGGAGAATAAGTCGTACCATTCGGAGTGTTTGTCACAGAATATCCACCATTTACACTCAAAGAGGCATACAACTTACTGGTAATCTCCTGATCAACGCTCAATCGTGCTGTAACGCGCTTGATATCATTTCCCGGAATACGCCCACCCTGCTGCGAATAATTCAAAGAAGCGTAAAAACTTGTTTGCTCCGAACCTCCTTTAGAACTCAGATTATGTTCCTGATAAAAATTATTGCGCAACAACTCTTTGAACCAATCCGTATTAATATTAGCCAGCGAATCCAGTTTCTGTTTTCCCTGAGCAATCAAAGCTGCCAAATTTGGATCGTTTGCATGATATCTACGATAATAATCCTCACTATAACGATAACCCGGTGTCGCAGTATTACCCAAACGTCTTTCCAATTCCAATTTCTCCTTTGAATCCATCATCTTCACACCCCGACGTCCTCGTAGAGTCACACCACCACTGAAACTATAGCTATACACCATCTTACCTGCAGTACCTCTTTGCGAAGTGATTTCCAACACACCATTAGCAGCCTTAATACCATACAAAGCACAGGCAGCAGCGTCTTTCAGAATTTTAATTTCCTTAATATCATTTGGATTCAATGTCAAAAAAGCATCCGATGAAATCACCTGACCGTCCAACACATACAAAGGCTCATTGGCTGCATCTCCTTCACGCAAAGAAGACGTACCTCGAATACGGATTTCCGGTTTGCTTCCCAAATCCCCTTTATTAGTCACAATCAGACCGGGTGACATTCCCTGCAGAGCCAATGCCATATCCATCACCGGTTTATTGTTCATTCTTCGCACATCCACCTCACTGACAACTCCTGTTTTTGCACGAACATCAATCTCATTAACATTTGCGCGCGCCCTGACCTGCACCTCCTCCATCTCATTATAGCTATCCTTCAAAACCACATTCATAAAACGGGTTCCCGAATATTTCACCTCCCGAGTCTGTTTGCCAATAAAGGTAAACACCACCTCCATACCCATCACCTCCGGAACCACCAGAGAGTAATTACCATTCATATCTGTCACGGTTCCCACTGTCGTACCCTTAATAAAAACATTCACTCCCGGTAATGGCATTCCTGCTTCATCATTCACCTGTCCTTCAATCTTAACGGTTTTATTACCGGCTTCAGGGGCATCTCGCGAATACAGAATCACCGTATTATCCTTTATCTTATAAGTAAGTTCAGACCCCTTCAGAGCCAGATTCAATACAGAATCAATAGACACCTCATTCACTTGTATTGTCAAACGCTTTAAATTCGACAACATTGCATTGTTAAAGAAAAATGTGTACTTTGATTGCTTTTTAATCTGGTCTGTCAACTGAGCAAATGAACCATTTTTCAAATCAATCGTCAACTTCTTCTGTTGTGCAAACAAACTACCACAACACAGCACCAACAGCACTATCCACAACATTCGTCTGAAAACATTGTTACCTTCCATAATCGTGAATTTTTCAATATACTATAATTTTATTTCCTTCAATTAAAAAGTGCGTTTCGCTGGTCAGCTCAATAAACTCCAATACATCGCTCAAATCTTCATATTTCTTCATATCCCCCGTAAACACAACCTTTTTCAAACTCTCCCTTTCAAATTTCACCTCCACATCATACCAACGGGTAATATTGCGCATCAAATCCTCCAAAGACATATTCTTGAATACCAGCCTTCCGGAACGCCATGAAGTAAATAATGCAGTTTCCACTTCATATTTTCTCATTCTGCCCCCTTCTACCAGACACACCTGCTCGCCCGGAGCCATTCTCATCTGTTCACTATTATCTGCTTTTTCCATCTCAACGACTCCTTCTTCCAACGTGGTAAACATCTTACCGTCCTCCTCATAATCGCACACATCAAAAGAAGTACCCAACACTTTCACTATTGCATGAGCCGTTTCCACCACGAACATACGTTCAGCATCCTTCGCCACTTCAAAATAAGCTTCTCCTTCCAGAAACACCTTTCGTACTCCCTCTCCAAAAGCCACGGGGTACGACAGGCGTGTAGCGGCATTCAACCATACCTTAGTTCCATCCGCCAGTACCATGAAATATCCACCTCCGCGCGGCACTTCCAAAGTATGAAAAGCACTCGCATTCTTCGCATTCTTCTGAACCTGATTGGCATAATTAATCTCACCGGATTGAGCCTTTATCGTCATTCCTCCATCCTTAAAACTTCTTTCCTCCTCATCCAATGCCTGACGTTCTCCGGAAGACAGCACCAACACGGCCTGCGACTTACCAGGATTGACTATAGACTCTGCCACTTGCAACTCCTTACTCTTTTCCGTATTATTCCACAATAAAACAACAGCCACACTCAAAGGGACAACAAATAGAGCAGCATACTTCATCCACATATTCCAACGTTTCCTACGGAGCAGTGACATTTTTTCCTGTCTGGCTTTTCTAAAATCTTCCCATGCCTCCGAATACTTTAATCGCTCATAAGCCTCTGTCTTCTGTCGAATTGTAGAACAAGACTTCCAATCCTGCAGCAACGCCTGATGATGCTCATCCTCTGCCAGCCACTCTTCCAATTCAAGTTGCTCATTCTCATCTAACTCATTCTCAAATGACTTAGAAATAATCGTAAGCGGTTGGGCAAATACATCTTGTAGATTTGATTTTTCCCAAGAGAGATCACTCTGCTTGAGTTATGTATATGTGCAGTGGTAAGACTTATCGGTTCGTCAGAGTTTCAGGTTGCGTGTACAGTTTGTCTATGGACAGTCCTGGGATTGTCCATAGACATTCCCGGGACTGTCGGGAGAGTGTCGTGGCTTTGTCGGTATCCACCCCATCTGTCAGGAAGGAGCTCGGTGAGTTTTTTCTCTGACTTGGGAGTAAGATAATAGGGAAGTTTGCTGATTACATCATTCAGCCACTCACGTGGATTGACTCCACATTCCTTACAGGAACCGAGTAACGAGCAGATGACAGCCGTGTTTTCAGCCGCTTGCCGATTTCCAC
>ENA-UEYG01002558-UEYG01002558.1-human-gut-metagenome-genome-assembly--contig:-NODE-2558-length-11409-cov-5.502647_pt1 | contig 11409 bp, 3 predicted proteins | sample MGYA00242933_ERZ507934 | MGnify/ENA primary metagenome ERZ507934 (study PRJEB26167, sample SAMN06115527) | human gut metagenome | host: Homo sapiens | place: China:Zejiang | collected 2015-11-10... | reverse complement strand
GGCGAAAAAGTGCCGGGAACGACAAAAAGCGCCCACACAGGCATAAAAGCCTGCATGGGCGCTTTGGTGCGGTTCAGCATGGAAATTGTCGGCGGCTGTCGGAGGGCATAGGTATCCTGCGGTGTCCGGGTATCGTCCGGCTATGCTCCCGGCGTGGCTCGTCGCCGCAGCATTAGCGGCACCCCCTGTGCTCTCCTGTCATACGCATAGGTCCCTTTCATCTGAAAAATGTTGGGACAGCAAAAACGACGGCTGCCCCGTACAGAGCAGCCGCCGTTTTCCCTATACCATACGCTGCTTTTCAGTACCGCAAGGATGGGTGTCCTATTATCGTCGTATTCTGATTTCTTTTAGGGCATTTCGGGATTCTCCACAAGAGACACAGTGAAGTCCTGCGCCGCAGCGCCCTCTGGCAGCAGCTTCGCCATGACCACAAGCCGCTGATTGCCGCTGTTGGTCTTGTCGTACTTCCGGCAGCAGGTGGAAAGGGTCAGGACGGAATCTTCCTCGGAGAAGGTCACACCGTCAAAATCCAGCCAGTTTTTCCTCTCCACGGTCTGGAAGAAGTCGGTAAGCTCGCCGCCTATGGGATTGGGATTGATATAGTCAAATTCAATATCCGTGATGAACAGGGCGGTGATCTGGAAGATCAGGTCGTCTCCGTCCACGGAGAGGTAGATGCAGGGATTCTCCTTTACGAAGTCTGCATCCATATAGCGGTAGAGCTTGGTGAACCGCACACCGTCCGGGTCGCAGTTGCTGGCGGAGTGATCGAAAACAGTGGTGTTTTTGTCCAGCTTATCCCTGCCGCCGATTTCGTTTTCACAATGGGCATAATAGCAGCCCCACATGGCATACTCACCGTTTTCATCCAGCTTCAGGTAATAGCCGTTGTCCTCCGCCTGCATCACGGGATCGTCTACCTCCGCGCCGGGGATATACAGCCACGCCACGGTGTCGGGATTCTTCGCTCTGGCTTCCGCCAACTCTGCCTGCCTGTCCACCGAGGGGATAACTTCGCCCGCGGGAGTCGCTGATGGCTGAGGCGCAGATGTGCCGGAAGGCGTTCTGTCGGGAATGTCGATAGGCTCCGTCTCTTTCTGATAGCAGCCCATGACTGCCGTGGTCATGGCAAAGAGAAGGACGGCCATGCAGATGATCGGACGAATGATGCTTGTGATTCTTTTCATAATGCTGTCTCCTTGCCGCGCTGGGATAGCGGCGCAGCTCAAAATGTCATTGATTTGTTTCTTGTAGCGAAAAGAGAACAGCGCAGCTTCAGGGCGAGATGCCCGTCCGCTGCGCTGTCCGATGTTCGCTTATGGGGTCATGCCAGCGGCTTTGATGTTTAGCCGTATGTCAGCCGGTCACTTCTTGCAGCGCCAGAGGAAGGTCACGATCTGCGCTCTGGTGCAATCCGCATTGGGGCTGAATGTGGTGTTGGTGGTTCCCTTGGTGATGTTCTCCTTGACCGCCCACAGTACCGCATCAGCATAGTAGGCGGTGGACTTCACATCGGCAAAGGGATTGGCCGTACCCGCTGCCGGGGACTTCTCGGAACGCCACAGGAACGCGACAATCTGGGCGCGGGTGCAGGTCATGTTGGGGCTGAACGTGGTGTCGCTGGTGCCCTTGGTGATGCCATTCTCCACCGCCCACAGCACAGCGTCGTAATAATAGCTGCCCACGGGGATGTCGGTAAACGGCATGGTGCGGGTTTCGGGTTCGGGACTGCCAGCGGCGCGCCACAGGAAGGTCACGGCCTGCGCTCTGGTGCAGGTAGCGTTAGGACTGAAGGTCGTTGCGGTGGTGCCTTTCGTGATGCCGTTGTCAACAGCCCACTCAACGGCATCTCTGTAATATGCTTTGTCTGCCACATCGGTGAAAGACATATCCGATTTTGCCGTCCACTTTGCGTAAATGGTGGTATTGGAAGTCAGCTTGATAGAAGTGACTTTGATAGTCAGGTCGCTATTGCTGTACCAACCATCGAAGGTATAGCCGTCACGAGTAGGCGTATAGCCGGTCAGGTCAACAGTGGTGCCGCTGGTCTTAGATACCTTGGAAATGGCGCTGCCGCCGTTGGTATCGAAGGTTAGCGTGTAGCTGGTCGCTCCGCCGCCACCGCCTTCATTGCCGCCTGTACCGCTATTGCGCAGAATCGTCAGCGTGTAAGTTTTAGCACCGATTCCCACGACAATGTTGGTTGTGCCGCTCTTGGGGATGGCAACGGTTGCGCTGCCGCCGGTGGACAGAGCCTGCCCGTTGATGCTCACGGGCTCGCCGTTTCCAGACACCGCTGTGACCAGCGTAGATGTTGCTCCGCTATCATTTTGCAGCGTATAGGTATAGTTCGTTCCGTTGGCGGTAAAATCGCCGAGCCCCACTGCCAGACCTTCAAAGGTCAGAAGGTCATTACCGGGCACTGCGGCTCGTACCACTACGCGGGTGCCAAGCTTGGAGAAGGTGACGGTTTCCGTCCGGAAGGTTTCCCCGGAGATGGCACCGCCAATACTGGTCTTTTTCGTTTCCAGAATGGTCCCGGCAGCATCCAGCAGCGTGGCCACCAGCGCTGCGCTGGTCTGAGACTGCAGGCAGTTATTGCGCAGGGTAATGGCGGCGGTGCTGTGACCGTTGCCGTCGTTCCCCTGTGCCACATCCATCGTCAGCCGCTCTCCGGTGCGGGCCAGTGCGCCGGTCATATGGACGCTGGCCTCGCTGTCACTGCCGTCATACTCCGGCAGGCGCTGATTGCTTCCCGTTCCACCGATCTGACCTTCCGCCCACGCCTCGGCGTACAGATAGGTACCCACATTGGGGATCTCGGTTTTGCCAATGGAGTTCATATACTCGCCCAGATCATAGGTCAGGTCCAGTGTAAAGGTTCCCTGATCGATGCGGGCGAGGACGCTGTCTTCGGAAACGGTGATTTCATTATCGCGAACCGATACGCCGTTTGTGGTGCAGGTTACCTCTGCAGGTTTGGTATGCAGATCATCCGCATAGAACGCAATCTTCACCTCGCGGCCCTTTCCGCTGGCCAGCGTGGCGGCAGAGGAATTATAGAGGGTCATGCGCACCGTGCGCTTGCCGGCGCTCTCCGCAATCACTTCCATTTGCGAGATGCCAATGTCGGGATAATCCAGATACACTTTGCCTTCTTCGTTGATGCCGTCGGCGGTGATGGTATAGCGCGGGTCGGTCACGTGGTCCTCCACATGGTGCCAGACGGTAAGGGTGGTGCTTTCATTGGGCAGCAGTGTTTCTGTAAGGGTTGCGGTTTCCCCGCTGCCAAGGCTGACCGTTAGGTTTTTCACATCGTTCAGCCCGGTGTTGCGGATGGTAAAGCGAATGGGTGTCAGGCTGTTCAGCGCCAGCGTTGCATAATCCACACCGATCTGTTCCACTGCCACCGCATCGGTGATAAAATCAGAGGCAGCGGTATAGAGGATCGTTTCCTCACCCGGAACGGTCACGTCGCCGATTTTTACCTGGTTTTCATCGTCATACAGGGTGGCCTGAATGGCGGCCTGCACCTGATTGAGGCCGCTGACATAGGCATCAAAGTGGTCAGCCAGCGTACGCTCCGGCAGCTCTGCCAGTTCCAACGGTGCGGAGAGCGTGTAGGTATTTGTGTCATGGCGCAGCTTGGCCGCCTTCAAAATGCCGTGATCTACCGCGCCGTTGGCGTCATTGACAGTCTCATTCCAGACGATGGTAAGATCATTGAGGCTGCGATGACCCCCGCTGAGGGAAGCGAAGCGGAAGTCTCCGCCCACGACGGCGCTGCCGCTGCTGGTCAGGGCAGACAGAGAGCCGGGGAAACTGTTGGACATGGTGCCGCTGCCGTCCACAGCCAACAGCTGAATATCGCTGCTGCCGTCTCGGACACTATGCCAACCGATGACAAATCGGTCATCCCCGATGCCGAAGTTGGCTGCAACGACCTGGGGGTTTTCGTCAAGATTGCTGTCACAGGTTGCCAGCATGGCTGTACCGGGCATTCCGTCAGCATCCACGGTACAATAGGCGATCTCGTAGTCGGAGGTATTTCCGGTTCCGCTGCGGTCCAGCGAGTAAACCGCCATAGCGGTTCCGTCGGGCAGCATGGCTGCCTGCAACGCCTTCACGCGGCCAGTAGCACCGTTATAAAGCATTTTGGCCTCGCTCCAGGTGCCGCTGTCATAGCGACGGTACATGATACAATCTCTGGTCGTGAAGTTCAGCAGGTTGTTGCTGCCCGAAGTGCTCACGGGATCGGGGGTGTAGACGCTGCGCCAGAACACGATGGCCTTGCCGTCGCCGCCCACTGCCGTGGCTGGGGCCAGATCCGGCGTGCCGTCGTTGGTTAGGCGGGTGGAGGTCCAGGCTGAGCCGCTATAGACGGACGCTACGATCTCCGTGCTGTTCATCAGCAGGTTTTGCTCTTCCAATGTCACGGTATCACCGGCATTTTTACCCGGTAGCTCGGTGCCCATGCGAACCCAAGCCGCCGCCGCGAAGCTGCCAGTGCCGGACAAAGAAACGCTCGTGTCGCCGTAGCCGGGGAACTCTGCGGGATCGTCAATTTTGCTGGAGGTAGAATAGACGCCGCCACTGAGGGTGGAGAAATGTGCCCGGCTGTCGTAAATGCTGCTGCTGTCGCCGTCGTTGATGTAGGCCAATACCTTCCCGTCATCGCTGAGCTGTGGATAGGATGTGGGGTTGGCATTGGTCTGGATGCTTTCCAGCCCACTGGGGGAGTTCAGAGAGAGCAGCATCATCCGCTGCTGGGGCTGGCCCCAGGTACGGGCATATTGCTCCAGATAGTCCCGGCTTTGGAGCGTTGCACTGGCAGAAGCCACCTGCATTCCGCTCTGGGCCGCCGCCATCTGCAGCGAGGCAAGGCTCAGCCCGCTGGTGGCGCTATTCCAGTAGTCGTCGATTTTTTTCCAGTCATTAAAAGTCCTGGTGGCTCCAAAGGTTCCGGAGGCGATCACCGCCTCGTAGGAGATAAACAGGAAGCTGGCTACAAATTTGATTCCCACTTCGCTTGAGATCCCCAGGGCCTGACCGTTGATCTGGCGCTTTTCCTTGTCGGCAAGATAGGTGCGGGAGAGGAACTTATTCTGACTGTCCACATCCAAATTGCCGAATAGGCCGATCTTCAGCGCCACGACCGAATAGTCAAAGCCAATGCCGCCAAACGCGTGGACATAGGCGTTGATACGCAGCGTGGTCAAAAAGTCATTCACCGCCGTGGCCGTGGGATCGCTCCAGGCAAGATCCTGTCCCTGCTGGCCGTAGCGCACTGCGGTACGGAAATCCAGCTGAATGGCACCACCCAGCTCAAAGGTTGCTGTCAACGGTACGGGGCCAGCCATGGCGTTCACGCTGAAGGTGAAGCCCACGCCAACGCCGGCGGTAAAGCCGCCGCCTACGGTGAAAACCTCCCACTCCTTTTTTTCGGCGTTATAGCGGATCTCCGCTTCGTAAAAGCCCTCCAACTGCAAGTTGAGATCCGTGTTGGTGACCTTGCCAGCCATGGAGTTGGCTTTGTATTCCCCCTTGGGATCATAGGTGCCTTGGGCCATCTGGCTCAGGTCCCCGGTACCTGGCACGCCCACTTCCAGGTTCTGCGTCAGCACATTCGCACTCAACGCCACGCCGTCCTCGGAATAGTCCATGTCCTCCATCTCCAGCGTATTGTACCCGGCCCAAATCATGGCACGGAACACGGAGGGATCTTCGCTGGGGGTGATGATCATTTTGAACACGGAAGTGTCCACCGGACCGCTCAGATCATCCAGCCGTCCGGTCAGCACCTTGAGAATGTTACTGCCGTCCACTTCGCCAAAGTCAACTTGATTCACTCCACTGGAGGAGGTCATCGTCGCCAGAATACCGGTGACGCGGTCATCCTCTGTCACCTTGGGCACTCGGGTCAGATCAACGACCCGGAAGGGCAGTATTTTCTCCTGCAGCAGGCTGCCGTTCAGGCTCAGCTGCGTTTTCATACCCACATCCTTGCCGTCGGCGATCCATCCAGAGGTGGTCATGGTGGCCTCGGTAAGGGTCAGATCGTTTTCCGCTACGGGGATGGATGAGAAGGGATACTGCTTGGTACTGCTGCTCTGGGCGGCAGGAAGAACGCCGTATTCGTCCGCCAGCTTGAGACTGTAATTCTGCGCGTCGGCAATATCCTCGCCCCAGAGGAACATGGTGGTGTGCAGACTTGCTGTTTTAAAGCTGCTGTTAGGGCCAATCTTCCCGGTCGAGCTGCGGACATCCACCTTCTGACCGTTGGCAAGACCGTAATCAACGCTTTGCGCCACAATGAAGGGTTTGTTTTCCTCCCCCGGCGGCACGCGCTCCAGAGAGACAACGCCCTCTGCGGTGCGCATTACATCGTCCACGCCCAGCTTGCCGTTGACGGTCAGCAGCAGCGGATAGTACTGGTCGCCGTCAATTGCGCTGATCTCCAGAATGTACTCCAGCTGATCCAGAGCGGAAAGCGGCGTGGTGCTGCTCTCGCCCTTTTCGGCCGACCAGAACTGGGTGGAATCCAGATAGACGGTTATATTTCCCGCCGCATCCGTGGTATAGGTGTCGCCGGTGATGCCGCTGACAAGTTTTCCTGCCGTGGAGCCCAGCAGAGCTGTCTGGCAGTAGCCTCCGTTTTTATAAACGCCGCCGCGAACGGTCACCGTCTTGTTCGCCAGCGGATCGCCGCCCGGTTTGATGAGCGTCACAGATGCCCGGGCGACTCGCCGAAGGGTGAAGGTGTTCAAGGGATAAAGCTGCAGCTTTGTGGCATCCCGCTCGCCGGAACGCAGATTTTCTTTATAGATGGTGCCCAGATAAATATCCTTGTCGGTGCCGGACCGCAGAGACACCTCACTGGCGATTCCGTTGGGTTCGTAAAGCGCCAGCACGCCATCACTGTTGGTCGTGACCGTTTTGGGTGCACCTGTGCCGTCGGTGTATTGCAGCGTAGTTTCCGCCGCAGGCGTCAGCTGGAAGAGATAGAACTTATTTTGCAGCGTCTCCGCTGTCACCTGTACGGCGGCGCTCATGCCCGTGGCGGCATGGGTAGCCGTGACGGCTGCGGTGCCGTTGGCCCGGCCGGACAGCGCCATTTTGGTTTCGGGAAGGTAGGAATCAAAGGAGAAGTTTTTGATGTCCTCATACAGTCCGCCCTGCTTGTAGTTGACGGAAATGGCATTGTTGTCGGAGGCCCACTGGATGCCGTCTTTAAAGGAGTTCCATCCGTACTCGTCATAGTTGATGCCGATGTACTCGATCAGCCCCAACTCCTGGCGCAGCTGCAAAATTTTATCTGTATCGGTGGGCAGGGTGCCGCTGACCTTGGAGGTATTGTCCATGGCCAGCACAGAAATCGTGTTTCCTTTGTCGTCCTGCACCTTCAGTGCGTCGGCATCGTAGACATACAGGGGGAAGGAGTCGGTGCTGGGAGATTCCTCACCAGGATTCTCCACGCTCAAAACCACTTGATAGGTGTCCTTCAGATTGCCGGCTTTCACACTCCATAGTGACAGGGAGTAACTTCCGGAGGTGCCGGATAGGCGCTCACTGTCCACCACTTTGGTGGTGGTGTTGTCCTCTGTGACCCGGGTAATGGTCAGCGTGGGCAGTTGAGAGGCGCCGGTAGTGGCATTTTCCACCGACCAGTCGATATTGACGGCGCCGTCGGTATCCTTGAGGTAAATGCTCCGGGGCGGTGTCAGCTTGGCCGTGGCAGGCGGTGCCTGTACGATGATCCAGGCAAGTGCCGACAGGCGGATGTCCTCACTCTCGGCCTTGGGGTGCGGCATGGAGACCAATACCGTGTAGGCCGGGTCATTTCCGTTGGAGAGCTCGGAGAGCACTTTCTCCGGGATCCGCACGCTGTTTTCATCTTTGCCGGCGGTATAAAACGCAACGGGCTGGATGCCGCTCAGCGCCGCCTCATTCTCGTAGTGGCCCTCATACAGGTCAATCCTGTAATGGAACTCTTTGCCCGGTGCCATCAGCGCGGCGTTGGAGCTCCACAGCACGGTGGCGGGCTGATTTTTCCGCGTCACGATGGACGCGCTGCCGGGAATCACCAGTGCCAGGGAATCGCCTGCCGTCACGGTATAGGGCTGTGACTGGCCCGACACATCATCATTGTCAGTGTCCACAGTCCCGTTGTCCGCCGTAAAGGTAAAGATGACGGTTCCCACTTTGGCTCCTGTGGTAGCAACAACGCCGGTATCCTCGTCGATGGTGGCAATGAGCGGGTCACTGCTGCTCCATTTACCGGTGGTGTAGCTGGCCTGCTCACCGCCTGCCCCCAAAACCTCTGCCTTAAGCGTGGGGCGGGTGGAATCGGCGAGGGAAATCGTATAGTCGGCGTCATTCGCTTCCGGGACGATGGTCACCGTGCTCACGGGAACTCTCTTTTGCACCGTGAACTGCCGGGTCAGGGGAAGAACATTCACCCACTTAGGAGCGTCTTTCGTGCCCTCGTTGGCCTGCAGCGTCACCGTATAGGTGCGGCCGAAATCAGAGGGTGGTGCGATTTCGTAGTCGCTGACGGTGAAGTCTCCGGTCTCTGTGTCCAGATAGACCTGCAGATGGATTGGTTCATCTGCGGAGCCGTACTTCAGTTCGAGGCGGAAAGGGGCTTCCTTCGGCTCTGTGCCTGCCGGGGTGTGATAATTGCTGTATTTGGTCATGTAGGCCTGCTCCATGTTGGCGTTCATCGTGAACGATGCCTTGCCGTTGGCGTAGTCGGCGGTCAGTGCGGTGGGAGCGTTGCGCATCAAGACGCTCCTCAGCGCAACGCCGGCAATCGAGTTGCCTTGATAGAGTGAGGTATCCAGCTCATTGCCGAAAACATCCTTCACGCCGGTCATACCACTGACGGTGACCGCGATGGCATCCACATCCTGCACCGGGTACCAGAGCATTGCCGTGACGCCGTAGTCGTTCATGGAAAGCGCATCGGCGCTATACACTTTGCCATTGATGGTCACGCTGGCGCTTCTAAGATCCACGAACTCGCTAAAGGTAACTGTGATGGGCACGTGCTGTCCGCTGGCATAGGTTCCCGCCGGGGCCGTGACGCTTTGAATGGTGGGCTTGTCCGTGTCCACCAGCTTGGCGGAGACGTTGCTGGTATTGACGGTGGCGGAGGAGTTATTGTATCCGCCAAATACCTTATCAAAGTCTAGATACAGTCGGAAGGGCAGATAGTACTGCTGATCCACTCTGTTTTGCGTGGTAGACTGCAGGGAGATGTCGACCGTACTGCCCTTTTTAATCGTACAGTCCAGCGTTCTCGTTTTGTTGCTGCTGAGCTCCAGATCTGTTCCATCGAGCTTGTACTCCGTCAGATAGAACGGGGCACAGGGTTGGGCACTATTATAGCCATACGGCGCAGGGCCAGTATAGGCAGCTACGCTTTCTCTGCTCCAGTCAAACTTGATGCTGGCGTCGATTTGGTATGGCTGATAAAACTTGGGGGAGCTGTCGGGAAGCACCGAGTTGCGGGCACCCTCCAAAACTCTGATGGTATCGCTTAGTTCAACGAAGTTCGGATTGTTGGCACCGCCGCCGACAGTGTATCCATCTGCCAGCAAAGGAATCCACAATTCCGAAATTATTTCTCCTGGTTTTTTTTCGTAAGCATAGTCCGGCGCGATCATTGATGTTTTTATTGCGGGGGCGTCAACCGTCTTTCTTAGCTTGAGCTGACAGTGGTCGGCATAAGCGTCACCGTCATAGAACACCAGATTTTTCGCATCGTAAAATTCAATCATCCCCAGCAGGTCGCCATAGGAATAAGAATTATCGTGCCAGGCTGAGGTTCCTCCTTTGGTTGTAACCTTGACAGTGATTTTACAAATTAAACTGTAACCTGGGGCGACTTCGTCATAGATCAGCTTGTAAGACCCGTCGCCTTGATTGGCCCCACTCACCCCGTTTATCGAGACCTCCACATCGTCGATATACTCGCTGAGCTGGCCTTCTTGAATGCGGTAGGAAAAGCCGACCGGTTTTCCGCCGTATACAGTAAAAGTCCCGGAGTCCCAGCTGTTGTTTTTGAGATCCCCCAGCGTTAGGCTCGTCATGCCGCTCATATCCACCGTCTCAACGCCCTCAGGCTTTGTGGCAGAGGCGGGATACCGCAAACTGATGCCCTGCAGCTCCAGCTGCTCCATCAGGCTGTTGAGATTCTCCAGAGCTTCCCCGGTAAACTCCCTGCCGGAGAAATAGGTGTCCTTGATCCGCTGCAGCTCCTGTTCGATTTGGATCATGGTCTTCAAATCGCCCAGCGCCACCGGAGTCCCATCCACGTCGGCTATACGGGTGAGATCCGTGGCGGGATTTTCCAGCAGCTCCATGACAGCCGCCAGTGTCAACACCTGGCCGTCCAGCGTGATGGTTTGATCCACCTTGAAATTGCCGGCTTCATCCAGCAGCCCCAAAGCGTTCAGCACGGAACGCACTTGGTCGCTGCTGCCGCCGGTCAAGGCGGAGAGCTGCTCCAAAATCGCCTGATTTTCCTTGAGTGTGTTGCCCAGCGAATCGCTCAGCGCTGCAAACGCCGTAGTTGGCAGCAGCGTGAGCGTCATGCACAGGCTCAGCAGCGCCGCTAAAAACCTTTTCTTCATGCTTCCTCATCCTCCTTAGTTCGTTCCTCCTGTTTATTGTTTTTCTTTCTCAATCGTGTGCAAAACACGGTAACGACCACCGCCGCAATAAAGCAGATCACGCCAACCAACACATAGCTGCCCACGTTTTCCAGCAGCATCGTTGCGCCGTTTAAGCCCTGCACCGCACCCGGCGACCGGTCGGGGAAATGTCCCATCGCATAAATAAGGCAACAGCAAAGCGCAACAGACACAAGCGACAATCGCTCGGTGATGTGCTTTTCCTGTCGGCGGCGTATTTGCCACGCTCGGCTTTTGACAAGCTTCACACGCTGCCCGGTATCCATCATCAAAAACACTCCTTTCAAAAAAGCCTTAAAACAGGTATTCACTTATATAGGTACAGAAAAAAGCAAAACTACGCACCTAAAATTAAAAAAATTTTTATTTACACAAAAGGGTGTTGTTTTTAACACAACACCCTTTCAGACTGTCGACAAATTATCCGGAACGTGCAAGATATGATTTTTATATTTTAAAATTTACCGCTGGCACCGCCGCCGCCGAAACTTCCGCCGCCGCCGGAGAATCCGCCTCCTCCGCTGCTGCTTCCGCCTGAAAAACCACCGCCATAGTAACCGCCGCCGCTATGATAGCCGCCACGTCCGCCACGTCCGCCACGTCCTTTGATATTAGTGATAAATACCACAATCGCTAAAACTATGAAAAACACTACATATGTCATTATTTCAACCATACGGTCATCATCTTCTTCATCGGGTGTCGGTTC
>ENA-UEYG01002550-UEYG01002550.1-human-gut-metagenome-genome-assembly--contig:-NODE-2550-length-11439-cov-5.937511_pt1 | contig 11439 bp, 11 predicted proteins | sample MGYA00242933_ERZ507934 | MGnify/ENA primary metagenome ERZ507934 (study PRJEB26167, sample SAMN06115527) | human gut metagenome | host: Homo sapiens | place: China:Zejiang | collected 2015-11-10... | reverse complement strand
TCCTTGCCACGAAATGCGAGAAGGCAGGCTTTTGCCTGCCGTAAGCGAGCATTTCAAGTGTTAAATGCTCTAGGGGCTGAGGGCGCGGGGGAGGCGCCCCTTTTTAAAAGAGCCCTCCCCCGCAAAAAAGCTCCTCCCCTTTTTTTATTCTTTCTCCATTTCGCGGCCGCGCTGGTCGGCGGCGAGAACGGCATCTACCAGAAGGCCGGCGAGGCCGGCCTGGTCCAGGGCGTTGACGCCGGCGATGGTCAGGCCTGCGGGGGAGCAGACGTCATCGCGGAGCTGCATGAGGTGTTTGGAGCTTTTTTCAGCCATGAGGGCGGAACCGGCAAAGAGGGCAACGACCATGCGGCGGGCTTCGGCGTGTTGGAGGCCCAGGGTGACGCCTGCCTGGACCAAGCCCTGCATCATGGCAAAGACGTAAGCCGGGCCCGCGCCCACCAAGGCGGAAAAGGCCGTGAACCGGGCTTCGGGCAGGGGGATACAGAGGCCCAGGCAACCGAAGACCTGGAGCAGGAGGTCGCGAGTGTCGGGGCTGAGGGCCGGGTCGTCAAAGCAGAAGGCAAAGACGCCCTTGCCCACCAGCGCCGGGGTGTTGGGCATGCAGCGCACCACGGGGCAGCGACCTTCCACGGCGGCGGTCAGCCTGCCCATGTTCACGCCCGCCGCCACGGAAACCAGCACCTTGTGCGGGTTGAGGGCCGGGCGCAGTTCTTCCAGCACGGCGGCCGTCTGATAGGGCTTGACGGCCAGTACAACGACGTCGGCTGCAGCGGCCACGGCGTGGGCGTCCGGCAGGGCGCGCACGCCCAGGGTTTCCAGGGGGCGCAGTTTTTCCCGGGTGCGGTTGTAGCCGCAGAGGTCGTAGCCTTCGTGTCGGGCCAGTCCCGCCAGAATGGCCCCGCCCATATTGCCGCAGCCCACACACCCCACGCTGATGTTCATGATTTTACTCCACTATTTCCAGTCCGTTAAAGAAGTACCCCAGTTCAAAGGCTGCGGTTTCGGGCGCGTCTGAGCCGTGTACGGCGTTGGCCTCCAGGCTTTGGCCGTACTTGCGGCGCAGGGTGCCGGGTTCGGCCTTGGCCGGGTCAGTAGCGCCCATGAGGCCGCGCCAGGCGGCAATGGCGTTTTCACCGCGCAGGGCCACACAGACCACGGGGCCCGAAGACATATAGTCGGTCAGGCTTTCAAAAAAAGGGCGTTCCCGGTGCACGGCATAGAAGCCCGCGGCCTGGAGTTTGGAAAGGCGCAGCCGTTTGAGGCCCACAATGCGCAGACCGGCGGATTCCATAGCGGCCAGAATTTCGCCGCAGAGGTTACGGGCCACGGCATCGGGTTTGATGATGGCAAAGGTGGTCTGTTGCATGCTCACTCCTTGTTGGTTGGGTGGATGAAGGGGGCCGCGTACTGTTGCCGCGCCCAGAACCAGACAAGCCGCCGCAGGGGCACCAGGGCTACGCCTCCGCTGTCTGACCAGGCGCGCAGGGCGGCCAGGGTAACGCCGTAGGGGTGGCCGATGGCCACGGCCCAGCCCCGGCGGCGCGCTGTGTGGGCTGCTGCGTCCAGGGCCTGCAGCACGGCCTGCGGGTCGCGGTGCGAGTCCAGGAAAATGTCGCGCTCGGCGCTGACCAGGCCTGTCTGCCGTGCGGCGGCAGCCAGCAGCGCGTGGGGGCGGGTAACGCTGTCCAGCACCAGATAGCCCCGGCCCGCCAGCAGGGCGCAGAGGCGGCGGCAGGCGTCCACGTCGCCGGTGAAGGCCGAGCCCATATGGTTGTTCAGGCCGATAGCCGTGGGCAGGGCCTGGAGGTCTTCTTCCAGGGTCAGGGCCAGGTGGCGGGCGTCCATGTGGGTCAGCAGTGCGCCGGGGCCGGGGTTCGGCCGTCGGCCGTCCGGTCTGGGCAGGGCCTCCATGGGCAGGTGGATGAGGCTGTCCAGGCGGCGTTCTTCGGCCAGGCGCGCGGTTTCTGCGGCCAAAGGCGCGTGGGGCCAGATGGCCAGGGTCACGGGAAAGGGCAGGGCCGTCAAGGCTTCGGCCGCTTCCAGGCGCTGGCCCATGTCGTCCATGACGACGGCCAGGGCCGGCAAGGTGGGGGGGTGGGCCAGGTCCATAAGGATATTTTCACGCCCCGGAAAGTGAAAACTGTGGCTTAGGCGGCCGTTGACGCGGATTTCCAGTACGCCGGCGGCGGTCCAGAGCACATCGGTCTGGAAAGTGGCGGGATGGCTTTGTGCGGGGGTCGGACGGGCGGCGAAAGCCCCTTCCGGCCCGTGGTGCAAGGCGGCCAGCAGGGCCAGGGCCAGGCGGAGGGGCGCGCAGGGCCCGGTGACGGTATAGCGGCGGGGGGCCGCGTTCGCAGGCAGGGCAGGGGTGTCAACCGCGCCCAGTGGGGGCGTCAGGCTGCGCTGCCAGCGCGCCCTCGGCAGGGCCTGGGGCAGGATTTGCTCCACCAGGGCGTCCAGATGCTGCAATATTGCCACGCTGGCTGGTTCTTCCGGTGCAGGGAGCCCGGTCGGCAGATGGGGGAGCTCGGCCTTGGGCGCCGGGAACTGCTGCGGGGTGAGCAGCCAGACCAAAAGGAAGCAGCCTGCCAACCAGGCCAGACCACCGAGAAAAAGGCGGGTGGAAGCGGGCAGCCCTGGGGGCGACATCCCGGCGGGGTTGCGCGGGTGGGGGCGCTCAGGCGCGTTGCGACGCCCTGCCCCTTGGTGGGGCAGGGCGTCGCCGGAAGTGGTGGGGGAAGCCTGCGGCCGCATGGCCCGCCGGTCCTAGTTGCGGAGTTCGCGCATTTTGGGCAACCCTTTGACCAGTTGCAGGCCCATGCGCAGCTGGTTATCGCGGGCCAGTTGTTCCTGCACGTCGCCCTTGCTGTCTTTGGCCTTGGCGGGCTTTTTGGCTTTGCCGTTTTCCAGGTGCCGGTTAAGATCCTGTTCGCGCAGGAGGAAGCGGCCGTCCTTGTCTTCGGCGCGGGGCGGCTCAAAGGGGATTTCCAGGTCCGGCACAATGCCTTCGGCCTGGATGGAACTGCCGTTGGGCGTGTAGTAGAGGGCCACGGTCAGCTTGAGGCCGGAGCCGTCGGTCAGCGGAATGATGTTTTGCACCGAGCCCTTGCCGAAGGAGCGCTCACCGGCAATGAGCGCACGTTTCTGATCGCGCAGGGCGCCGGCCACAATTTCCGAGGCCGAGGCGGAGCCCGCGTTGATCAGTACCACCAGGGGCACGCGCACATCATCGTTCTGTTTTTTGGCCGTATAGACGCGTTCGGTATTTTCGCGGCGGCCTTTGATGGAAACGATGGTGCCGCCTTCGAGGAAGGTGTCGCTGACGCTGACGGCCTGGTCCAGCAGACCGCCGGGGTTGTTGCGCAGGTCCAGCACTATGCCTTTAAGGCCACCCTGGGCCTTGCTTTCTTTTTCCGCCGCTTTGAGCGCGTCGTGGAGCTCTTCTGTGGTGCGTTCGGAGAAGCGGGTAAGGCGCACCCAGTAGTAACCCTCGTCCAGTTTCTTGGATTTGACGCTGATGAGGGGGATGGCGTCGCGCACGATATGGACGGTCTGCGGGGCCTTGGCATCGCTGTGCAGGATGGTGAGCTCCACTTCCGAGCCTTTGGGCCCGCGAATGCGGGAGACCACTTCCTGCAAGGAAAGCTCCTGGGTGGCCTGACCGTTGATGGACAGGATCACATCGCCGGACTGCAGCCCGGCGCGAAAGGCGGGGGTATCCTCAATGGGCGTGACCACGGTGACCTGGCCGTTTTCCATGGAAATTTCAATGCCCACGCCGAAAAATTCGCCGGAGGTGGTCTCCTGCATTTCTTTATATTCTTCTGCAGTGAGGAAGGTGGAGTGGGGGTCGAGCCCCTGCAGCATGCCCTTGACGGCGCCGTTAATGAGGTCCGTTTGCGTGACGTCGCGCACATAGTAGCGCTCCACCAGGTCAAGTACCTGGCTGAAGCGTTTGAGGGCCTCGTATTTGTTGGGGGCCTCCTTGGGCGGATCTTTTTTTTCGGCGCCCAAGGCGGGGCCGTGCAGAACGGTCAGTCCAAGGCACAACACAAGGCAAAAACGGGAAAAAACGCGCATGACCATGCTCACCCCACACGATGGGAATTTGACGCCGCGCCCCGCTTGCGCCGTTGCGGGCGTACATCGGCGGATACTGACCCTTTTCAGCCTAAATTGCAACGGCGCGGGCGCATCATCCGGCGGCGCTTAAGGGGCTCATGGCCCGCAGCAGGTTGCTGAACAGGGCGTCCAGCCCGCTCACAAACACGGCCACATGCTCGGAAAGCACCACCAGCAAAAGTCCGGTAAAGAAAAATCCCACCCCAATCTTGATGGGGAAGCCGAATTCCATGATGTGGATTTGCGGCGAGGTGCGTGAAACCAGCCCCAAAGACACTTCCACCAGGAACAGAGCGACCATGACCGGAGCGGCGATCTGCAGGGCCAGCACGAACATCTGCCCCGCCAGGTGGAGAATCTGATGCAGCACCACGGAACCGAGCAGCAGCCCCCCAGGGGGCACCAGACTGAACGAGGCCGCAAAGCCCCGCAGCATGTAAAGATGGCCGTTGAGGGCCAGGAAGGTCAGGGCCGTGACCATCCAGAGAAAAAAGGCCGTGATGCCCGTCTGGTTGCCGGTGAGGGGGTCGGCGAAGTTGATCATGGTGAAGCCCATCTGAAAGCCCAGCAATTCGCCGCCGGCCTGGATGCCCATGAACAGAAAATTGACGGCCATGCCCAGGACCAGGCCCAACACCAGCTCGCCCAGAAGCATGAGGGCCACATCGAAAGGGTGCTGCGGCATGGGCGCCTGCACCGCCAGGTTGGGCCATATTCCCAAAGAAAGAACAATGGTTATGGCTGCCTTGACCTGTATGGGGATGTTGTTGGTGGAAAAGATGGGCAGCATGAAGACCACAATGCTCACGCGCATGATGGTAAGCAGCAGGCTAAACATGTCTGCCGGGTTGTAGCTGAAGACGTCCATGCCTGGAGGTTTGCAAAAAAGCTGCCAAAACTGGAGGAAGGGCAAAGGGCGTAAAAAAAAGCCGCCCTCCTGAAGGAGGGCGGCCGTACTGCCGGAGCAGACCTAGCCTAGTGGGCGATGACGCGGAAGTCGTCGCGGCGGTTCTTGGACCACGCGGCTTCGTTGTTGCCCTGGACGGCCGGATTTTCCTTGCCGTAGCTGATCATCTCAAGCTGGCTGGGGTTCACGCCCAGCATGACCATGTACTCATAGGCGGCGCGGGCGCGGCGTTCGCCGAGGGCGAGGTTGTACTCCTGGGTGCCGCGTTCGTCGCAGTTGCCTTCGATGCGCACGCGGATGGAGGCGTACTTCTTGAGCAGATCGGCCTTGGTCTTGAGCATGTCTTTGTATTCGGCCTTGATGTCGAATTTATCAAAGGCAAAGTAGACGCGGGCGTCGGTGATCTGCTGGATGGCGGCGCGCATTTCAGGGGTCATGCCGTCATCGTAGCCGGGTTCGCTGGTGGTTTTTTTTGCGCAGCCGAAACCGGCGGCAAGGGCCATGACCAGAGCGAGAATAAGAGCGTAGCGTTTCATTGTGTCCTCCTGAACAGCTCATTCTCCAAAAAAAATATGATACCTTTCCTTTCTTCACACACGAGGCCGTTTTGCCCTCGCATATAAGATGGTATCTGCAGTGAGAGTTTTGTCAAGAAGCGTGTGGCCCCTTTCGGGGCACTTTGTAAAATATTTTTTACCCGGCCGTCAAAATCTGCGCGGGGCAAGGCTTTGCGGCCGGGGATCTGACAAGGCTATTTCGCGGCGCCGGGCATGCCCCAGCGCGGGAAGGAGGCGGGCCCGCCGCCCGTGGGCACGCGCTTGGCATCGCCGCCGTGCCTGGTGGTGAGGTAAATGCCGCGCCCGCCGCCCCTGGTGGAGGCAAAAGCGATGAAGTAGCTGTCCGCACAGAAGGAGGGCTGCTCGTCGCTGCCGGGGCCGAAGGTGATCTGCCGCTCCATGCCCGTGAGCATGTCCTGCACAAAAATGCGGTGGCCGAAGTCTGTCATGCGGCTGTAGACCACTAGGGTGCCGTCGGGGGAGAGGTTGGCTTCAGTATTGTAGGTGCCGTTCATGCTGACGCGGGTGGTGCTGCCGCTGCTCAGATCCTTGAGGAAAATCTGCGGCCCGCCCAGCCGGGAGGAGGTAAAGGCCATCTTGGTGCCGGTTTTATCAAAGGTGGGGGACACATTGATGGAATTGCCCTGTTCCAGCACCCTTTCTTTCTGGAAGACGTGGTTAAGCTGGAAGATGACCGGGTACTTGCCGTTGGAAAGGGCCACGGCTACCTTATTGTCGGGCATAAAGGCCGGACCGATGACCACGTTGCCGGGAAAGCGGATGCGCTGCACCTTGCCGGTGGAGCGGTCCCATACGCCCAGAGCGTGGGATTTCTGGTCAATGTGGGTAAAGACAATGAAGCGCCCGTCGGGCGACCAGGCCGGGGACATGGATTCGCCGGCCAGGTTGGTGATCTGCCGCAGGTCGCGGCCCGTGGGTTTGACCAGCCAGACGTTGGCGCTGAGTTTGCCCGTCTTTTTCACAAAGGTCAGCGTGGAGCGGAAAAAAGAGCCGTTGCCCGTAAGGGCTTCCAGCAGGTCGGCGCAGAAACGGTCCGCCACTTCGGGCAGATCGCGGGAAGAAACCTTGGGGTATTCCTTGCCGAACAGGCGGCCGCCCGTGTTGGTTTCAAACGCGCGGATCTGCACCGGGCGGGTGCCACTGTCGCCCTCGGGCCAGAAGGTGGTCACCACAATGTCGGAACCAGCCAGCTGAAAGCGTTTGAAATCCAGGCTGGGCGGTTCGTAGCCCGCCAGCAGCACGCCGCCCAGCACAGCCCTGGGGTCCGTGAGGCGCATAAAGGGCAGAAAACTGAGGTTCTGTTCCACAATTTTCTGCAGTTCCGTGCCCATGCCGCTGGCCTGGGTCTGCGGGCCTTTGATGGGCGCGGCCAGGGCCAGATTGACGATGTTCTGGCCAGGGCCGTAAATGTCCACGCGCATGGCGGCCTGCGCACCGCCCTCCAGCGCCAGCCAGAGCCCCAGAGTGAGGAGAAGCAGCACTTTTTTCATGGTTATCCCATCCTTCCTTACCGTAATGGTCTTGAAATCTGTGTAGAAAATTTTGACCACGGCGTGCGGTCTGCAGGCCTGCGCCGTTGTGGGGCCGCCGACGTCAGCCAGTCAGGGCCGGAGCAGCACAAGGGTGAATTCCAGCCTGCCGCCCTGGCCCTGCGGTGGCGGCGGTACGCTGCCCGCACGGCGTATGCCGAGGCGTATATATCTGTCAAGGAGCTTGTCGCCTGTATCTCGCAACACTGTAAAATCCTTGATTTCTCCGCTTTGCGAATCCACTTCCAGGCGCAGCGGCACGCGGTATTCGCCGGGTGCGGTTTCCGCCGGGATGACAATATGTTCGCGCAGCCGTCGGGAAACAGCGCGCGTATAGCGCTGCAAGGCCGCTTTGTCCGGCGCGCTGCCCGCCGTTTTGTCCGCCTGCACGGCAGGGACGGCGTGCTGCCGGGGCTCTGCTGCCGGGGTAACAGGCCTTCCGGCGGCCGCCGGAAAGGGGGCCGCCGGGAGCACTGACGGGGCAGGCTGTTGCGCAGCGGCGGCGGGCGTTTGCGCCACTGCGGCCCCGGCCGTCTGGCGGGCCAGCTCTTCGGCTTTTTCGCGGGCGCGGTCTTCGGCCGCAGCCGCGCGGGCGTCGCTTATGGCGGCCTCGGCCTTGGTGCGGGCGCGTACTTCGGCGCGCAGGGCTTCTTCACTGCTGGGGGCCGTAAGTCGCGGCTTGCCTTTGGGCGTGCCGGTCCAGAAGGCCAGTTGCACTTCCAGGGGTTGGGCGTAGGGCGGGACGCCGTAGCCGCCGCCCTGGCGCACGGCCCCGCAGGCGGAAATATCCAGGGCTTCCATGCCGGAAGAACGCAACGGCACGCAGTCCGTCACCGCGCCCTTTGCGTCCACCCGCACGCGCAAACGGACTATGAAGTCCCCTTTAAGCGCGGGCGGCGGGGCCCAAACGGCCACGATTTTTTCCAGCATTTTTGCGCCGTAGCCGTCACCCTGGTCCAGAGCCGCGCCGGCAGCGGCCTGCGCCTGCGGCAGAAGCGGGCCGGGCGCGCACAGGGGCGACAGCACGCCCGCCCACAGGCAGGCGAACGCCGCAACTACGGCGCAACGCTGGTGTGTAAAAATGGGGGAAGGCATGGTGTCCGTCCTCCTCTGGACTTCCTGGCGGGCCGTGGGCGCGCCGGCCGGAGGCTAGCGCCCCATGAGCTCGTCCAGGGTGAACACCAGGTCCAGGTCGGTGTATTCCGCCGAAGGGGGCGGCGGGAACTGTCCGCTCTGGCTGGTGCGGATAATGGCGTTCACGGCCGAAGCGTCAAACTGCGCGTTGCCCGAACCGCGCGTTACGGCGGTCTGCTGCACGCGGCCCTGCAGGTCCACCTTGACGTTGACCACGCAGACCAGGTTGACGCGTCCGGCCGAGGCAAAGCCCCAGTTGGGGCGCACGGCCAGCATAACCTGGCCCATGTAGACGTCGCCCAAACCGCCGCCGCCGGGGCCGGAGCCTTCGCCCCCGCCGCCGCCGCGGTTGCCGCCGGCCCGCCGCTGGGCCTGAGCCAGGGCCTGCTCCACGGCAGTGCCCCGGTCGCCGGAATCGGCGCGCGAGGTGGCTTTGCGGGCGTGCTGCAGGGCTGCGGCCACGGGATCCTCAGCCGTACTTTTGCCGTTTTTGTCCGCTTTTTTGCTGGGCTGCGGTTTGGTCGGCTCCGGCTTTTTTGTATCCTTGGGCGCTTCTTTTTTGGGCTCTTCTTTGGGTTTGTCCTTTTTTTTCTGGGCTATGGGCTTGGCGTCCTCTTTGGGCGCGGGTTTTGGTTCCGGCTTGGGCTCGTGTTTGGGTTCCGGTTTGGGCGCCGGCTTTTTAACGGGTGCAGCCTCTTGCCTGGGCGTGGGCGGCAGGGGCGTGGGCTCCTTGATCTCCGCCCGTTCGGGCGCAGCCACTTCGGCCTTGGGCGCGGGCGGCGTGGGGGCCAGGGGCCCGTCGCCGGGCTGGCCCATATGCCCCAGGATGGGGGAGGGCGTCCGGTTGCCGCCGGGCGCGCCTTCCACCAGGCTGATCATCACCGGCGGCGTGTCCAGCCGTACCGGCGGCCGACTGGGCCAGAACCAGACAAGCAGAAATATCGCCAGATGCAGGCAGAAGGAGAGGACGTAAGAGGCCATGCGCATGGGAGTTACCTGGAGCGGCGGCCGCCCTGATTGCGGTTGCCGCCGGCGGAGGCTGCTTCGTCGGGCTTTTCGGCGATGACGCCCAGTTTTTCAATGCCCACAGCCTTGATGTGCCCCATAACCTCTACCACCGTGCCGTAGGGCACGGCCTTGTCCGCCTGGAGGAAGAGGGTTTTGTTCTTTTCCTTGACCAGACGCTGCAGGTAGCCTTCCAGATCCTCCATGCTGTCCACGGCGTATTCGTCCAGATAGATTTTGCCGTCATTGCGCACGGTAAGCACCATGTGGTCCGCGTCGGTGGGCAGAACCTCCACCTGCTTGGTCTGGGGCAGATCCACGTCCAGCCCCTGGCTCATCATGGGGGTGGCCACCATAAAGATGATGAGCAGCACCAGCATCACGTCCACAAAGGGAGTGACGTTGATGTCCGAAACAAATTTGTTGCCGCCGCCCACGTTCGCGCCCATCTTACATCTCCGTGGCGCCCATGCGCTGTACGTGGCGATGGGCGTTGAGTTCGCGCTGCACGCGGTTAAGGAACACGCCGGCAAAGTTGACCAGCAGAGTATCCACCTGCGAGAGCTTGCCCATGAAGATGTTAAAGCCAATGGTGGCCGGTACGGCCACGGCCAGGCCGATGGCTGTGGCCACCAGGGCCTCGGAAATGCCGGGGGCCACGGTGGCCAGAGAGGCGGATTTGAGCATGCCGATGGAGTGGAAAGAGCTCATAATGCCCCAGACCGTGCCGAACAGACCGATGAAGGGCGCGGTATTGGCCGTGGTGGCCAGCAGCGAAAGGGAACGCTGCAGCCGCGCCAGTTCGGAGCCCACGCCCTGGCGCAGGGCGCGGCGCACGTTGTCCACCACCACATCGCTGCTGTTGCCCAGCTCTTTGGAGCGGTTGAATTCCTGCACGCCCTGATGGGCTATATAGTAGAGGGGGGAAGTGGGATCCGCGCCCAAGGACTGCACGGCGTCACGCAGGTTGGGGGCTTTCTCAAACTGCCCGGTGCCCGCCAGGGCCTTTTTGTTGGCGGCGGTGAGGGCGATGTACTTCTGGATCATCAGCCCCCAGCTCATGATGGACATGCAGAGCAACAGCAGCAGCACGCCCTTGGCGACAAGACTGGCTTGCGCGATCATTGAAAAAAAACTGAATTCCATGCGGCCTCCCTGATGACGACCCTCGGCGTTGGCGGACACAGCCCGGCTGTGGACCGGGCGCGGCCAAACGCAGCAGACACCGCGTTTTTTTGGAGCCTTGTCCGCTCTGGGGCGGACAGGCTTGGTACGGCGCTGCGCGCGGGACTGCCCGCCCGCCGGGTTCTGCGCGCAGAATGCACCGGTGGCCGTAAATTTTCAAGATTTATTTTAGAGTACCGGCGGGGTCATGCAGCACGCTTTACAACTAAGAGAGGGTAGAAAAAAAGATCTGGCAGGGAAAGCCGCTTCAGGCGGTCTTTTGCGACAAAAGTAAAACTTTTTGGGCGCAGGGTGTTGACAAAGGGGGGCCTCCCGGCTACATTCCGGTTTCGCGACGAGGGACGGTTTTTGAAACAAAGGCAAAAAGAAATTTTGCCGGAAGCGAAAAAAAACGGTTGACTCCGGAAGCGAAGGGGAGCATAAACACTCCTCGCGCCGGCCGAAAAGGTTCGGCGGGGCCGGAAGGCCCGGTGGTTCATTGACAAGTGAATAGCGAGTGGGAAGGAAATCTTTGAGATTCCGATTTTCGCCCGCAAGGGTGAGAATCTTGTACAGAATTTGAACTGGAGAGTTTGATTCTGGCTCAGATTGAACGCTGGCGGCGTGCTTAACACATGCAAGTCGAACGCGAACGGGGCTTCGGCCCCAAGTAGAGTGGCGCACGGGTGAGTAACGCGTGGACAATCTGCCCTTATGACTGGAATAACAGTTGGAAACGGCTGCTAATACCGGATACGCTCAGGAAGAACTTTTTGAGGAAAGGCGGCCTCTGCTTGCAAGCTGTCGCATAAGGATGAGTCCGCGTCCCATTAGCTAGTTGGCGGGGTAACGGCCCACCAAGGCAACGATGGGTAGCCGATTTGAGAGGATGATCGGCCACACTGGGACTGAAACACGGCCCAGACTCCTACGGGAGGCAGCAGTGGGGAATATTGCGCAATGGGCGAAAGCCTGACGCAGCGACGCCGCGTGAGGG
>ENA-UEYG01002545-UEYG01002545.1-human-gut-metagenome-genome-assembly--contig:-NODE-2545-length-11472-cov-3.430452_pt1 | contig 11472 bp, 4 predicted proteins | sample MGYA00242933_ERZ507934 | MGnify/ENA primary metagenome ERZ507934 (study PRJEB26167, sample SAMN06115527) | human gut metagenome | host: Homo sapiens | place: China:Zejiang | collected 2015-11-10... | reverse complement strand
GGTGAGTTCTTCCTGCACCGTGCGGTAGACCGCACTAGGGGATATGAGGTTCCGTGTGTGTGTTACAGATGGTGCTTTTTCCGAAGAAATGCAAATATTTTGCCTCTCTATTAGGCCGAGGTAGTGCAAAATCTTTTCGCGCAGGAATTCGAGAATCGGGACCATGCGCTGTTTGTCTCCCTTGCCCCGGACCCGCAGCGAGGTGTAGTCGGCCGAAAAGTCGCTGCGGTCGATGCCGACCAGCTCGGCCAGACGCAGTCCGCAGGCGTAAAACATCAGGATGATGAGCGAGTTGCGCTCGGTCAGGAAATCCTCGCTGTCCGGTCCGCATTCGCTGACGATGGTCGTCATGCGGCTTTCGGGAACGAATGCCGGCAGGCGGCGTGAGGTTTTGAGCGTCGAAATCATGCGGAAAATATCCTTTTCGACGGCTCCCGTGCGGTGCAGCCACCGGAAAAAGGCCCGGAGCGAAGCCACTTCGCGGTTCATCGACCCGGCACTGAGCTTTCCCTCCTCCGTGCGGAAAATGATCCATTCGCGGATCTGCTCGGTCGTGACCGACCGCGGGTCGAACCGCGACTCGTCGCAGTCCAGCCACGCGAGGAACTGCTCCACGTCGTGCTTGTAGTTGCGCACCGTGAGCGGCGAGTAGCGCCGCTCGGCGGAGAGATATCGGATGAATTCCGTCAGCATGCGGCAAAGATACGGTTTTTTCGTATTTTTGCGTATTCATAAATAGTATGCCATGAAACGAATCTTCATTTTAGCCTTTCTGCTGGCGTGGCTGACGGCGCAGTTTGCCGCCGCCGCTGCGGTCGATACGCTTGCGGTGCGCAGCGCTTCCATGGACCGCGACATTCCCGTGATCGTGATTCTGCCCGACGGAGCTTCGCCTGCGAATCCCTGCCCGACGGTCTATCTGCTCCACGGTTACGGCGGCAATCAGACGACGTGGCTCCGGATCAAACCGTCGCTGCCCGCCATCGCCGACCGCGAAGGAATCGCCTTCGTCTGTCCCGACGGCGCGACGAGCTGGTACCTCGACAGCAAGGTGCGGGCGAAGAGCCTTTACGAGACTTTCATGACGCGGGAACTGCTTCCGGCCGTCGAGGAACGTTATCCCGTTTCGCGCGACCGCAGCGGACGCGCGATCACGGGCCTCAGCATGGGCGGCTTCGGCGCCGTGTCGCTGGCGATCAGGCATAAGGAGCTGTTCGGGGCCGTCGGCAGTACGAGCGGCGGGCTGGATATCCGCCCGTTCCCCGAAAACTGGGAGATTCCGCAGCTGCTGGGCACGCAGGCCGAGCATCCCGAAGCTTGGGAGGCAGCTACGCCGATCAACCTGATCCCGCGTATCGCCGACGGCGATCTGGCGATCGTTATCGACTGCGGTTACGACGATTTCTTTTTCGGGGTGAACAACGACTTCCATGCCGAGCTGCTGCGCCGCGGCATCATGCACGACTTCTATGTGCGTCCCGGCCGTCACAACAACGAGTATTGGGGCAATTCGATCGACTACCAGATCGTATTTTTCCGCAACTTCTTCTTTCGGGACAAATAGTTGGGCCGATGAAAGAGAGCTGGAAACCCGGAACGCTCATCTATCCGCTGCCGGCGGTGCTGGTGAGCTGCGGCGCGACGCCCGGCGAGTATAACCTGCTGACCGTGGCGTGGACGGGGACGGTCTGCACCGATCCGCCGATGTGCTACGTCTCGGTGCGGCCCGAACGCCACTCCTACGGGATTATCCGCCGCACCGGCGAGTTCGTCATCAACCTCACGACCCGCGGTCTGGCCCGCGCCGCAGACTGGTGCGGCGTGCGTTCGGGCCGCGATTACGACAAATTCCGCGAAATGGGCCTTACGCCCGGCAAGGCGCTCAAGGTCGCCGCGCCGATCGTCGAAGAGTCTCCCGTGAGCATCGAGTGTCGCGTGCGGCAGGTGCTTGAACTGGGTACGCACGACATGTTTCTGGCCGAGGTGGTCGCCGTGCAGGTCGATGCCGATTATATCGACCCTGCCACGGGCCGTTTCTGCCTCGAACGGGCCTGCCCGATCGTCTACTCCCACGGCGAATATTTCGCGCTGGGCGAAGCGCTCGGCCATTTCGGCTGGTCGGTGCGGAAAAAGCCGCGGCCGAAAACGTCGAAATCCGTGGCCGGAACAAAGCCCGTGGCCGGAACAAAATCTCTGACCGGAAAGAAACCCGTGGCCGGAACAAAGCTCGTGGCCAAAACGAAATCTCTGACCGGAATGAAGCCTGCATCCGGTGTAGAATCTGCGGACCGGACTTCCTCCGCATCCGCAATGCCTTCGGCATCCGCCTTGTCTTCCTCCGCATCCTCCGCCGCATTGTCAGCCGGCCCCAACTCAGACCCCAACCCAAGCCGCAACTCAAGCCGCAATCCGAAACGCAACCCGGATCGCAGGCAGGGGCGAAAGTCGGGAACCGAAAAACCGCGCCGCCGATGAAGGCGATGTTGAAGGAGGGCGCCGGGCTTTCGAACGGTTTGTTATGCACGCTGGCCGTCATCGCCGGCGTGTCGGTCGCCAATCTGTACTACAATCAGCCGCTGCTCGACATGCTCCGGCAGGATCTGGGCACCACTACGCTCGCCGCCAACCACGTCGCCCTCTTTTCGCAGCTGGGTTATGCGCTGGGGCTGCTGTTCATCATACCCCTCGCCGATCTTTTCAGCCGCAGGCGCATCGTACTGGTCAACTTCCTGCTGCTGGCCGTTTCGCTGCTGGCGATCGCCACGGCTTCCGATATCCGTGTGATTCACGGGTTTTCGCTGGTAACGGGCGTCTGCTCAGTCATTCCGCAAATCTTCATTCCGCTGGCGGCGCAGTATTCGCGCCCGGAATATAAAAACCGCAATGTCGGGATTGTCCTTTCGGGCCTGCTGACCGGAATCCTCGCTTCGCGCGTGGTCAGCGGTGTTGTCGGCGAGCTTTTCGGCTGGCGCGAAATGTATTTCGCCGCCGCCGGACTCATGGTCGTTTCGGCGGCCGTCGTGCTGTATGTACTGCCCGATGCGCGCCCCAACTTCCGGGGAACCTATGCCGCCCTGATGAAGTCGCTTCTTACGATCGTCCGGCGCTATCCGACGCTGCGGCTTTATTCCGTGCGCGCCGCGCTGGCTTTCGGCTCCTTTTTGTGTTTCTGGGCGTCGCTCGCCTTCAAGATGGCGCAGGCGCCGTTTTATGCCGGCAGCAACGTCGTCGGCATGCTCGGCCTCTGCGGAATCGCGGGCGCTTTGACGGCGACCTTTGCCGGGAAGTACATCCGGCGCGTCGGCGTGCGCAGGTTCAACTATATCGGCGTCGGCCTGCAGATCCTCGCATGGCTGCTGTTCTTCTTCGGTGCGGATTCCTATGCGGCGCTTGTCGCCGGAATCGTCGTTGTCGATATCGGCATGCAGTGCATCCAGCTCAGCAATCAGGCCACTCTGTTCGAACTCGATCCCTCGGCTTCGAACCGGATCAACACGATTTTTATGAGCACCTACTTCGCGGGAGGTTCGCTCGGCACGCTGCTGTCGGGAGCCGCATGGTCGCTTTACGGCTGGACGGGAGTCGTCGCGGCGGGAATCCTGCTTTCGTCCGCCTCGCTGCTCGTCACGCTCTGCACGAAAAAATAGCGGTCCGTTCCGCCTGTGCGCGATGTCTGCCTGCGGCGGTCTTTCCCGGAAACAGCGTGTCCTTTGAAGATACGGCAATCCCCGCAACCCATGCAGGTTGCGGGGATTTGTCTGAAGTCCGGGGATGCTTCCTTTTGCCGCTTCCCGCCTGTCCGGCGGAAAGCTTTGCCGGTCGAGACCTGCCGGCAGGCTCCGGCCTATTCGACCACCTCGATCCATTCGCCCTTTTTGAGCGCGCGGACCGAGTTGTCGTACATGGCTTCGCAGTAGATCGACGGCAGGTAGTAGCGGCCCTTGTATGTCGCCGTCAGCTTGACCGGTATCTCCTTGCTTTCGCCCCGTTTCAGGTCGAAGTAGCTCAGCACCCGGTCGTCGCGGATGTCCTGATAGGTGACCGACGAGAGGTCCCGTTCCGAAGTTATCTCCCAGCCCGCCGGAACGATATGTGTCAGCGCCAGATTGGTGTATTTCTCATAGCCGCTGATGTTCGAGACGGTCACCACGGCGTAGAAATCCGTCGAAGCGCGGATCGACTTGGGGTCTACGGCCTTGCCGTCCATGTCCGTATACCGGACGGCGATGCGGATGTTGTCGGCCGCCTCCGTCTCTTCGCCCTTGGCGGGGTTGTAACGCTGGCTGACGACGGCGTACAGACTCTCCTTGCCGTTGTTCGTCACCCCGGTCTCTTCGGTCAGCGGCATGCTGACGAAGGATTTGTCGGTTCGGATGCTCTCTTTGCCCGCTTTGGCGTCGATGCCGGTCTGGCCCGACACGATGAAGTTGGAGAGAGTGCTGAGCATCCACGCCGTAGACTGCGTGCTCAGCCACTTCTCCTTCTTGAGGATGTCGGACATCTTCAGGGCCGTGCGGAACGCCTCTTCCCGCTTGCCGAGCAGCGTCTGCGTCATGAGCACCACGGCCATCTGGCGTTCGCTGCTGTTGTAGGTGTCGTCGTACGGATCGACCTTGCCGGTCTGGCCGCTTCCGCCCTGCGCGGTCAGCTCTTCGGCTACCTTCCGGTTGCCGTCCAGCGCATAGGCCGCCGCCAGCATCCATTTGACGTCGTTCTTCAGGTCGGCGGCTTTCTCCCTCAGCCGGTTCATGGCGCCCCGGTCGGCCATGTTGTTGAGCGCCAGAACGTACTGGGCGTAAGCCTGCGTCAGGAAGCTGTCCGCTTCGTTGCCGCGCAGGTATTTGAGCGCGCGGTCGAGCATCGGGCGGTCGATGGCGTAGCCGTATTTCGCGGCTTCGGTCAGGAAGTGGGCCGCATAGGCCGTTCCCCACTCGGAGCTGTTCGAACCTCCGCTCCAGTAGGCGAACGATCCGTTGTAGAGCTGGTAACCGCCCAGACGCGACAATACGCTCTTGACGTTGCGGTCGATGTCCTGAAGCGTCCGGACGTCGCACTCCATGACGGCGGGCAGGTAGAGCTGCGGGAATGCGCCGGAGGTGATCTGCTCGATGCAGCCGTGGGGGTACCTCACCAGATATTCCATGCGGCGCGTGAGGTCTGCGGACGGGATCGACGAGAGTTCGAGCTTCGCGTTTCCGGTATCCTTCAGGGGCCTGAGGGCGATCGTTTTGCCCGGCTCCAGCATGTAATCCTCCGACGTCGTTACATAGGGGTTGGGTTCGCGTACGTCCAGCTCGATCTCCGAGACGGAGCTGTCGCCGGAGGAGGTCGCCGTGACCCGAACCTTTCCGACGCCCGTCTCCTTGTTGACTTTCAGCCGGAACGTTACGACCTCCTCGCCGCTTTGACTGAGGGCGATCGTCTTGCTGCGCGGTCCGACGGCCGTGAAGAGTTCGTTCGCGGAGACTTTCAGGTCGATCTTGCCGACTCCCTTTTCGAGGGCGAAAACCGTCACCGGCAGCTCCACCTCTTCGTCCGTGGAGACCACGCGCGGCAGTGTGGCCTGCACCAGCAGCGGTTTTTTCACTTCGGCGACCTTCTCCGCGGCGCCGGAAGCCCGTCCGTTCGAAGCCACGACCATCACGCGCACCGACCCGAAATAGGGCGGCAGCGCGATTTTGTGGGTGTTGGTTTTGCCTGCGCCCAGCTTCTGCGCTTCGAGGAACCGCACGACGGGTTTGAACCGCTGCGCCTTCAGTGCGCCGGTGTTCTGCTGCTCCGCGTCGCCGCCGATGGCGAACAACTGTTCGATCCTGCCGCCGTAGGCGCCGATCACGTGGTCGAACATGTCCCACGTCCGTACGCCCAGCGCCTCCGTGGCGTTGAAATGGAGGTAGGGGTTCGGCGTCTTGAAGCGCGTCAGTCCCAGCAGGCCCTCGTCCACCAGCGCCAGCACATAGCTCATCTTCTTGCCGTCCTTTTCCCGGACCTTTATCGTGATCTCCGACTCCGGTCTGACCGTTTCGGGCATGTCGATCACCGGATCGAGCTTCGTGGCGGCGTCTTCGACGTTGAGGCGGACCACGCCGAACAACCTTATCGGCGCGTCGTTGTGCGTATGGTTATGGGGCTGGACGAGCGTCACCGAGGCGTAGACGTTGGGAGCCATTCCCGCTTTGATCGGTATCTCGAACGCGGTCTGTTTGTCGGCGCAGTCGATCCAGAAACTTTCCCGTACGACGCTGCCGCTCTCGACGCTCACCAGCGCCCGCGCTCCCGGCGAAGAGGGGATCGTGATCTTCGCCTTGTCGCCCGGCGCATATTTCTCCTTGTCCTTGGTCACGGCGAGTCGGGTGGCTGCGTCCGTCACCGAGGAGACGTCGCCCCGCCAGTCGGAGGACGATACGCAAACGACCTGAGTCGCAGCGTGTTCATGGCCCGAACCGGTCACGCGGATCATATAATAGCCGTAATCGCCTGCGCTCCAGCGCATCGCGACCTGCCCCGCGCCGTCGGTCAGGGTCGTCTGCAATGTCTTGTAGCAGGTGTTGAGCGCATTTTTCGCATAACGGGCCTGCGAGTCCGACGCGGCGTCCCACCACCAGTAGGAGGTGATCTTGTAGACCGAGACGAGCACCTCTTCCCTGCCGGGCAGGGGACGTCCCTGCGCATCGAGCATGACGATGCGCAGCAGATGTTCTTTTTTGCTGTCGAGGTATTCGTCGCCCCAGTCGCTCGTCTGGGGCGTCACTCCGATTCCGAAATAGGCGTCGTAGGGCGACACGGGGATGATCTGCTGATCGACGCTGAAATCGCCGCTCTTTTCGAAGACCTTCACCGTGAATTTGCCGCTCAGCATGCCGGGGCTGAGCCCCTCCAGCGAAGCGAGTCCGCCGGTCGTCAGCTGCAGCGTTCCCTGCTGGTCCGTGGTGCCGGAGACGATCTCCCGCTCCTCGGTTTCGAAATATTTCGTCGCGTCGTCGAACGAGTACTTCTCATAACCCTTGAAACGCGTCGGAATCTGCCTGAGCTGCGCCTGAAGCGTCACTTTTGCGCCGTCCGCCGGAGCGCCGTGCAGCCATTTGGCCGTCAGGCTGCCCGTGAACTTTCGGGCGTCGATCCGCCTGCCGTCACCGAGCCGCATGTCGATTTTCATCCGGTTGGGCTTGATGGCGTCCACGCGGATCGCTTTTTCGAATACCGCGCCGCCCAGACTTACGCGCGCCAGCCACTGTCCGGTAGGCGCCGCCGGCGTCGTTCCGAGTTTGAACGTGTAGATGCCGTCCGAGGAGCCGTTGCTGACCAGCGTCTGCACCAGCTGCCCGTTGGGGTTGAAGAACTCCACGGACGCCGGATGGTTTTCCGGCAGCGGATTGTCGGACGTGACGATGAAAGTGAGGAAAATGTCGTCTCCGGGCCGCCATACGCCGCGCTCGCCGAACAGAAAACCCTTCGTGCCTTTGGGGTTGGTGGTGCCCCCGACGTCGAAATTGCTCAGTGACAGCGCCGCGCCCCGCTCCACCTTGACGAAGGCGAGCTGTCCGTCGGCTTCGGCCGCTACGATGGAGGGTTCCTCCCTGCATTTCAGCACGGCGCGGCCTTCGGAATCGGTGGACGCTTCCGCCAAGGTCTGGTTCTGCTTGTCGTAAGCCCGTACCTTGCAGCCTCCTTTGGGCCGGGCTGACAGCAGGTCGGTGGTGTAGACGACGTACTCCTCTTCGCCGCTGCTTTTGCAGATGATGCCGATGTCGGACTGCAGAACCAGTTTCGACCGCTCCCGGTAAGTCCGGTAATCTCCGAAATAGTAGTCGTAATCATACTCGTCGGTGGGAACCAGCGGTTCGACGCCCTTGATCTCCAGCAGGTACATTGACTTCCGGCCGTCGGTTATCAGGCGGCTGAGATCCAGCGAATAGGTGTTGGAGAGGTCGAGCTTGGTCGATGCCTTGGCCGAGAGATCGACGGTCGTATCGCGGACGATGCGCGACACGTAGTCCATATCCGAATAGTAGTCGCCGCCGTAGTAGTTCTGCTGGAAGAATTGCAGCAGGTTGTTGGCGAATATTTTCCGCACGCGGACCCGCGCCTTGCGGTAGTTCACCGATTCGAACAGCAGGGACATGTCGTTCGACGAGGGCAGGACGGAGCCTTTGCCCGCGAAGCGGATCGCCGGCACCCGCGACGGCAGGTTGGCCGTGAACGTATAGCTCTCCCTGAGCCGCTGCCCGCTCTTGCTGAGCACGTTCCGGCTTATTTTGATGCCGAAATTCCCCGTGACGTGCGATTCGGGATAGATGTAGAGCCGGTTCTTGTCGACCGAGGTGCGGAATTTCGTGTCGAAGCGGATCAGGTCCTTCAGGTTCTGGCTCTGTTTGAGCGGTTCGGAGAAGGTCACCACCACCGCGAGCGGTTCCGCCGCGACGCTGTGGTCCAGCACCACATACTCGTCCTTCTTGGGCACTTCGACGGTCAGGGTCTTGCTGTCGCCGTAGCCGAAATCGAGCGTCAGCGTGTAACCCGCTCCCTCGCCGGGGGCGATGTTGCCGACGGTATACTGGTGCGTGGTGCCGTTCGCGGAGTGCACCCACGCGACGTCCGGATTCTTCAGTCCGCTTATCTTGAGGTTCTTCTCCACGTAGCCGCTCTCCGCGTAATCGGACGAGACCACCTCGCCGACCAGTACGTAGGAGGTCATGTCGTCGCTTTGCTGCAGCCAGTAGTCGCTGTAGGCGAACCGCAGTTTCGGCGTGGCGAATTCGAATTCCGCGACGCCTTTGAGCTGCCGTCCGGTGAGCTTCGCGGCGTCGATGGTCACCTTGTAGCGGGTGTCGTATTTCAGGGGCGACCGGGGGATGATCCGCAGCATCCGCATTCCCGAAAGGTAGACGTCGAAATCGACGGAGGGCGAGATCGATACGGCCTCCCGGATTCTGTCCTCCTTCGGCTCGACGTTCTCCTTGAACGTCACGAGAATCGGCATTTTGACGCCCGTCACCCCGTTCGGCGACGATTCGATGATATCGGACGGCTGCCTGCCGCATGAGGCGAAGAGCAGGAGAGCCGTTGCAAACAATACGTAGCGGATTGCTTTCATAGTGGTTTTTTTGGTAACTTTGTCAAAGATACATAAAATATGACTGAAAAGCTCAAGCGGAAAACAATATATTTCCTGCTGCTGCCGCTCCTTGCCGCGGCTGCGGCGGGGTATTGTTTCTGCCTGCCCCGGACGCTTTTCGACGAGCCTTTCTCCGCGACCGTCTGGAGCCGCGACGGCCGTCTGATGTCGGCCAAGGTCGCTTCCGACGGGCAGTGGCGCTTTTTCCCCACGGACAGTGTGCCTTACAAATTCCGTGTCGCTATTACTACTTACGAGGACAAACGTTTCTACCGCCATTTCGGGGTCGATCCGCTGGCGCTCGGCCGTGCCGTGCGGCAGAACCTCGCTTCGGGAAGGGTGGCCAGCGGCGCCAGCACGCTTACGATGCAGACGATCCGCCTGAGCCGCGGCCGGAAAGCGAGGACCTTCCGGGAAAAGATCGTCGAGGCGGTGCTGGCGACCCGGCTGGAATTCAGATGCGGCAAGGAGGAGATACTCGCCCTGTACGCCTCCCACGCCCCCTTTGGCGGCAATGTGATCGGGTTGGAGAGCGCCGCATGGTACTATTTCGGCCGTAGCGCCGGCAGCCTCTCGTGGGGCGAGAGCGCCATGCTCGCCGTACTGCCGAATTCGCCCGCGCTCATCCATATCAGGCGCAACCGGGAGCGGCTGCGGCGCAAGCGGGACGACCTGCTGGAACGGATATGGCGCGGCGGGCATATCGACTCCCTGACGTGCGCTCTGGCCCGGCAGGAACCGCTGCCCGACGCTCCCGAACCGATGCCGATGCAGGCGATGCACCTGCTGGGGCGGATGCGCGGGGGATCGCTCCGCTCGACGCTCGACTATGACCTGCAGCGCAGGGTCAACGAGCTGGCGCTGCGGCACAACCGGCGCAACAGGGGCAATAAGATAAATAACCTCGCCGTCGTGGTGATGGATGTGAAGAGCGGCGAAGTGCTGGCCTATGTGGGAAATGTCTACGATCCCGCGGACCGGAGCGAGGGCACCAGCGTCGATGTCGTCCGGGCGCCCCGCAGCAGCGGAAGCGTGCTCAAACCCCTGCTTTACGCCGCGATGCTGGACAACGGGACGGCCCTGCCCACGATGCTGTTTCCGGACGTTCCGACTTATTACAAGGACTTTACGCCCCAGAACTTCAACCACGACTTCAGCGGTGCGGTGCCTGCCAACCGGGTGATCGAACGTTCGCTGAACGTTCCTTCAGTGAAGATGCTCGACAAATACGGGCGCGAGAATTTTCTGTCGCTGGTGCGGAATCTGGGATTCGGTACGATTGACAGGAGCGCCGACCATTACGGCCTTTCGCTGATTCTGGGCGGCGCCGAGATCACGCTCTGGGACCTGACGTCGGTCTATGCGATGCTGGCCGCCAAGCTTGGCGGCGGGCCGGTCCGCATCCCGCACTGCGATCCGGAGGCCGTAAAGGCGGTCAGCGCGGACGACATTCCGCTGTCGAGGGGTGCGATATGGCTTATGTTCAATTCGATAAGCAATGTGGCTCGTCCTGAGGAGGAGGGCGAGTGGCAGTATTTCGCCTCGTCGAAGAAGATCGGCTGGAAGACGGGTACCAGCTACGGCAACCGCGATGCGTGGGCCGTCGGGGCGACGCCCGACTATGCCGTCGGCGTCTGGGTGGGCAACTGTTCGGGCGAAGGCCGTCCGCTGATGACCGGGGTGGGGTATGCCGCGCCGCTGCTCTTCGACGTATTCGGGCTGCTGTCCGGCGGGGAGTGGTTCGCGGAGCCTCACGGCGATCTGGAAGCGGCCGTGGTCTGCCGGCAGAGCGGCTGTCTGGCTTCGCACATATGTCCCGACCGCGATACGCTGATGATTCCCCGCGCGGCTGCCGCCGGCGAAGTCTGTCCCTACCACCGGATCGTGAATCTGAGCCGCGACCTCCGCTACCGGGTGACCGCGGACTGTTACGACCCGGCGCAGATCGTCCGGATGCCGATGTTTATCCTGCCGCCCGCGCAGGAGTGGTATTACAGGAAGCAGCATCCCGACTACCGTCCGCTGCCGCCTTTGCATCCGGGACTTTCGGGCAGCGGGGCGGGCGGCAATCCGATCGACATCGTCTATCCCCAGCCGGGGCGCGTGCTGGTGGCGCCCAAGTCGCTCGAAGGCGAGGCGCAGAGTCTGGTCTTCACGGCCATACACCGTGACCGCAACGCCGTGTTATACTGGCATATCGACGACAATTATATCGGCGCGACGAACCTCGAACACAAGATATCCGTCCGTCCCGCTCCCGGCGCGCACCGGCTGACCGTTATAGAAGCACACGGGGCGAGGCAAAGAGTCGCCTTCAGTTGCCGCTACCAGCCGCCTGCGGCTTCTTGCGGGTGCGG
>ENA-UEYG01002541-UEYG01002541.1-human-gut-metagenome-genome-assembly--contig:-NODE-2541-length-11484-cov-3.227229_pt1 | contig 11484 bp, 10 predicted proteins | sample MGYA00242933_ERZ507934 | MGnify/ENA primary metagenome ERZ507934 (study PRJEB26167, sample SAMN06115527) | human gut metagenome | host: Homo sapiens | place: China:Zejiang | collected 2015-11-10... | reverse complement strand
ATCGTTTTTAGTGGCGCACAGCCCTCAGGTGAATTGACCATTGGTAACTACATGGGTGCGCTGCGTCAGTGGGTAAACATGCAGGATGACTACCATTGCATTTACTGTATCGTTGACCAACACACGATCACCGTGCGCCAGGATGCACAGAAGCTGCGTAAAGCGACGCTGGATACGCTGGCCTTGTATCTGGCATGTGGTATCGATCCTGAGAAAAGCACCATTTTTGTTCAGTCCCACGTACCAGAACATGCGCAGTTAGGCTGGGCACTGAACTGCTATACCTACTTCGGCGAACTGAGCCGCATGACGCAGTTTAAAGATAAATCTGCGCGTTATGCCGAGAACATCAACGCTGGTCTGTTTGACTATCCGGTGCTGATGGCGGCGGACATCCTGTTGTATCAAACTAATCTGGTACCGGTGGGTGAAGACCAGAAACAGCACCTCGAACTGAGCCGCGATATCGCCCAGCGTTTCAACGCGCTGTATGGCGATATCTTTAAGGTGCCGGAGCCGTTTATTCCGAAATCTGGCGCGCGCGTAATGTCGCTGCTGGAGCCGACCAAGAAGATGTCCAAGTCTGACGATAATCGCAATAACGTTATCGGCCTGCTGGAAGATCCGAAATCGGTAGTGAAGAAAATCAAACGCGCGGTCACTGACTCCGACGAGCCGCCGGTAGTTCGCTACGATGTGCAGAATAAAGCGGGCGTTTCCAACCTGCTGGATATCCTTTCTGCGGTAACGGGCCAGAGCATCCCGGAACTGGAAAAACAGTTCGAAGGCAAGATGTATGGTCATCTGAAAGGTGAAGTGGCTGATGCCGTTTCCGGTATGCTGACTGAATTGCAGGAACGCTATCACCGTTTCCGCAACGATGAAGCCTTCCTGCAACAGGTGATGAAAGATGGCGCGGAAAAAGCCAGCGCACACGCTTCCCGTACGCTAAAAGCGGTGTACGAAGCGATTGGTTTTGTGGCGAAGCCGTAATTTAACATTAATGCCAAAAACCGGGGAAACCCGGTTTTTTTATCCTCATTTGCAATAATCCGAAAAAATGTGAAGCGTCTCGCCGTTTCCACATCTCGCAGTTGCCACTTATCTTCATTTTTATGAAGATATAAATATTCACTTTATTGAAAATTTACTATGCGTCGAACGTTTATCAAAAAAGAAGGCGTCGTCATAACGACGCTGGCCCGTTATTTGTTGGGTGAAAAGTGCGGTAACCGATTGAAAACCATAGATGAGCTGGCAAATGAATGCCGTTCATCCGTTGGCCTGACGCAGGCCGCGTTGAAAACGCTGGAATCAAGCGGAGCGATACGGATAGAACGCCGTGGGCGTAATGGCAGTTATCTGGTGGAAATGGATAACAAAGCATTGCTGAGTCATGTGGATATCAACAACGTGGTATGTGCGATGCCTTTGCCCTATACCCGCTTGTACGAAGGTTTAGCGAGCGGGCTGAAAGCTCAGTTTGATGGCATTCCTTTTTACTATGCGCATATGCGCGGCGCGGATATTCGCGTGGAGTGTTTACTTAACGGCGTGTATGACATGGCGGTTGTTTCCCGACTGGCGGCGGAAAGTTATCTCACGCAAAAAGGCTTATGCCTCGCGCTGGAGTTGGGGCCGCACACCTACGTTGGCGAGCACCAGTTGATTTGCCGTAAAGGCGAGTCCGCAAACGTGAAGCGCGTGGGGCTGGATAACCGTTCGGCGGATCAGAAAATCATGACCGATGTTTTTTTTGGCGGTAGTGATGTGGAACGAGTCGATCTCTCTTATCACGAGAGTTTACAACGCATTGTTAAAGGCGATGTCGATGCGGTGATCTGGAACGTGGTGGCGGAAAACGAACTGACCATGCTGGGATTAGAGGCGACGCCGCTCACAGACGATCCGCGATTTTTACAGGCCACCGAAGCCGTGGTCCTGACGCGAGTCGATGATTACCCAATGCAACAACTGCTGCGTGCCGTTGTAGATAAACACGCCCTGCTCGCCCATCAACAACGGGTAGTGAGTGGGGAACAGGAACCGAGTTATTAAACGAAAGGCATCTGATATGGAAACCAGACTCAACCTGCTTTGCGAGGCAGGCGTTATTGATAAGGACATCTGCAAAGGCATGATGCAGGTCGTCAACGTACTGGAAACAGAGTGTCATCTACCGGTGCGCAGCGAGCAAGGAATGATGGCGATGACACATATGGCGAGCGCACTGATGCGCAGTCGTCGTGGTGAAGAAATAGAGCCGCTGGACGCCGAATTGCTGGCAGAACTGGCGCAATCCAGCCACTGGCAAGCCGTTGTGCAATTGCATCAGGTGTTGTTGAAGGAATTTACACTGGAAGTTAATCCGTGTGAAGAAGGCTATTTGCTGGCCAACCTTTATGGATTATGGATGGCTGCTAACGAAGAGGTTTGAAGCTCCCGACAAATCCACGTCGCACAACCTAAATATTCAAAAAAATGAATATTTAATTCAAGGAACAGAAACGAGGCAACAAGATGTTTGTAGAAGCATTGAAACGCCAGAACCCGGCGCTAATTTCCGCCGCACTAAGCTTGTGGCAAAAGGGCAAGATCGCCCCGGACAGCTGGGTGATCGACGTGGATCAGATACTGGAAAACGGTAAGCGGCTGATTGAGACGGCGCGGCTTTACGGCATTGAACTGTATCTGATGACCAAGCAGTTTGGTCGTAATCCGTGGCTGGCGGAAAAATTGCTGGCATTAGGCTACAGCGGCATTGTGGCGGTGGATTACAAAGAGGCGCGAGTCATGCGCCGCGCCGGTTTGCCGGTGGCGCATCAGGGGCATCTGGTACAAATCCCTTGTCATCAGGTTGCTGACGCCGTTGAACAGGGCACCGACGTTATCACCGTGTTTACTCTCGACAAAGCGTGGGAAGTTTCTGCGGCAGCGGTGAAGGCCGGACGTGTGCAGTCTGTGCTGCTCAAAGTTTATAGCGACGATGATTTTCTTTATCCGGGGCAGGAGAGCGGTTTTGTACAGCATTCGCTGCACGAGGTGGTTGCTGAAATTAAGAAACTGCCGGGGCTGCATTTAGCCGGATTAACCCATTTCCCTTGCCTGCTTTGGGATGAGGCTGCCGGGAAAGCTTTGCCGACACCGAATCTTCACACGCTGGTACAAGCACGGGATCAACTGGCGAAATCTGGTATTGCGATTGAGCAACTGAACGCGCCTTCAGCGACCAGCTGCACTTCGCTGCCATTGCTGGCGGAATACGGTGTGACTCATGCCGAACCCGGTCATGCGCTGACGGGCACTATTCCTGCAAACCAGCAGGGCGATCAGCCTGAACGTATCGCGATGCTCTGGTTAAGTGAAATCTCCCATCATTTCCGTGGCGACAGCTACTGCTACGGCGGCGGTTACTACCGTCGTGGTCATGCGCAACATGCGCTGGTGTTTACGCCAGAAAATCAAAAGATTACTGAAACCAATCTCAAAACTGTGGATGACAGCAGTATCGACTACACCCTGCCGCTGGCAGGCGAGTTTCCGGTAAGCAGTGCAGTAGTGCTCTGTTTTCGCACGCAGATTTTTGTCACCCGTAGCGATGTGGTGTTGCTGTCCGGTATTCACCGTGGCGAACCAGAAATCGTCGGTCGTTATGACAGTCTTGGAAACTCTCTGGGGGCGTAATGGCGCGATTTGTGGTGTTAGTGATTGATAGCTTTGGCGTAGGGGCAATGAAAGATGTCACGTTGGTGCGTCCGCAGGATGCCGGGGCGAATACCTGTGGTCACATCCTGAGCCAGTTGCCGCATTTGCAGCTACCAGCGCTGGAGAAGCTGGGGCTAATCAACGCATTGGGTTATGCGCCTGGCGATATGCAGCCGTCAGACTCCGCAACCTGGGGTGTGGCAGAGCTGCAACATGAAGGTGGCGATACCTTTATGGGGCATCAGGAGATTTTAGGTACGCGCCCGTTACCGCCGCTGCGGATGCCCTTTCGCGATGTGATTGACCGTGTTGAGCAGGCATTAGTTTCCGCAGGCTGGCAGGTGGAGCGCGGTGGCGATGATCTGCAATTTCTGTGGGTCAATCAGGCGGTTGCGATTGGCGATAATCTCGAGGCGGATTTAGGCCAGGTCTATAACATCACCGCCAATCTCTCTGTGATCTCTTTTGACGACGCAATCAAAATTGGTCGTATTGTGCGTGAGCAGGTACAGGTCGGTCGGGTCATTACATTTGGTGGCCTGTTAACCGACAGTCAACGCATTCTCGATGCCGCAGAAAGCAAAGAAGGGCGCTTTATTGGTATCAATGCGCCGCGTTCTGGCGCTTATGACAACGGTTTCCAGGTCGTGCATATGGGCTATGGCGTCGATGAAAAAGTGCAGGTGCCACAAAAACTGTATGAAGCAGGCGTGCCAACCGTGCTGGTGGGTAAGGTGGCAGATATCGTCAACAATCCTTATGGCGTGAGCTGGCAAAATCTGGTGGATAGCCAGCGGATTATGGATATCACCCTCAACGAATTTAACACCCATCCGACGGCGTTTATTTGTACCAATATCCAGGAAACCGACCTCGCTGGTCATGCAGAAGACGTCGCACGTTATGCGGAACGTTTGCAGGTCGTTGACCGTAACCTTGCCCGGCTTATTGAGGCGATGCAGCCAGATGATTGCCTGGTCGTGATGGCGGATCACGGTAACGATCCGACCATTGGTCACAGCCACCATACCCGCGAAGTGGTGCCAGTGCTGGTTTATCAGCAAGGGATGGTCGCTACGCAGCTTGGTGTGCGCACCACGCTTTCTGATGTGGGGGCTACCGTATGTGAATTTTTCCGTGCGCCACCGCCACAAAATGGTCGCTCTTTTCTTTCCTCCCTCCGGTTTGCAGGAGACACCCTATGAGTTTTGATCCGACGGGCTACACCCTCGCCCATGAGCATCTGCATATTGATCTCTCCGGCTTTAAAAACAACGTGGACTGCCGCCTTGATCAGTATGCGTTCATTTGCCAGGAGATGAACGACCTGATGGCCCGGGGCGTGCGTAATGTGATTGAGATGACCAACCGTTACATGGGGCGCAATGCGCAATTTATGCTCGATGTAATGCACGCGACGGGGATCAACGTGGTGGCCTGCACCGGTTATTACCAGGACGCGTTTTTCCCGGAACATGTGGCGACCCGCAGCGTGCAGGAACTGGCGCAGGAGATGGTCGATGAAATTGAACAGGGTATCGATGGCACGGAGCTGAAAGCCGGGATCATCGCGGAGATCGGCTCCAGCGAAGGGAAGATTACGCCGCTGGAAGAGAAGGTGTTTATTGCCGCCGCGCTGGCACATAACCAGACCGGACGTCCGATCTCCACGCATACCTCTTTTAGCACCATGGGGCTGGAACAACTGGCGCTACTGCAAGCCCACGGAGTTGATCTTTCGCGCGTCACCGTTGGTCACTGCGATCTGAAAGACAACCTCGACAACATTTTGAAGATGATCGATCTCGGCGCGTTTGTGCAGTTCGACACCATCGGCAAGAACAGTTACTACCCGGACGAAAAGCGCATTGCGATGCTCCACGCACTACGTGACCGTGGTTTGCTGAACCGCGTCATGCTGTCGATGGATATTACGCGCCGCTCCCATTTAAAAGCCAACGGTGGTTATGGCTATGACTATTTACTAACCACCTTTATTCCGCAATTGCGCCAGTCAGGATTCAGTCAGGCCGATGTGGATGTGATGTTACGTGAAAATCCCTCTCAATTTTTCCAATAAGGACAGACTCATGAAAAAGATTGGCGTTGCAGGCTTACAGCGTGAGCAGATTAAAAAAACCATTGAAGCGACGGCTCCTGGCTGTTTTGAAGTTTTCATTCACAACGACATGGAAGCGGCAATGAAAGTGAAATCCGGGCAACTGGATTACTACATCGGCGCGTGTAATACCGGTGCGGGCGCGGCATTGTCGATTGCCATCGCGGTGATAGGCTATAACAAAAGTTGCACCATTGCCAAACCAGGCATTAAAGCGAAAGACGAGCATATCGCCAAAATGATCGCTGAAGGAAAAGTGGCGTTTGGCCTTTCCGTTGAGCACGTCGAACACGCGATTCCGATGCTGATTAACCATCTGAAATAAAAGGCACGACTATGGATCTGTATATTCAGATTATCGTGGTGGCGTGCCTGACGGGTATGACATCGCTTCTGGCGCATCGCTCGGCGGCCGTTTTTCATGACGGTATCCGCCCGATCCTGCCGCAACTGATTGAAGGCTATATGAACCGTCGCGAGGCGGGGAGTATCGCTTTTGGTCTGAGCATTGGTTTTGTGGCCTCGGTGGGGATCTCTTTTACCCTGAAAACCGGGCTGCTCAACGCATGGTTACTCTTTCTTCCTACCGATATCCTCGGCGTACTGGCGATAAACAGCCTGATGGCGTTTGGTCTTGGCGCTATCTGGGGCGTGTTGATCCTTACTTGCCTGTTGCCGGTAAACCAGCTGCTGACCGCGCTACCGGTGGATGTATTAGGTAGCCTGGGGGAATTAAGCTCACCGGTGGTTTCAGCTTTTGCACTGTTCCCGTTGGTGGCGATTTTCTACCAGTTTGGCTGGAAGCAAAGTCTGATCGCCGCCGTGGTGGTACTGATGACCCGTGTGGTGGTAGTGCGCTATTTCCCGCATCTCAATCCGGAATCCATCGAAATCTTTATTGGCATGGTGATGCTGCTGGGGATCGCGATAACTCACGACCTGCGTCATCGTGATGAAAATGACATTGATGCCAGCGGGCTTTCGGTGTTTGAAGAACGCACGTCACGGATTATCAAAAACTTACCCTATATCGCCATCGTGGGAGCATTGATTGCCGCCGTTGCCAGCATGAAGATTTTTGCTGGCAGTGAAGTGTCGATCTTCACACTGGAGAAAGCATATTCCGCAGGCGTAACGCCGGAACAATCACAAACGCTGATTAACCAGGCAGCTCTGGCGGAATTTATGCGCGGGCTGGGTTTTGTACCGTTGATTGCCACCACCGCGTTAGCCACTGGTGTGTATGCAGTTGCGGGCTTTACCTTTGTTTATGCGGTGGGCTATCTCTCGCCGAATCCGATGGTTGCAGCGGTATTAGGCGCAGTGGTTATTTCGGCGGAAGTCTTGCTGCTTCGTTCGATCGGCAAATGGCTGGGGCGCTATCCGTCGGTGCGTAATGCGTCAGATAACATCCGTAACGCCATGAATATGCTGATGGAAGTGGCGTTGCTGGTCGGTTCGATTTTCGCAGCAATTAAAATGGCGGGTTATACCGGATTTTCTATCGCAGTTGCCATTTACTTCCTCAACGAATCCCTGGGCCGTCCGGTACAGAAAATGGCGGCACCGGTCGTGGCAGTAATGATCACCGGTATTCTGCTGAATGTTCTTTACTGGCTTGGCCTGTTCGTTCCGGCTTAAGGAAGGCACCTATGAAGACGTTTCCTCTGCAAAGCCTGACGATTATTGAGGCGCAGCAAAAGCAGTTTGCGCTGGTGGATAGCATTTGTCGCCATTTCCCCGGCAGCGAGTTTCTTACTGGCGGTGATTTAGGCTTAACGCCAGGACTGAATCAACCGCGCGTTACCCAGCGTGTGGAACAGGTGCTGGCTGATGCATTTCACGCACAGGCTGCGGCGCTGGTGCAGGGCGCGGGGACTGGCGCGATTCGCGCCGGGCTGGCGGCTTTGCTCAAACCGGGGCAGCGTCTTCTGGTGCATGACGCGCCTGTTTACCCGACGACACGGGTTATTATTGAGCAGATGGGGCTGACGCTTATTACTGTTGATTTCAATGACCTGTCGGCACTGAAGCAGGTCGTCGACGAGCAACAACCGGATGCGGCGCTGGTGCAGCATACGCGCCAGCAGCCGCAGGACAGCTACGTGCTGGCAGATGTGCTGGCAACGTTGCGCGCGGCAGGTGTTCCAGCGTTAACCGATGACAACTATGCGGTGATGAAGGTGGCTCGAATCGGCTGTGAATGCGGCGCGAATGTCTCGACATTTTCCTGCTTCAAGCTATTTGGGCCAGAGGGTGTTGGTGCAGTGGTCGGCGATGCTGATGTTATCAACCGTATTCGCGCCACGCTTTACTCCGGCGGTAGCCAGATCCAGGGCGCACAGGCGCTGGAAGTATTGCGTGGTCTGGTGTTTGCGCCAGTGATGCACGCGGTGCAGGCAGGGGTATCTGAACGGTTGCTGGCTTTGCTTAACGGTGGTGCGGTGCCGGAAGTGAAAAGCGCGGTGATTGCTAATGCGCAGTCGAAGGTGTTGATTGTCGAGTTTCATCAGCCGATTGCCGCCAGAGTGCTGGAAGAGGCGCAAAAGCGCGGTGCCTTGCCTTACCCGGTGGGTGCAGAGTCGAAATATGAAATCCCGCCGCTCTTTTATCGCCTTTCCGGAACGTTTCGCCAGGCGAATCCACAATCAGAACATTGTGCGATTCGCATTAACCCGAATCGCAGCGGTGAAGAGACGGTGCTGCGGATTTTGCGTGAGAGTATTGCCAGTATTTAATGCTGGATAGCACCGTCAAGCTAAATTCCGTACTGAACGGTCCCCTCGCCCCTTTGGGGAGAGGGTTAGGGTGAGGGGAACGTACGGGATGTAAAATTCAACGCGCCAGCATCGCCGGATGCGATGCTGGCGCATCTTATCCGGCCTACGGTTAATGTCTTTTATTATCAATAGTTAAGGTGATGCGATTGGCGCGGCAGAAGAGTTCGGAGACGTGCACCGGTTTGTCATTCTGATCAAAGGCGATTTTGCTGATGCGAAACAACGGTTCGCCCAGTTCGCATTTCAGCCATTTTGCCTGCGGGCGGGTGGCGGCAAAGATATCGATGGTCTTTTTGTCGCTGACCACTCGCGTGTCAAAACGCTCCTGAAATAACTGATAGGTGGAGCTTCCTTCGACGTAAATCTCATCAAAGTCAGGATAACGCGACAGCGGGATCCATGAACTATCAATAAACAGCGGCTCTTTATCGAGATACATCACCCGGCAGAGATGGAACACTTCGATGTTTCCGGGGATGTTCAGCTTTTCGCAAAACGGCGCGGCGCTGACCCGTTCCTGTTCGATCACTTTCTCTTTCGTCGCCTTGCCTTGTGAGACGCCAAAATCGGTAAAACCACTGACAGTAAGCAGGGCGTTTTCAACTTTCTGGCTTTGTACAAAGGTGCCTTTTCCCTGCCAGCGGATCAGTACGCCGTCTGCCACTAAGTCGCTGATGGCTTTGCGAATGGTAATGCGGCGGACGTTATATTGTGTACAAAGCTCGTTTTCGGTAGGGATCTGTTGCCCGGCCTGGTAAACCCCCTGCGCGATATCATCCAGCAGTCGCTGGCGGACGGTAGCGTAGAGGAGTTGATGAGAGTAGCGGTCCGTAGCTGACATAATCGACCCTGAAATAAAGAATGAATTACTCGGATTATAGGGTCGTTTTCCGGCAAGTAACAGCACGTTGGCGTGAAGATGCTCACGCCAACGTTATACCTACCAGGCACCGTGGTACTGAATGGTTTTCGCCGCGCACGCCGTTCCCTGCGCTATCGCCTGCGGTAATGTCATCCCCGCAGACCAGCCGCAAAGGAATCCGGCAATGAACGAATCTCCGGCACCCATGGTGTCGATAACCGTCACCGGTTCAGGAGCCTGACGCCAGAACTGCGCGCCATCCCAGGCAATGCTGCCGTTTTCACCCAGCGTGACAATCACTGTTCCTGCGCCACGGGCAACAATCGCTTTCATCTTCAGACGCAGCGTTTCGTCTTCTTGCGGTGCGGAGGCAAAGGCAAAATCGAGATGCGGCACCAGTGTCTGCCAGAGCGGGCTGTCCCACTTGTCGGAGAAGTCGAAAGCGGTAAGTTTGCCCGCAGCGTGCAGCTGTGGGAATGCGTCTTCCGCATGTCCCCAGATTGCCGCGTGCACAATGTCATACTGCGCCAGCCAGGCGTAATCCTCTTCACTCAGGGCAAAGTCGGCCATCACGCCTTCGGTGTAGTCGCCAAAAACGCGATCATTGTCGTGCAGTTCCACCTGAGTTTGTGCGGTAACGCCGTGTTTCGTATGGACATGGCTGATATCGACGCCCATGCGGGCGAGATCCTGCTTCAGCTTTGTGCCGTAGTCATCGTCACCCACCCAGGTAATGCATCCCGGCTGTATGCCGTAGCGAGTGCAGTACACCGCCACATTGACCGCATTACCGCCAGAAAACGCTTTATTCAGTTGCGGGTAGATATCGACGCAGTTATCGCCGATTGTCGCCAGGGTTTTCATCTCTCATCCTCCGGCAGCAGCGCGCGAAAGCGTTCCAGCGCCTGGCGGGCATAGAGTCTGGGCTCGTTCATATACATCGTCACCAGCTCCACCGTACAGTAACCCTCATAGCCCCGCTCAATAATATCGCGCATCAGTTCCCGCAGCGGCATTTTGCCTTCTCCAGGAATGTAATGCGTGTCGCTGGCCCCGTCGCTGTCGACAATATGCAGATGACGTAATTTATCGCCCAGTTTGTCGAAATAACTCATCACCGGTTCCGCCTGGACATACGGCGCGCAAATGTCGACCATGCTGAACAGGCGCGGCGAAGGCACCAGCGCCAGCGCATGAAGCACATCATTAGCATTACACACGACGTTCGATTCATACGGCGTTAACGGTTCGAGGATTAGATCCATGCCGATGTTTTCCGCGTACTCACACAGTTCGCTTAGGTTCTCTGCCAGCCGTCCCCAGATAACATTAGGTGGCGTGAGATAGCCCGCGTGGGCCGCGGAAATCAGCGTATAACCCGCGTTCATCTCTTTTGCCATATCCATCGCCAGCTTGATCATGTCGAGGCTTTCGCGACGCATATGTTCATCGCCCAGCATCATGTTATACGGATAGCCGTTGGTTTCTGGCGTATAGCCGATAATCGGCATCTGATACGTCTGCGCCAGCGCCTTGATTTGTTTGATGCCGCCCGCTTTTAAGTCCGGCGCGAACGCGTGCGGGCGACCGCCCCAAATTTCGATGCCGTCGTAACCCAGCTCGCTTGCATCACGAAATGCGTGTTCAATAGGCAGCCGCTGGTGGCCGCAGGTAAACATACCTGTTTTCATCGGGTAACTCCTTGCGTAAATCCGGCCCGTTGCCGGGCCGGGAGAGGGATTAATATTCCACCAGACCACCGTAATAGCGGCGTTCATCCGGGTTGTGATCTTTGTAAATAGACAGGTAGTAGCAGAGCCACTCCATTGGCACGAACATCAGGAACGGTGCCAGCCACGGGTGCAGCCCTTGCGAAATTTCGGCGTAATCGATGACGATCACGTTGTCAGTACGCTGTTTAACAAAGTTAATGGCGCGTTCGGTGGTGTGGCGACTTTCATCATTGCCGAGCAGGAACAGGAACGGAACGCCCGGTTCGACAATCTCCAGCGGGCCAT
>ENA-UEYG01002539-UEYG01002539.1-human-gut-metagenome-genome-assembly--contig:-NODE-2539-length-11492-cov-4.130968_pt1 | contig 11492 bp, 12 predicted proteins | sample MGYA00242933_ERZ507934 | MGnify/ENA primary metagenome ERZ507934 (study PRJEB26167, sample SAMN06115527) | human gut metagenome | host: Homo sapiens | place: China:Zejiang | collected 2015-11-10... | reverse complement strand
AAAGTAAACACCGCGCCTGCGGCAAGATAGCTTGTGGAAACGGGAGATTCTGTCAATGTAACGATCAGGCGCCCGGTTCCATCTGCGGTTATGTCTGCCGCGAGAGTGCCGCCAATATCCGCAGTGCCGGAGATATGCAGGATATTCATCTGCGGGTCATAGCTTCCTGCTGTATTGTCGACAGAAGTAAACTTATAGATACTCCGTTTCCGGCACGGTCAGGACGGTTTCGTCCTCTGCTTCGGACATGACCTTGTGGCGCAAGTAAGTGTTTTCAACCTTGGTGACATTGGAGCCACGGTCAAGAATGCTCTGCGCTTCTACCATAAAGGACTGGATTCTGTTTTGATAAGCCGATAAGCATATTTTGATATTTAACCACTTCCTTTTTGACATGATAATACCCCCTGATGTTGTACTTCTCTTTCTCTACATCCGGGGGCTCTTTGTCGGTGTTCCGTTTTTTCTGGACCTGTTCAATGTCCGTGTGAGGCTTCTTTATCGCTGAACTCTTCCGGTGCCGTCGCCGCCCACGAGCTTTTCCACCTCGGCACAGCTGACGCGGTTGAAATCCCCCAGGACGCTGTGCTTCAGGCAGGAAGCGGCCACGGCAAATTCCAGCGCCTGCTGCAGATTGTCATAATGGCTGAGTCCATAAATCAGTCCGCCGGCAAAGCTGTCGCCGCCGCCGACACGGTCCACAATATCCCGGATCTCATAGCGGCGGGAAACATAGAAGTTCTCCCTGTCGTTCAAGCATGCCGCCCAGCCGTTCCAATCGGCGCTGTGGCTTTCGCGCAGCGTGATAGCGATCATTTTCATATTGGGATAGGCCTGAAGCACACGGTTTCCAAGATCTCGGTACTTTTCGCGGCTCAGCTCACCGGACTCCACGACCACGTCGGTCGTGATCTCTAGTGATTTCTGCACGTCCTCTTCGTTGGCGATCGCCACATCGACATAGTTTGCCATTTCGCGCATGACCTCCGCAGCGCGCTTTCCGTATTTCCAGAGGTTTTTCCGGAAATTGAGATCGCAGCTGACCGTAATGCCCAGCTGCTTTGCCGCTTTTACGCCCTCCAAACTCAGTTCCATCGCCGTTTTGGAAATGGCGGGCGTGATGCCGGAGATATGGAACCAACTCACGCCTTCCAGCGCTTTTTCCCAATCAATATCGCCGGGAGCCGCTTCGGCGATAGCCGATCCGGCGCGGTCGTAAACGACCTTGGACGGGCGCTGGTTGGCCCCGCTTTCCAGATAATAGATCCCCAAACGTCCGTCGGAACGGACAATGCGGGACGTGTCCACGCCGAAGGAGCGAAGCTCGCGAAGGCACGCTTCCCCAACGTCGTTGGACGGCAGCACTGTCAGAAACGCCGCGTCCAGCCCGTAGTTTGCCAGCGACACCGCAACATTCGCTTCGCCGCCGCCAAACGTCGCCTCAAGCGCCGGACTTTGAAAAAGGCGTTCATGTCCCGGACTTTTCAGCCGGAGCATGATCTCTCCGAAAGTAAGATATTTCATCGTTCCGCCCCCGTTATTTCTGCATCAGATGTACGGCAAAGCCGCCAATCTCATTTTTCAGATACACGGCTTTTATCCGCTCGCCGCTGTATTTCGCCGTGCTCATATCCAGCGAGAACCCGCGCTTTTCCATGTCGTCGATTGCCCGTTCCATAGAGCGCGTAGCAATTCCGATGTGGCCGTTTTCTCCCAGATAGCGGCGGTTCATGACCTCAATCTCTGTTCCGGCAAAGCAGGAGGAATTGCCCTCCGCCGCCGGGAATCCGAACGTTTTTTCCCATTCGCCGCTGATCTCCAGCGCCGACGTCCGGTCGTCGGAATTGACGCCGACGTGTGCAAGCTCATACCCGAGCGTAATCTTCCGCGCCTCCCGGCACAGCGCCGTGATTTTGTCAAAGTTGTGCGCGGCAATGTCCGCCCGGCTGCACAGCCATGTGCCGCCGACCGCGTGGATGAACGGCGCCGATAGGTATTCCGCCAGATTCTTCGCGTTGATCCCGCCGGTCGGCATGAATTTCACGCCGACGAATGCCGAGGCCAGCGCCTTCATCGCGTCAAGCCCGCCATACACGTTTGCCGGGAAAAACTTGACGATCTTCAGCCCGGCGTCCAGCGCGTCCATGATCTCCGAGGGCGTGATGCACCCCGGAAGCGCCGGGATCCCCTGCGCGGCGCAATCGTCAATCAGCTCGCGGCTCAAGCCGGGAGAGACGATGAATTTTGCCCCCGCCCCGACCGCCTCGCGGCCCTGCGCACAGTTGAGCACCGTTCCCGCGCCGACCAGCATTTCGGGGCACTCACTTGCCACGGCGGCAATAGCGTCGCGGCCAGCCGCTGTGCGGAACGTGATCTCCATTACGTCAATCCCGCCCGCCAGAAGCGCCCGCGCCGTGGGCACGGCGTCCTCCGCGCTGTCTAAAACGACCACGGGGATAACGGCCGCGCTGCCGATTCGTTTAAGAACATCCATGGTTTTCGTCCTTTCTGATAAGCTGTGATCCGGATAACCCGGATCACAGCTTTCTCCACTTAATATCTACTGAACAAGTTCCCAATTTTTGCTCTGAGCCAGAATCTCCAGAAGATATGTGAGCATTCTCAAAAGAGCGCGCTGAATCTTGCGGAGATTCAGCACCAGAACGGACATGGCGATCACATGGGCCGCAGTCTCCCGCAGCTTTGCAGTGACCAGCCCCATGCCACATTTACGCTTCGCCAGACTGAATCTGCGCTCCACTTCCACGCGCTCGCACTCATCCCGATAGTCCTGAGCCTTGTCTCTGGTTTCACCCTTCTTGGGCCGCCCCAGAGCTGGGCAGGAAAGACGGATCCCATGCGCGTTGCAATAACTGAGATTCTCCCAGTTTCGGTAGATTTTGTCCGCCAGGATCCGGCTGGGGTAATGCCCCTCTCGCGCTCGGAACCGCTCTGCCATTTCCCGCAGATTTCCCGCCTCATTGTAGGCGTCAAAAGAACAGCACTCCAGCCGCGTCCATCCGTCAACGACACTGATGTCCAGCTTCGCGCCAAACTCCACCGGCTTTCCCGCTTTTCCCCGCACAATGGGCCGAACAAAGGGCTGGCTCACGCTGACGATCCGGTCAGGTACGCTGTGGGTACGGTTATCGTACATGTACTTCTGCTGCTCATAGACGGTGCGGATCGTGTCCAAACGCTCCGCCTGGCGAGGGGGCAGATTTTTTCCGAGGGACATTTTTCCATCGATGGCATTCAGGTCACGCCGGAGGTATAATCAATATCCGCCTTGACATCGTGCACCTGCCGGTGCTCCAAGAACGCCACCGGAGTGCTCAAACGGGGCTGGCCCTTCGGCTCAGATTAAGCCAGACCGAACAGCCGCGGGAGGAAAAGAGAAAGCTCGGGAATGTAGGTAGTCGCGATGGTGACCGGCAGATAGGCGAAAACGATCAGCTTTATGACTGGCGGCATGATTTCCTCAAAGGAAACGTCGCATACGCGCATACCAAGATATAAGATGCTGGCATAAGGAGGCGTGAGTCCGCCGATGCTGAGATTCATGACCATCAGCGCCGCCAATTGCACGCCGCCGATGCCATATGCCTGGCAGAGCGGCAACAGAATAGGGGCGCAGAGAACAACAGCCGTTCCATCGTTGACTATCATTCCCAGAAACAGCAGGAACACGTTTATGCAAAGCAGAACGACGATCTTACTGTCTGTGAAGCTCATAAACATGGCAATAAGCTGCTCGGGCAGTTTCAGAAGAACGAAGCACTGGGAGAGAAGCAGACAGAAGAAGATCATCAGCATAATTGAGCCGATGGAAGATGAGGACTCCCGCAGAGCACCCATGAAGCTTTTAAAATTGAGATTCCGATAGACTAAGAGACCAATGATGATGCAGACGCACACAGCAACGGCAGCGGCCTCACTGGCGGTAAAGATGCCTCCGTAAATGCCGCCGAGAATGATCACTGGCATCATCAGGGCAGGAATACTGGAGACCCACAGCTTCGCCTTAGACTTCTTGGGGGCATCCGCCTCGACAATCGTCCCTGTATCAAATCTGCGGGCGTCCCGGATATTGATAACAGACAGGAGGAACATCAGCAAAAAAGCCGGAATGACAGTGGAGAGGAAGCAGGCGAGCACGGACTCCCCAGTAATCCAACCGTAGGTGATCATGGTAAGAGAAGGAGGGATCAGAACACCGAGAATGGTTGAGCTGCTAATCAGTGCGGCCGCATAGCCGCGCGGGTATCCCTGCTTGACCATTTTGGGAAAGAGGGACGGACCGACAGCTGCGAGGCCGGTAAAGGCGCTGTGGAAAAACAGTCCTTCTCGGGCAGATCAAGGACGTGCTCCTCCAGCGCAATATTCCCGCACAGAACATTATTCAGGCCAATTTTGAGTCCATGCGCTTCCGCAACACCCGTACTGCAGAAACGCTTTACGACTACATCGCAGAAAAAGCGGAAGGCTGCACCGGCAAAATTTATATTCTTCTGGATGAGATTCAGGAGGTGGAGCGCTGGCAGATTGCAATCAATTCTCTTCGTGTCGATTTCGATTGTGATATTTACCTGACCGGCTCCAATTCCAAGCTGCTTTCCGGCGAACTGGCAACCTATCTTTCCGGACGATACATCCAGATTCAGGTTTTCCCCTTTTCGCTGGCCGAAGCAAAACAGCAATGCATTGAAAACGGAACCTATACTTCGGATGAAAAGCTCTTCGCAGACTATTTGAAGTACGGCGGTTTTCCGCAGCGTTTCTTCCTCCCTGACGATCATTCAATCACCACCTATCTGGACGATCTTTACGAGGCTATCATTGTCCGTGACATCATGCTGCGCCACAATATTCGCGAACAGACCGCATTACGTAATGTCCTTGCATTCCTGCTGGACAATATCGGCAATCCGTTTTCTGCCCGTAATATCAGTGGACGCATGGTTTCGGAAGGAATCAAGACAACCACTGCTACCGTACTGAACTACGTTGATTATTTCAAGGAAGCCTTTATCCTTCTGAATGCAAGCCGCTATGATATCAAAGGAAAAGCGCTCCTGTCCAGCACAGAAAAGTACTATGCAGTCGATCTTGGCCTGCGGAACGTTATCAAGAAAAGCGAAAAACTTGACAGCAACAAGCTGTATGAGAACATCGTATATCTGGAAATGCGGAGCCGTGGCTATGAAGTTCAGGTCGGCAAGCTGGACGACACCGAAATTGATTTTATCTGCTACCGTGGAGATGAAAAGCTCTATATTCAGGTTGCTTACCTGATCACTCCCGCCGATGAAGAACGGGAGTTCGGTAATCTTGAGCGGCTGCACGACAACTATCCTAAGTATGTTATCAGTGGTGACTTGGTGAATTTAAGCCGAAACGGAATCATTCATCGAAACATCATTGATTTTCTGCTCAATCCGTAATTTTCACATCATGGGGCACAACAGTTGACGCTGTTGTGCCCTTTTTTCTTTATTAGAATTGGAGGCATTCTTATGGAAAATCCATTCGTAAAATTATTTGCTATTGACTTCAAAGATCATCTGGAAGTCAAGAAGTCCGGTAGCACGGAATTGAAATACGTAAGCTGGGCGTATGCCTGGGCTGAGGTGAAAAAGCTGTATCCCACTGCCAACTATGAGGTCAAGAAATTTAACGGCCTGCCCTATGTTTATGACCCCATAACCGGCTTCATGGTGTATACCACGGTCACGATTGAGGGCGTTTCGCATGAAATGTGGCTGCCTGTACTGGATGGCGCAAACAAAGCCATGAAAGCTGTGCCTTACACCTATACCACCCCGAAATGGGACTACAATCCGCAGACCCGCCGCCGTGAAAAAGTCGGCATGGAAGAACGTACCGTAGAAGCAGCCTCCATGTTCGATGTGAATAAGGCTATCATGCGGTGCTTAGTGAAAAACCTTGCTATGTTCGGTCTTGGCCTCTATGTCTATGCCGGAGAGGATTTGCCGGAAGATGCTGCACCGCAGCCGGAGGCAGAACCGCAAAAGCAGCCGAAACCGAGATTCGCTAGCCCGAAGCAGGAACAGCCGCCGATGCCCTGCATCTGCGCTCGCTGCAACCAGCCCATCAAGAGGGTCAAGCTGAAGGATGGCTCCATCATGCAGGCGGCAGAGTTTGCAGCCACCCATGAGGGGATGTGCGCAGACTGCTATAAAGCAACCAGATTGAACGTAGCATAATAACAGCTTCAATAATTCTTGGTACTTGTGCGGATTTGCACATTATGTTACATTTACAATAGTGAGTTTTCTTAGAAGGGAGCAGTACATGAGAAAGTTGAAATATCCGATTGGCATCTCGGATTTTGCCGAGATGCGCAACAACGGATACTATTATATCGACAAAACAAATCTGATCGTTGACCTCCTTGATAAAGGGCCGGTTGAAGTAACTCAAATTACTCGCCCTCGCCGCTTCGGAAAGACTCTTGGCATGAGCACTCTCGCAAATTTTCTGGATATCCGCAAAGACAGCAAGCAACTGTTTAAGGGATTGGCGATTTCCAAAAATACAGAGCTTTGCAAAAAATGGATGAATCAGTGTCCTGTGGTCTTTTTCTCTTTCAAGGACACGGACGGTCTGACCTTTGAAAGTGCCTATGGAATGCTGTGCATGAAACTGGCATTTGCATTTCAGGATTATCAGTTTCTTCTGGATGACGCTGCTATTTCTGACGATGACAAAGGCATCTTTAAGCGAATTCTGGGACGCACTGCATCCATAGATGAAACCAAAAGCTGCTTTTTGCTATTGACCCGGATGCTGGAAATCCACTTCAAAAAATCGGCGGTCGTCATTCTGGATGAGTATGATGTTCCCATTGCAAAAGCCAGCAGCAACGGATATTATTCGCAGATGCTGGACGTGATGCGGGCTATGATGAGCACCACGCTCAAAGACAATACTTCGCTTGACTTTGCTGTTATTACCGGCTGCCTGAAAATTGCAAAAGAAAGCATCTTTACCGGGACGAACAATTTTGTTTCGGATACGATTCTTTCTCCCCGGTTGAGCGAATCCTTTGGGTTTACACAGGCAGATGTAGATCAAATGCTGAAAGATGCTGATCTTGAATCGCAGTCTGCTGAAATCAAGGCATGGTACGACGGTTATCATTTTGGCGATGCAGACATTTATTGTCCGTGGGACGTGATCAGTTATCTGCGAGATTTCCAGTATGGTGTAGCACAGAAGCCGAAAAGCTATTGGAAAAACACCAGCGATAATGCTATTATCCGTTCTTTTATCGACTATGCAGGTGACAATATCACCACGAAGCTCGAAACGCTGATGACTGGCGGCTCCATTGTCCAGCACATTGAAGAAAACCTGACCTACGATTGTCTGCACTCCTCTGAGGAAAATCTTTGGAGTGTGTTGTATCTGACGGGCTATCTGACCAAAGTGCGTGATAAAGATTGGCCGGATTCGCTGCCGGATGGCTGTTCTGCGCTGATGATTCCCAATGCAGAGATTCGGGAAATTTTTGAAACCACTGTAAGCAAATGGTTTGATGACAGTGCAAAGGCATGGAACCGCAGCCCGTTGTTTGATGCAGTCTGGAGCGGAAACAGCGAAGCTCTGACAAAAGAAATGACCAAGCTGCTGCGTATGACCATCAGCTACCATGACTATCGGGAGGATTTTTACCACGCTTTCCTTGCAGGCATCTTTACTGGTGCTGGCTATGTGGTGGAATCCAACAAAGAGCATGGCGAAGGACGCAGCGATGTTATTGTAAAGGACATCCGCAATGGTCGTGTGGCAATTTTTGAAGCCAAGTATGCAAAAACTCTGGATGCTCTGTCGGATGCCTGTGATACTGCCATTCAGCAGATCAATGACCGGATGTACGCAGCGGACTTCCGGGATGACTATGATGACATCCTCTGCTATGGCATCGCATTCTTCAAAAAGCGTTGCATGGTAAGGAAAAAATAATTATCTACTGGGGAGTATCTTCGGATGCTCCCCTTCACTTTTTACAGGACAATCCATTTGGATTGTCCTGTTTTTATTTGGAGGCACACAATGAAAGAGCAAAAAATCAAAGTCCTTGCGCTCCTGCCAATGGAGCTGCCAAAGGAGATCGAGCTAGACAACACCCTTGAAGCCATGCAGAAATTTGTAGGCGGGCTGATCGAATGCATTACATTGAGTGACACCGGTTCAGCGGTCACACTGATCTGCAATGATGAAGGCAAGCTACTTGGTCTGCCGCTCAATCGTCCGCTGTGGGATGGAGCCGATGTTCTTGTCGGGCCGGGATTTCTGGCCGGATGTGACAACGAAGGGAATCTGACTTCCCTGCCGCAGAGTGCAATGGATTTCTACAAAGAGAAATTCAGAGCTTTTATCATTGAAATCTAAGGAGGACAGATTATGACCTTTCATGCAATGACCGAACACTACGAAGAGATCACGGTTTGCGGAAAGCCTGCGCTGTTCACCAGCATCCGCATCAGGAGAGATACCATCCCGGACGGCTTGTACGCTTACGATGTCCGGCACGATGATGAGTGCCGGGGCATCCCTTGTGAGATCGCACCCTTCGTGATGGTCAACCACTGGGGCACCATCATCCTTGCGGAACCGCTGGAACTGCCGGATGATGGGCGGCGATATATTGACGAGGACACCGACTGGAACTACGCTCCTTTGGATGGCGAGGACACCGCCAATCACAAACCGTGCACTACCATTTCTGATTTTATGACTGCCTATGCCCACTAAAACTGTATTAAAAATACCGTATATTCTGTTTTGTATTAAAATCGGCCGTTTTCAGGCCGTTTCAAGGTGCAAAACACAGTCTTAAAAATGTCGCTCGTTATCTTTGAGCCAGAAAGGAGACGCATGAACATCTATGGCTACTGCCGAATCTCTACGGCAAAGCAGAGCATTGAACGTCAGATCCGCAATATCAAGGCCGAGTACCCGACTGCCCATATCGTGCAGGAAGCCTACACCGGTACATCTATCTTTCGCCCGGAGTGGCTGAAGCTTTACCGGGTTCTGAAAGCAGGAGATACGGTGGTGTTCGATTCAGTGTCCCGGATGTCCAGAAATGCAGAAGAGGGTTTTGCTCTGTACGAAGACCTCTACCATAAGGGCATCCGACTGGTGTTCTTGAAAGAGCACCACATCGACACCGAGACCTACAAAAAAGCCCTGTCCGGCAGCATTGCCATGACAGGGACAAACGTGGACTTCATCTTAAAGGGCATCAACGAGTATCTGATGGCCTTGGCAAAGGAGCAGATCAAGCTGGCCTTTGAGCAGTCCGAAAAAGAAGTTGCCGATCTGCACCAGCGCACCCGTGAGGGCCTTTTGACCGCCCGGCTGAACGGCAAGCAGGTTGGTCGCAAAAAGGGTGTTGGATTTGAAACGAAAAAAGCCAGAGAAGCCAAGCAGATCATCCGCACCCATTGCAAGACCTTTGGCGGCACACTTGACGATGCCGAGTGCATGAAGCTCACCGGTCTTGCCCGGAATACCTATTATAAATATAAGCGTCAGATTCGTGCTGAACTGATAGCAAAGCAGGATTTGCCGAAAGGAGCAAGTATCTTTTATGAACCGACAAAATCATTCTGAGCCGGAGAACCGGCTCACTCCGGAGGAGCAGCAGGAATTTTTAGAACTTCTGGCTCGACTTTCCCCGGAGCAGCGTGAAGCACTGAAAGAAGTGCTCAAGTCCTTTACCTAAAAATAATCCGGGGCAGCCCCCAAAAGCCGTCCCGGATTTATTTTTTAGAGTTTTGCTATGGTTTTAAATTATCATGCCAAATGTATCCAGAAGCATTTTATTCCACGGGCAAGCTGTCGCCGATTTTTCTGCTAGCGGCATCCGTTTCTTTCCGTTTTACATTTTGGGATTCGGCAAATGTTGCGGGATTTCCAATCTGGTCAAGACCCGTGTTGTTGCGTGTGTACGCCCGAATCGCTGTATAATTGTGCGAGGAGCCAAACACGGAATCATATGGTTCCTTATTGATAACAGCGTGCTCTGCAGCGCAATTGACAAACGTGCAATCCGTAACTTCCGCTCTTGGATATTTGAATTTTGCATAGTTTTCAATATTAACCGCAATCAGATAGGCTGAATTTTCCTTTTTCTGTACCTTCCCCGGTTCATTGGGAACAATGCAGATTCCATTGAAGATGCATCGGTTGATTCTGCTGGGGCGGTCGGCATTGGCAAAATTCTTTTCCGCCAAACCAATGACGATCATCGATTGCCATGTATAAGACCTAAACTCCTGTTCCTCCCATCTGATGTTGGAGAATTCACAATCCTGAATCGTCACCTGCGAGTTTCCTCTCGTTGTAAGAAGTTTTTCGCTTTTACAGTGTATAAACTGGCAATTGGATACGACCGCCTTTGCACACACATCTACGATTGCTTTTTCACATTCCTCAAATCGGCTTTCCGAAATTTCAGACGTGCACTCTTTAATCGCTTCTCTGCACTTTTCAAAGACGCAGCTCCTGACATTTCCTATATTATACACACACCGGCTCATCTGTTGGAACGTGCAGTATGCAACCATACCATTTTCCCACTCATCCTCGAAGGAGAGCCATGCACTACCCAAAATTGCATAAATATAATGTTCTTCCATATAGGAGTTTTCGCTGAGCTTTTCCCCTTTGAAAACATTATTGATAAAAAGAACCTTTTTACCCCTGCAATGAATAAATGCATCTCCCGGTCGATTGTTTTCATCTTTTGCTTCAAAAGTTGGTTTGTCTGGCAGGAAGAATCGGCTGCCCGAAATTCTGGCTTTATTTTCGATGCTCAAATATAAGAAATCAGAGCAGGAACCAATGACCTTATTCTTGTCAAACAGGAAAGACTCATAAGAACCTTTGAGAAAGCCAACGCAAGCAACGAAGTCGCTATTCTTCACCGTACAGCTTCCAGCGGTTCTTGACTTGACGGCATTCCCTACGCGATCCTCTACCGTCCGAATAAAATAGTCTCCTGATTTACAATTCCCATGGCAAATCACTGTAGACGATGCGACCTCCAAAGCTGTACCACTATTCAGATAAATGCGGCTTTCATCCTCATTGTAATGGATGGTACAGTTGATGAACCTGACTGTGCCTTTACAGTTCATAATAGCCGAGGAGAAGTGAATGTCTTTATCCTTGTAGATTGTTTCCCCGTCATTTTGAATCGAACCGGAAAGCACCAACTTTTCACGGGGCGCATTCGTGTCAATGGCTTCCTCACCATTTTCTTCGGTCTGAGCTTCAGAGGCTCCCTCTGCGGCCTTCGGCTCCGGCAGCTCCACTTCAAACGGGGTTTCTTCGGTGATTTCAATAGGTGCAGTGATATAGCGGTCAATGCAGCCGTCCACACCACGCAGACGATAGGTGTCCACGGTATGCTGCTTCAAGGATTTGATGGTCTTGCGACCAAGGTCAAACAGGTC
>ENA-UEYG01002530-UEYG01002530.1-human-gut-metagenome-genome-assembly--contig:-NODE-2530-length-11532-cov-3.313051_pt1 | contig 11532 bp, 10 predicted proteins | sample MGYA00242933_ERZ507934 | MGnify/ENA primary metagenome ERZ507934 (study PRJEB26167, sample SAMN06115527) | human gut metagenome | host: Homo sapiens | place: China:Zejiang | collected 2015-11-10... | reverse complement strand
TCTTCTGTTCTTTGCGCAGCATGAAAATTTCCACCTTTCTTCATATATACCCGCAGAGCTGCGCCCCGGGATCGGTGAAAGTCCACGGAGCGAAGGGCTGGGGCCGCACATACACGTGCTGTTGCATGATACCACAGAAATTCCCAGTTGTAAAGATAAAAATGTGGAGTTTTCCCCGGATCGGCGGAAAATTCCCCGTTTTTGTCCCCCGAATGGGCTTGACAAACCGCTTCTTCTCATGATAATCTAACCGTACTAATACGGTTAATACAGTTGCAGGGGCTGCACCGCGGCCCCGCGGAAGGGAAGGTGAGCGGATGATCAGCCTGAATTATCGGGACTCCCGGCCCATTTACGAGCAGATCCGGGACGGACTGCGGAAGCTGATCGTCACCGGTGCGCTGAGCGCGGACGAAAAGCTGCCCTCAGTGCGGGCGCTGGCCGCCCAGCTGGCCATCAATCCCAATACCATCCAGCGAGCTTATAACGAGCTGGAGGGCGAGGGATACATCTACTCGGTCCCCGGCAAGGGAAGCTTCGCCGCCGCGAACGCGGCGGCGGACTCCGCCCGGCGGGCGGAGCTGCTGACCCAGGTGCGGGAGCTCCTCTCCGAGCTGCGGTATCTAGGGGTAAGCCAGCAGGAGCTGCTGAATCTGGTGAAGGAGGCGAGTCCGTCATGATCGAAGTGAATGGCCTGGTGAAGCGGTTCGACGGCTTCGCAGCCCTGGACGGCGCCGCGCTGTCGGTGCCGGCGGGCAGCGTCTACGGCCTGGTGGGTCCCAACGGCGCCGGTAAGTCCACCCTGATCCGCCACCTGACGGGCATCTTCCGCCAGGACGCGGGCACGGTGCGCATCGGCGGCGAGGATGTGTGGGAGAACGCCGCCCTGAAGGCGCGGATCGCCGCCATCCCTGACGACTGGTACTACTTCCTTCAGTCCTCCATTCGGGATATGATGCGCTTTTACCGCGGATTTTATCCCGCTTTTTCCATGGAGCGGTATGAAAAGCTGAAGGAGGTCTTTCAGCTGGATGAAAAACGGCCTATCCGCCGCCTCAGCAAGGGTATGCAGAAGCAGGCGGCCTTCTGGCTGGCCCTGTGCTGCATGCCGGACTACCTGATCCTGGATGAGCCGGTGGACGGTCTGGACCCGGTGATGCGCCGGCAGGTGTGGTCTCTGGTGCTGGCGGATGTGGCCCAGCGAGGCACCACGGTGCTGGTTTCTTCCCACAACCTGCGGGAGCTGGAGGACGTCTGCGACCACGTGGGCATCATGGACCACGGCCGCGTGCTGCTGGAGCGGTCCCTGGCCCAGCTGCAGGACAACATGGTAAAGCTGCAGGTGGTGTTCCCCGACGGGATGACGGAGGTGCCGTCGGACCTGCCGGTGCTCCACGCCAGCCAAATCGGCCGCATCCATACCTTCATCATGCGGATGAGCGCCCAGGAGGCAGAGGACCGTCTGGCGGCGTACAGTCCCCTGCTGGTGGACGCAGTGCCCCTGACCCTGGAGGAGATCTTTATTTATGAGCTGGGAGGTGCGGACTATGCAGTCAAAGACATCGTACTTTAACGCCACGCTGTTCCGCAAGAACCTGACCCGGTTCTGGCCGCTGTGGGGCCTGGCGTCCTTTGTCGGCGCTCTGTTCCCTCTGGCGGTGCTGCTGGATATGGTGCACCGGGGCTGGAACGTCCTCTCCGCACCGGACTTCACCGGTATGTACTATGATGCGGTGAGCGCCGTGCCCGTCATCAATCTGGTCTACGCCGCCCTCTGTGCCATGGCGGTGTGGAGCTATCTATACAACGCCCGCAGCGTGGGGCTGATGCACACCCTGCCTATCCGGCGGGAAGGGCTGTTCCTCACCAACTTCCTCTCCGGCCTCTCCATGACCCTGATTCCCTACGCGGTCACCGGGGTCCTGTGCGTCGTGGTCTCCCTGTGCGGCGGGGCCTTTGACGCCAAGGGGCTGGCCGTCACCGTCCTGGCAGTGCTGGGTGAGAGCTTCTTCTACTTCTCCAGCGCCACCTTCGTGGCCTTCATCACCGGCAACGCCTTCGCCATGCCGCCGCTGTACGCCCTGCTCCACTTCCTGGCGGTGCTGCTGGACTGGCTGATCTCCTCCTTCGCCCAAGGGTTCATCTTCGGCTTTTCCACTTATTACACCGGGGTGGTGGAGTGGCTCTCCCCCACCGTGTATCTGGTCAACAACGTCCGGTGCGTCCGGCAGTATGTGGAGGTCCAGCAGACGTTCCCCGATGGAACGCCTTACACCTCCCGCCTTTTGACCTCCGCAGACCTGGAGAGCTTCTGGCTGATCGGCGTCTACGCCCTGGTAGGACTGGCGCTGGCTGCCCTGGCCCTCATCCTCTACCGCAGGCGCCGCAGTGAGACCGCCGGCGACGTGGTGGCCGTGGGCTGGCTGCGGCCGGTGTTCCGGTACGGTGTGGCAGGGCTCTGTGCCCTGCTGGGCGGCCAGTTCCTCTACTCCCTGTTCTGGTATGGCTTCCAGCAGGGGGAATACTACGACACGCTGCCCATGGTGGTCTGCCTGCTGGCGGCAGGGGCCATCGGGTATTACGGCGCCTCCATGCTGCTGGCCAAGGCCTTCAAGGTGTTCCGGGGCAGCTGGAAGGGCCTGGGCATTGTGCTGGCGGGCTGTGCCCTGGTCTGCTGTGTGCTGCATTTCGACCTGCTGGGTGTGGCGGACCGGGTGCCGGAGGCCTCCCAGATCCAGACCCTGGAGATCCGGATTGCCGACAACACCTACACGCTCACGCCGGAGAAGGACGCGGACCTGCTGGAGCAGGTCAGGGCCCTCCATCAAACGGTGGTTGCCGACGAATCCTATGTTCGGGAGATGGAGGCCCGCAGATCTTCCACCTGGTCTGAGGATGAGACCCCCAACACGGCATACACCGGCCTGAATCTCACCTATACTCTGAAAAGCGGCACCCGGATAGACCGCTGGTACTCCCTGCTCATTACCCGGGACCGACTGGCCCAGCCAGAGACCTATGATTATCTGCTGGACCAGTTCGTGAACAGCGATACTGTAAAAGCCCGGCGCCTCCATCTGGATGACGATTTCTGGACGGTGAGCGGCGGCAGCCTGTACATTGACACTCGTGGCGAGGGCTACGAACTGGGCAGCCGGGAGGGTGACGCCATTCTCAAGGCAGTGGGCCGGGATCTGACCGCCGGGAACTGGGGGGATTACGACTGGTTCTCCGGCGACAGCGGCAGCAGCTATGCCATGGACCTGGGGCTGGACTTTGAAAGTGCAGACAAGGAGCGTTACGACTGGATCTCTGTCCATGTGACCCCTGCCATGACGGAGACGGTGGACTGCCTGGAGCGCCTCGGCCTGGTGACGAGGGCAGATCTCGTCACCTACCGGCAGCTGTATCCGGAGGACTATGGGGCGGACGGCTCCTCCATCTGGCAGGAGGTTCCGCACACGGGTGAGAATGCGGTGGTCTACACGGAGGACACCACTTCCGCCATGGTCTCCCCGGCATGAGGGGGGCAAGAACGCGGCGGCGCCGGAATCCCCGTTTTGCCGCTTTATGCCTGCTGCTGATCTTTGCCGCTGTGGGCGCCGCCGTCTGGCTGTGGGCCGGCCGGGGCCTTCCGGGAGAGGGCGTGGAGGTGCCGGACTATGTGCAGGCGGACCTCCTCACCGTGAACCCCTGGTCCCGGCCCGGCACGCCCCTGGAGAAGATCGATGGGATTGTGATCCACTACGTGGGCAACCCCGGCACCACGGCGAAGGCCAACCGGAACTACTTTGAATCCCTGTCCTCTGGGGAGACGGAGACATACGCCTCCAGCCACTTCATCGTGGGGCTGGAGGGTGAGGTCATCCAGTGCATTCCCCTGACGGAGATCGCCTACGCCTCCAATATCCGCAACGAGGACACCGTGGCCATCGAGGTCTGCCACCCGGACGAGACCGGGGCATTCTCCCCGGCCGCCTACCAGCAGGTGGTGGAGCTGACGGCCTGGCTGTGCCGGACCTTCGATCTGGATCCGGACACTGATGTGATCCGCCACTACGACGTGACGGAGAAGCTGTGTCCCCTCTATTATGTGGAGCATCCGGAGGCCTGGGATGCCTTCCGGGCAGACGTTGCAGCAGAGATGGAGCGCCAGACCGAAGTCTCCTGACACGGAGCTTCAAAAATTTTTTGGTCCTCCGTGAAACAAAACGGCATTCTTGATCGTCTTATAAAGCAGAGGGAGATTTTACATCAAAGGGGGCCTTTTTCCATGGAGCAAAATCCGGCTGCCGCCACGCTCTGGCGCATGTGGGTGGATACCAAGCGGCGCATTGTCTCCTTCCACGAGGAGAAGGACTGCCAGCTGCTGGAGTTCCGCAGCCACGAGATGTTTTTGAGCTGCGTGGACCAATACGCCTGCAAGCAATACCGTTATCAATGACCCTGCGGGGCCTTTTCGTCCATATCCCGGCGGCTTCAGCCGCCTAAGGAGGCTTTTTGATCCATGTGGCAAAAACGCGGGCCAGCACTGCTGTGTCTCCTGCTGGCCACCGCACTGACGGTCTTTGCCGCCGCCCGCTCCCCCGCCGCTCCGCCCGGCGAAGTCCCTCCTCCGCGGACGCTGGAGGAGGAATCCCTGCTCTATGAAGAGACGCCGGTCCAGATTATCTCCCTGTTGGACCTGGAGCCGGTGGATACCCGGGCGTCTGCCAATCCCGTCCGGGTGGGGGGCGGCACCCTGGACCCTGTGGACCAAGCGGAGATGGCATCCGTTCTGGCGGAATGTACATTAAAAGACAACACCATCGTCAGGCTCTACGTTACAGCGGAGGGCCTGATCGATGGCGCTTTTTTGCGCCCTGGCGCCGGGTGGATCCGATTTGCCCGCCTGTACCGCGGCGCGGACCAGGGCCCCAATTACGCGGAAACCGCCGCCCTTACCGCCTGCTCCGGTATTCTGGGGCACGATGGCTTTCTGCTGCGGACCGACGGGCACTGCTCCGGCGTTTACTCCTATGATTACTACTGGTTCGACACTGCCGGGGACTTGCAGGTCCTCACCGCCAGGATGGACCCGGTGGCCCTGGACCTGGACGGGGACGGAACGGCGGAACTGGCCTGGGAGATCGCCGAGTGGCAGGGCGCGTTTTCCTTTTACTTCCGGCGGACAGACGGCGCCATCTGTTGTGTGACGCCGTCCGAATACATCGACGCATCGGGCCTGTTCCTGGCTGCGGTGGAGCAGGAGGGGCCCGGCCCGGTCCGGCTGATCTACCGCTATCACGGCACGGACGGGGATCAGGAACAGTTCTGCGCCGTGACGTTTCGGGACGGCGCCCTGGAGATTGAGATGGACCTTGTCTATGTCCCGGCCTCGCTGGAAGACACAGTCCCCCTTTCAGATCCCACAGCAGGCGGGGCCGCCCTGCCCCATGTGTCCATTACCGGCCCCGACGGCTGGACCATGGACGGTGCCGGGGAGGCGGCCTATCTGGATCTCTGGTCCCTTCTCTGGAACAGCCCATATCCCTCCTCGAAGGGGGCGGTGATCGTCCCCACCGATGCGCCGCTGGATGCGGAGACCACCTATACCGTCACCTTCTCCGATCCGCAGACCGGGAACTCCTTTTCCTGGTCCCTGGACGCCGAGGGCATCTGCCGCCTGGACGGCATAGAGGGCAACTGCCGGATGGTGTCCACCGGTGTCGGCTCCCTGCCCGCATACTGTCACGATGTGCTGGAGCTCTACTGCCGGGCCAGCCGCACCGCCCGGAACTATGACGCGCAGGGCCGATGGCTGGGATGGGATTTGGTCCCGGATACGGTCGCCCCGGGCTAAAACGGGTATCTTTTGCAAAAACCGCCTTGACAAACGGCGAAAATGTGATACGATAGTCCGGTAAATGGAACATTCCGGCGTGGAAAAGGACGAGTAACCGGCATCCCTCCTGCAAAGAGAGCCGCCGTTTGGTGCAAGGCGGACGGGAGCTGCGGCGAAAATCACCTTGGAGCCTCCTGCTGAAAGACGACGCGAGTAAGCGTGGACGATTGATGCCCGTTACAGCATCGGCCCGTGGCAGCGGGCTGTGAGGGGCTGTTTCCCGCAAGGGCGCAGCAGCGAGAGTGGTACCGCAGAGTGTTTGCAAACGCTTTGTCTCTTGAAAAAGAGGCAAGGCGTTTTTGTTTTCTGAAGGGATGTGTATTCTGGTGAAATGCCCAAACTGCGGAAAGGACATGGAAGAGGGAACTCTGCACACCCGGAATTACCCTTTCTGGACGCAGCAGGAGCTCCGATTCTTTCGGGCCCCCACAGACACCGTGGAGCTGGGCCCCATTGGCGATGACACCACCAGCGTGTTTACACGGGATCCGTTCCCGGAATTTCCCCATGCCATGCTCTGCCGGGAATGCGGCCTTGTCACCTTCCCGTGCAGCTTGATTGAAACCTCCAAAAAAGATAGCAAATAGGAGCTGGAACAGGAGGAGCTTTATGAAGTGTCCGTATTGTCAGCAGCAAATGCAGGAGGGCTTTCTCAGCAGCCGCTCCCCCGTTTTCTGGTCAGAGGAGGTGTCAGGCCTTCCCCTTCCCGCCAGGAAGGGAGATTTGCTTCTGGGTGGAAAGCTGGGGCTGGTTGTCCGCCCCCGGGCTTACCTCTGCCGGAGCTGTAAAACCGTCATTACCCAATATCAATAAAAATTCAGCAAACAGAATGGAAATAGGAGGAAAGATATGGACTACAACAAGACCATCAATCTGCCCAAGACCGACTTCCCCATGCGGGCGGGTCTGCCCAAGCGGGAGCCGGAGATGCTCAAGCGCTGGCAGGAGCAGGACGTGTACAACGAGCTGCTGAAGAAGAACGAGGGCAAGCCCCTCTTCAATCTCCACGACGGCCCGCCCTTTTCCAACGGCGGCATCCACATGGGCACCGCCATGAACAAGGCCCTCAAGGATATCATCACCCGATCCTACGCCATGCGGGGCTACTACACCCCCTATATCCCCGGCTGGGACAACCACGGTATGCCCATCGAGTCCGCCATCATCAAGCAGAACAAGCTGAACCACAAGGCTATGAGCATTCCGGACTTCCGCTCCGCCTGCCATGACTTTGCCCAGCATTATGTGGGCGTGCAGATGGACGCCTTCAAGCGCATGGGCGTCATCGGCGACTGGGAGCACCCCTACCTCACCATGAACCCCGGCTTTGAGGCTGAGGAGGTGAAGGTGTTCGGTGCCATGTACAAGAAGGGCTATATCTACAAGGATTTCAAGCCCGTCTACTGGTGCCCCCACGACGAGACCGCCCTGGCGGAGGCGGAGATCGAGTATCAGGACGACCCTTGCACCACTGTGTATGTGAAGTTCCCCATGCACGACGATTGCGGCAAGCTTTCCGGTTATGACAAGCTGTTCTTCGTGATCTGGACCACCACCATCTGGACCCTGCCGGGCAACCTAGCCATCGCCCTGCATCCCGACGAGTCCTACGCTGTGGTGAAGGCCCCCAACGGCGAGGCCTATATCATGGCCGAGGCTTTGGTGGAGAAGGTCATGCACTTGGGCGGCTTCGACACCTGGGAGGTGGCGGAGACCCATCCCGGCGCCTTCTTTGAGAACATGCTGGCGGACCACCCCTTCCTGCCCAAGACCTCCCGCCTGCTGCTGGCGGATTACGTCACCATGGACTCCGGCACCGGCTGCGTCCACACGGCCCCCGGCTTCGGCGCGGATGACTACCAGACCTGCAAGCGCTACGGCGTGGAGATGGTGGTTCCCGTGGACGACCAGGGCCGCCACACGGAGTACGCCGGCAAGTACGCCGGTATGAAGACCGATGAGTCCAACCCCGTCATCCTGGCGGACATGAAGGAGAGCGGCATGCTCTTCGCCAGCGAGGACATCATCCACAGCTATCCCCACTGCTGGCGCTGCAAGGGCCCCATCATCTTCCGGGCCACGCCCCAGTGGTTCTGCTCCGTGGAGTCCTTCAAGGAACAGGCCGTCGCCGCGTGCGACGATGTGCGCTGGGTGCCCGGCTGGGGCATTGACCGGATGAAGTCCATGATCCGAGAGCGCAACGATTGGTGCATCTCCCGCCAGCGCAAGTGGGGCCTGCCCATTCCCGTGTTCTACTGCAAGGACTGCGGCAAGCCCATCTGCACCGATGAGACCATCGACGCCATCTCCAAGCTCTTCGCCGCCGAAGGCTCCAACGCCTGGTTCGCCAAGGAGGCGGAGGAGATCCTGCCGGAGGGCTTCGCCTGCCCCCACTGCGGTGCCAAAGCCGGCTTCACCAAGGAGACCGATACCCTGGACGGCTGGTTCGACTCCGGTTCCTCCCACTTCGCCGCCATGAAGAAGGACCAGGGCTTCTGGCCCGCCACCATGTATCTGGAGGGCCTGGACCAGTACCGCGGCTGGTTCCAGTCCGCGCTGCTGACCGCCGTGGGCGCCTTCGGCCAGGGCGCGCCCTTCAAGGAGTGCGTCACCCACGGCTGGACCGTGGACGGCGAGGGCAGAGCCATGCACAAGTCCCTGGGCAACGGCATGGACCCGGCAGAGATCATCAACCAGTATGGCGCGGACCTGCTGCGCCTGTGGGCCGCCAGCGCCGACTACCACGCCGACGTTCGCTGCTCTCACGAGATCTTCAAGCAGCTCAGCCAGAACTACCTCAAGTTCCGCAACACCGCCCGGTACTGCCTGGGCAATCTGGACGGCTTTGACGCCGACCAGCTGACGGCGCCCGCGGAGATGGAGGAACTGGACCGCTGGGCCGTCACCCGCCTGAACGCCCTGATGGAGAAGTGCGCCAAGGCGTACAACGACTATGAGTTCCTGGTGGTCACCCACGCGGTGAACGACTTCTGCGTGGTGGACATGTCCAACTTCTATCTGGACATCATCAAGGACCGTCTGTACTGCGAGGAAAAGGACGGCGCCAAGCGCCGCAGCGCCCAGACCGCCCTGTTCCTGATTCTGGACACCATGACCAAGCTGATGGCCCCCATCCTGTGCTTCACCTGCGATGAGATCTGGCTCTCTATGCCCCACCGCAGCGGCGACGATGGTCGGAACGTGGTGTTCAACGACATGAACAAGCCCTTCACCGACTACGCCCTGGATGAGACCGCCATGGAGAAGTGGTCCGCCGTGGAAAAGCTGCGCGACGACGTGAACGCCGTGCTGGAGGCCGCCCGGGCCGAGAAGAAAATCGGCAAGGCCCTGGAGGCCCACGTGGCCCTCCACGCTGGGGACGACGCGGCGTCTGCCGCCCTGGTGCAGGTGATGGGCCTGAACCTGGCAGAGCTCTTCATCGTCTCCGACTGCCAGGTCTCCAGTGCGGAGCCCGATGCCGCCTCCACTGTGGGCCAGGGTGCCAACTTCCCCGGCCTCACCGTGGAAGTCAGCGAGGCCAGAGGCGACAAGTGCGAGCGGTGCTGGATGCACAGCCCCACTGTGGGCGCCGACGCGGATCACCCCACCCTCTGCGCCCGCTGCGCCGCCGTGGTGCGGAAACTCCCCCAGTTCTGACCATCCGAAAACAGCAGTCAAAAAGGTCCCGGCCATTGGCCGGGACCTTTTTCCATGTCGATTCAATTCCCCCGGGCACGTTCCTTTTTCAGCTTCCGGATATCCTCTCCCGCAAAGGGCAGCAGGGTATATTCCCCTTCAATCCGGGAGGCGATCTGGGGCGTGTACCGCCGGGCCAGCTCTCCCGGCGTCAGGTTTGTGCTGATGATGGTGGAGCGGCGCTCCATCTGGCGGGTGTTGACAATCTGGTACAGGGCGCTCTGAACGAAGGATGTGGTCATCTCGGATCCCAGATCGTCCAGAATCAGCAGATCGCAGTTCAGCACCCGCTCCACGTGGTCGTCGGCCTCCTCTTCCCGGGTGAACTTCTGCTGCTCGAATTGTGCGAAGATGTGGCCCGCGGTGTCATAGACCACCGAATGCCCCTTCTCGCTGACCTCCCGGGCAATGGCGGCGGAGAGGTGGGTCTTTCCCAGTCCGGGTGCGCCGAAGAGCAGGAGGTTCGCCGGGCGCTTGCCGAACTGGTGGGCAAAATCCGCGCAGATGTCGTAGATCATCTCCATGTGCTGCCGGACGGTGATGCCGATGTTCGGGTCATAGCGGTCCGGGTACCAGTCTGTGGAGAAGGTGTCAAAGCTCTGGTGCCCCAGGTCCAGCATCCGGGACAGCTCCTTCTGCTGCTCCCGGGCGTAATAGCCCCGCAGGCAGCGGCACACCCGGCCGTTGCGGTAGCCCGTGTCCCCGCAGAGGGCGCAGGCGGGCGTCTCCTCCAGAGCATCCTCCGGCAGGCCCATCTTCTGCAGAAGCTCCCGCTTCTCTGCCTGAAGGCTCAGATTTTCATCCCGCAGCACTGCCACCGCGGACCGGGGGTCCGTGCCGTGGCGGAGCGCACTGGTGATGATGCGGCTCATGGTGGAGCGAAGCTCCCCGTCGATCTCCCGCAGGCGGGGCTGGCGGGCAAAAATCCGTTCCCGCCGCTCCTGATACTGGGCCTGCCGCCTCTGGCGGTCCTCCTCGAACCGCTGGAGGGCCAAGCGCATCACCTTTCCGTCATACGCCACCGCTCATCACCTCCTGTTCCGATGCAGCTCCTGCATATATCTGCGCATCTCCGTCTCCGTGTCCCTGGGAGACTGCTGGTCCCCCCTGCGGGCCGCCGGACGGTCCCCCGCCTGAATCTCCTCCACCGTGTGGAGGCCCGCCTCGTTCCACTTCTTCAAAATGCCGTTGCAATAGGCCCACTTCAGCTCATGGCACTTCAGCACCGTTTTGTCATAGGCCAGGGCCACGGCCTCCGGGCCAAAGCCCATCTCCTGCCAGGCGAGGATGTACTTCTCCTCCGAAGGCGCGGGGGGCCGGTCCCCCAGCTGCAGCGCCTTCATATACTGGGGCAGGACCCCCTGGCGCTGGGCATAGGTCCGGAGATAGGCATCCGCCGCCGCCTGGGTGTCGATCCCCATGCGGGCCCAGGCGTAGCCCTCCTTTTCGATCTGCTTCATGCCGGGGCGGCGGCCCTCGCCGAATCGGCGCTGCACCCGCTCTACACAGTGGCACACCAGCAGATAGACCACGCCCTCCGGCAGGCCCAGATAGTCCGTCAGTCCCAGCAGGATCCCCACGTCCGGGGTGGTCAGCTTTTTGCCCAGCTTCACCTCCACCTGCCGGGTGAGGGCCTGGAACGCCTTGCTGTGCTCCAGCCGCTCCGCCACGTCGGCGCGCTGATAGACGGGCCGCTCCTCCGCCGGGGCGGGCGGCGTCTCCGCGGGGGCCACCAGGCCCAGCTCCCGCAGGGCGGTCTCCGCCGCCTCGATGCGGCCGCGGTCCCACCGCAGCTCCCCGGCCAGGGACCGGGGCGGCACCGTGCCCTGCCGCCGCAGCAGCGCCAGATACAGCAGCGCCGCATCCCCGTCGCCCCGGTCCAGCAGCCGCTTCACCGTGGCCGCGGACAGGGTGACGCTCTCATCCCCGGTATGTACCAGACAACTGGGCAT
>ENA-UEYG01002524-UEYG01002524.1-human-gut-metagenome-genome-assembly--contig:-NODE-2524-length-11546-cov-3.925713_pt1 | contig 11546 bp, 10 predicted proteins | sample MGYA00242933_ERZ507934 | MGnify/ENA primary metagenome ERZ507934 (study PRJEB26167, sample SAMN06115527) | human gut metagenome | host: Homo sapiens | place: China:Zejiang | collected 2015-11-10... | reverse complement strand
ATAAAAAGAATGGACTCCATGATGATAGAGAGCAATATCCGTTTTCTTAGTCGCATGGAGCTGATATACACCTGTATTTCTAAATTGGCGATATATTTTGATAAGAACTATCCGAATAAGATTCCTGATGATTTGAAGCACTATACAGATTCAAACGACTATAACAGAATTTTCTATCATCAGCTGAATGATAATATGGAGCAGATTATACAGGCTTTGCTGAGTGATAGTGATAAGCTGCTTGAACTATGCGGAACAGACTACGAAGAAGTTACTGAGTACCAACTGTTTTTGAGGTGCCTTTCAGACCAGACTGTTGTTGAAAATGGCAAACGAAGACTCCGTACAAAGGAAGACGGAACAATGAATTCAACAGCGTTACAGAATCCGTCTGATCCAGATGCCACATATCGCAACAAGGCCGGTAAACTTCACAGAGGATATGTTGCAAACCTTGAAGAAACCGTTGATAAAAACGGATCAGTCGTGACCGATTATCAGTATGACAAGAACATCCATACTGACAGTCAATTTCTTCAAGAATCTTTATCACAGATGGACAGGTCTGAAGAAGAAATCGTTCTTATTACCGATGGCGGATATGCAGGCCAGGATAATTTTGCTTTGGCAAAGGAAAAGAACATCAAATTAATCACAACCGCACTTATTGGAAAAGAGGCTCCAGATGCATTAGCTGATTTCACTTTTAATGATGACGGAACAATACTTTTGAGATGTGCTGCAGGGCACGAACCTGTAAGGCAAAGCTATACTAAAACGACAAGGCAGTGTAAGGTTTCGTTTAATTGCAATCATTGCGTTGGTTGTCCATACCAAGGGCAGTATCGTCCAAAAATCGATGGATGGAATGCAACATTCATTACTTCAAAGAATGCTTCAAACAGGGCAAAGAGCCAAAGGTATATGCAAAGTGAAGAATTCAGCAATTATGCAAAGCTTAGGAATGGCGTAGAAACGGTACCGGCAAACATCCGTAAGAATTACCGCCTTGATAAATTGCCGCGAGGCAAGCAACGAGGGAAATTCTTCTTCGGAAGCAAAATAGCGGCTCTCAATTTCAGGAAGCTCTTTGGTTTTCGAAAGGGCTTGGTTAATTATGCTCAAAATCCAATATTTGGATAGCAAAAGAATAAAATGACTAAAATCTACTCTATGAAAAATAAGCACCCAGAGAGACAGCCTCAAAAGGCCATTTCCTCTGGGTGCTCATTTCAGCGCTATTTTTCCAGCTCTTTGCTATTGGTCATACATAAAAGGCTTGTTTTGACCCCGGCATCATGTCATTCTTATCATCCGGTTCCAGATCCAGCGTCCATGCGTCGATCCGCTCCTTTTGCGAGATGACCTCCAACTGCCGGAGATTGCCTCGCTTTTGGAGCGAAGCAAGTACATAGTCCTGAAACGCGGGAATGAGTGGCGCCGCCGTTTTGTGATCCAACTCCTCAAATAACCGCACACGGTCTCTTTCCGGGCAGAAAATGTAGCATTTTCTCGGCTGTTCCGTCTTTTCAAGAGTTCCTTCCTCGCCATCTTCCTGACCGGGATTCTCTCGCTGCGAATCATCGTTTGCCATGAGTGTCACCACGGCATACACGCCGTCATGAAACAACTGCCGCTGATACCCTTTCATGGTGCTTTGCAGCTGTCTCACCATATCATTTTGGGTGGCTTCTATGGTTGCGCCGCCGTAGATGGCGTCTGCCATAACCGACTCGTCTGTTCAGTTTCTCTCCTCACCCTCCTTCTTCGTCGGTTCAGTTGTTCCAACGTTCTTTCTGCTTGCAGGATCGGTGAGGGCAAAAATTAGATTTTAAAGAACAGGTATGATTAGACAGAAAGCTGCGCGCACAAAAGTTGCGAAATCACAGGTCCCACCCCACTTTTTCCTTACATTTTCCGTGACAGTCGAATAACGGAATCACAGGTTTCATCCCTCAAAAAGCTTGCATTCTATATGACAGAATCACAGGTTTTATCCAGAAAAAGTCCGCATTCTACATGACAGAATCACAGGTTTCGTCGAGCACTCACGGCAACGAAATCACAGCTTTTGTCCCTACACAGTAGTATCCGAAATCACAGTTTTGGTTCGTGCATTCTGCATGACGAAATCACAAGTTTCGACAATACGGAATACCCGAAAAGTCTGGAATTACTATGATTTTACAGAAGGTCTCTCTCAAAAAGCGGTCTTGATTTAAACTCCTTATAAATCAGAAAGCACGGTATACAATCGGTCATGTTGAAACAGAAAATACTACTCAGAAAATATAGAAATATTTTCTCTGTTTTGGTCCGATTTTTTCTTCTATATTTTTTAAAAAAGCTGTACATTATGCACACACCGGGAAAAGTTAAATTCTGGCAGTCAAGAGGTCAGCGGTTCGATCCCGCTATTCTCCACCAAGGAAAACCTTGAAGCCATAATGGTTTCGAGGTTTTTTCTTATATATGGCAAATTGCACAAAGTCGCTTTTGTGTTGAATTTGTGTTGAACGCGCGGGAAAATTTCTCCGCCAAAAACCTTAAAACCACAACGCTTTATGTTCATAGGTACACAATGTAATCTATGGGGCAAGCCGGACGGTACAGGGCACGGAAAATAAGTCGAGGGAATTTCCCTCGACTTATTTTTCTTTGATCCCAAGTTTATCTGCGTGACGATGCTCCAATCAAATATAGCCAACAGCAGCCTCGCCGGAACACCGGTAAGGCTGCTGATACTTTTATGGCAAGTCCTTCTCCATTTGAGAAACGGTTTCGTTGTAGAACACGTCCAATTCACCGACGTATCCGGGCTTCCACGGCTTATTCCGCCCGCAGTAGTGGATGACAGACGAGCGCTGCCGCACATCGTCCAGCGTCATGCCATCCCCGTTGAACCGGTGAAGGGTGAATAGCTTTTCCGTCATGTTATATTGGATCGGGTCCAGCGGGATGATGCTTTGTCCGTACAAGGCGCTGATGATGTCCTGATCCGGCAGCATGAGCCGTCCTTTGTGGCGTTCCATATAGTCAAATACCGCCTGTGTGTCCTGCTTTGCCCGCAAGGCTTCCAGATTCATCAGCATGACGCCGGAGTTGATATAGGGATCATCCTCTCCCATGCCGAGACGCAGTTCGTTGAAACGGTGCAGAAAAGCCCTGATGTGGGAGGCCGCGGCAAAGAAGGCTGCGCCCATAGGCATTCCATATAACGTCCGCAGACTTTTCCGCACAATAAGATCCGGGTCGAGATATAGTACCCGGTCCAGCGTATGCGGCAGATATTTCGCGGCAAATATCCGGTAGTAGATCGCCTTCGGATACCGGTCTGACGTTGGCGCGTCCGTCAGCCCGCTTTCGTCCACACGGATCAGATGCAGCGCCCCCCGCTGCCCCAGCAGCGCCCGGGTCGCCGTTAAATCGGAGGCTGACAGCCCCTCGTCGTGCAGGATATATACGTCAAAAAATGCGGCGGGGTCACTTTGGAGCGCGGAAAACAACATGACATTCAGCTGAGGAACGTAATTCCGATCCAGCGTGACAAGCAGGTTCATGGGATATGCGTTTTGGTTTTCAATCATGATCGTCCCCCCTTGGAGTTTTGCTGGGCTGCGCTGTTTTCAGTCAATACGGAAAGAAAAATAAGCGTTCTGCATGGCAGGCCCACCGCGTCACGCTCCCTTTTGGTTCAGCGGCAGATAAACGGTAAAGCTGCTCCCCTGCTGCGGCTGGCTATCCACCTCAATGCGTCCTTCCGTCAATTCTATGATCCGATGGACGATAGAAAGCCCCAGGCCCAGGCCGTGCTTTTTATCCTCCGCCGCGCCCTGATAGTATTTTTCAAAAATGTGGGACTGGACCTCCGGCGTCATGCCTGATCCGGTATCCCAGACCCGGACAACGGCCTCCCCGCCGACCTGTCGCAGCTCCACACCGATCTCGCCGCCCGGCGGGATGTAGCGGATCGCATTATTCAAGAGATTGATCCATACCTGCCGCAAAAGTTCCTCATTGCTGGTACAATCCACGCTTTCCAGCTCTGCGGAAAAGGTCAGGCGCTTTTCCTCCCAGCTGTGGGCACAGAGGATGGCGCACCGACGGATCTGCTCATCCAGAGAAAACGTGGTCTGATCCGGCAAAAACCGCTGGGACTGCAATTTTGTCAGCAGCAGCGTCCGGTTGGTCAATTCCGCCAGACGGGCGGACTCGTCCTGAATGATCCGCAGATACTGCTGCCGCTCCTCCTCGGTAAGATCCGGCTCGGAAAGCAGCTCCGCAAAGCCCTTGATGGCGGTGATCGGCGTCTTGAATTCATGGGAATAGCTGTTGACAAAGTCCTCCCGCAAGGTGCGGACGCTTTGCAATTCCTCCGTCATGCGGTTGAAATCCTCACACAGATCGTCCAACAGCTGATGCTTATCTGTTTTCAGCCGGACGGAATAGTCTCCTCCCGCCACGGCGCGAAGTCCGTCCATCAAGTTTGTCACATTGGCGCTGAGCTTATGCTCCAGAAACCCGGTCGTCAGGATCAGCGTGATCAAAAGCGGCAGGTACACGGCGGAGAGCACAGATCCGGCAGCACTGACAGACGCTTCCGGTATGGCGGTGCCGTGGGAAAAATAGAGATAACGCAGCAGCAGGAATGAATTCATAATGGCGAAGGTAGCTACCAGCCCTTCCAACGCCACCCACAGCAGCCATATTTTCCGGTATTTGGAATGTTTCTTTTTCACTGCTCTTTCTCCTTCACAAGCTCCGCCTTATATCCCAGTCCCTTGATGGTGATGATCTGAAAGTCGTCCACGTCCTTCAGCCAGTTCCGCAGACGGCTGATATGGGTCTTGACCGTGTCCTCCCCGCTCTCTGACACATACCCCCACACATCGTCCAGCAGCTGACTGCGGGTAAAGATCTGCCCCGGATAGGACAGCAGCTTATAAAGAAGGTCAAATTCCTTCTTTGGCAGCTCCAGGGTCTGCCCGCGGCAGGTCACGGTGTAGGATGCGGAATCCAGTCGGGTGTTTCCCACAAGGATCTGCTGTTCGCTGGCGATGTGGGCCCGCCGCAGCAGGGCCTGGATGCGCCAGATCAGCTCCTCGTAATCCACAGGCTTGGTGAGATAATCGTCAATGCCGGAAGAAAAGCCCTCCCGCTTGCTGTCCATGGATTGCAGAGCGGTGAGGAACAGCACGGGGATCTCGTTGCCCTCCGCCCGCAGCGTCCGCACCAGCTGGTAGCCGTCCATCACCGGCATCATCACATCCGCCACGATCAGATCCACATGCTGCCGGTTCAGGATATCCAGAGCCTCCCGGCCGTTCGCCGCCGTCACCACTGTAAATTGATGGCGGAGCTTGGCCTGGGTCAGCAGGCGGACGGCCTCGTTGTCCTCTGCCAGTAAAATCGTTGCCATAGGAGCCTCCTTTTTCGCCGCGCTTCAAAACTTTATCATATGATGTTCAGTCAGCTTAATAAGCTGAACATGGTAGACGCTGCCGAATTGAAAGCCTACATAAACCGTATCGTGGACGATATGGACAAGGCACAGCTCGCCGCGATGGAGAAAGCCCCGCTGGGCTATGCGGCGAAGATCCGTGACAAGATCGAAACGCTGCTGGAAGCCCACTATCGGGAAACTTTTGATAAATGGCTGGAAACGGAACGTATCGTCTGTATGCCCTCGTTCCGTCTGCCCACATCTATTCATCCCACCAGCAATACCGCCATATACGCCCGTTCGCTGTACACGGCGGAGGACGGCGACATGAACAAGCTGGAACAGAAGCTGATTGTAGAGTTGACCGCCCTGCCGAATGTCCGCTGTCGGCACAGAAATATTGCGCGTCAAGGGTTTGCAATCAACGGCTTTATCAAGCATTACCCCGATATTCTGATTATGACCAAAAGCGGCAAGCTCATCTGCGCAGAAACCAAGGGCGAACACCTGAAAAACGATGACAGCCGGGAGAAAATCGCACTCGGTCAAGCATGGCGTACATCAGCGGGCAAGGACTATCGCTATTACATGGTATTTGAGAATGAGGAAAACCTCTTGCCGGGTGCAATGAGTATGAGCCAGTTTATCGACACGATTAAGGCGCTGTAAAACGTCTCTCATTCGCAGGGGTCTATAATTTCTACCCCCATGTTTGATCGATGTAAATGCACAAGTTTATACAGTTTCAGGCAGCAGGAGCAATTCTGCTGCCTTTTTCTTTGGGTGACTATTCCGTTTACCTCGCGTATGCGGATTGTCATAATTTTCCGAAAAGGAGCGTGGTAGTAATGAAATTGAAAACCGTTCAAAGGAGATGGTGCGCCGATGCAAAGCAGAAAACACAGACGGATTCTGATGCAGGAGGCAGAATATGGCGAAACCGCTTGACCCCAAAGCGATAGAGGCAGAGCGGCAAACCAGCAGCCGAGCTGAACGCCGGGAACAGAAACGCCGCCAGATGCAGGACGAGATTTCTTATAACCAGCGTGGAAATGGTGTTATTATTCCACCGCAGAAACGGCGGGAACTTGCAGAGGAGCCGTCCAAACTCCGTGTTGCGGCGTACTGCCGCGTCAGCACACAGGAGGAACAGCAGGTCGGCAGCTTCGATATGCAGATTCACCATTTTACCAAGAGGATTGAGGCAAATCCGCAATGGGAGCTGGTTGAGATTTATCAAGACGAGGGCATCAGCGCAACTACCGTTGAAAAACGTCTTGGCTTTCAGGAAATGATTACCGATGCAGTTGACGGGAAGATTGACCTGATTCTCACCAAAAGCATCAGCCGTTTTGGTAGAAATATCGTGGATATTCTGGACAATCTGCAAACGCTTTCTGCGCTGAACCCGCCCGTTTCCGTTGAGTTTGAGACAGAGGGAATCACCTATACCGGCGATGGGCGGAATAATCTGCTGATCTCATTGCTGGCAGCTCTGGCTGAAATGGAGTCCCAGCAAAAGAGCGAGGCAATTAAGGCTGGTATCCGCTGGCGGATGGCAGAGGGTATCTACAAGTTCTCCGTTCAGAATACGCTTGGCTTCTATCGTGATCATTTCGGGCGGCTTGTCATTGAGCCGACCGAGGCAAGAATTGTTGAGTACATCTATGAAAGCTGCTTGGAGAGCGCAACCCCGGCAGAAATCGCCGCCGCACTGACAGAACAGGGTATCAAGTCTCCAATGGGGAACGATCTCTGGTCTGCCAGTACTGTCCGCAGCATCCTCCGAAATGAGAAATACTGCGGTGATGCTTTGATGCAGAAAACCTATACCAAGGATTTTCGCACCCATAAATCCGTCAAAAATACGGATTTAAATATGTATTTCAAGGAAAATCACCACACAGCGATTATCAAAAAAGAGGATTGGATCAAGGTACAAAAGCTGCTGTCAGAGCGGCACAGCACAGCAAAACGAGCTACATTGCGCCGTTTGAGCAATCACTTCGTCGCATACCGTGTAAAGGATGGTCTTTTCAAGGGCTATCTGATCATGGATTCCCGCTGGTCTTTTATGGAACGTCAGGAGTTTATGAAAATCGTGGATGAGGCGCAAAACACTATGAAATGAAAGGATTTTTACTATGAACTTCGATTTTTCCGCTTTGAACTTTGAAACCATCGACTCCAACATCAACGCCTACCCGGACATGTTCCTGAATCAGAATGGCGTGACTTTCACCAAGAAAGTGCTTGAGGACTTGGGTTATCCCGCCTTTGTTTTGTGTCTGCTGGATGCGAAAGCAAGAGTATTTGCGATCCGTTCCTGCAAGAGCAACGAGCCGAAGGGCTTCAAGTTCTCCAAGCCAAGAGGCGAACAGAAAGGTGTTGTTACGATTTCCAACAAGAATCTGCTTGACCCGCTTCGCGCTGTCACCGGCGAGGACTGGATTCCCGGCAAGCGTTACAGGGTGCGCGGGTTCTGGGTTGCCGATGCAAAAACCATGTGCTTTGACCTTAATGAAGGGGTACAGGAGGACTTTCGCCCTGTTACGCCGAACAATGATGCAGAATAATCCCTGATATTCAGGGAGAAAAGGGAGAGCAAAAGAGCGGCGGCAAGCCGCCTGAGCGAAAAAGCCCCCCCTCCCTTTTCTCCCTCGCTGCTGCTATGGAAACCGCGGAAAACCGCAAGCGGTTTACACACCGTTCCCAAAGCCTGTGCTTACCCTCTTTTTCCTCTCTGGCTTTCTCCCTATACAGAGAAAAGTGTTCATTTTTACTCCAAGAGCGCGCAGTTACCGTGATGGGTAGAGCGCAGTATGTCAATACGGCATAGAAAAACGAACGGCACATAGGCGATTTTATCCTCAAAAAAGCCCCGAAACGCAACATAAAAGAAGCCCAGCACCACGCCGTTTGACGTGATGCTGGGCTGTTCCTGATTACAGCGATTTTCAGCGGGTGAAGCAATGCTCTGCTTGCAGATAGCTCTTTCGCATTTTGCTGCATGGCGTAGGAATGTACTGTTTCGCAAAATCTCACGCGCAGAAGTATACCGTGTACACTCCATCGTGCTTTACTTTCCGATGTGTTTTTTTCGTGCAGGGAGAAAGAACTTTACTGTTTTCACTACACTCGATTTTAGCACGGCGTTTTTACTGCCCTCACAGTCGATTTACTCTGAAATTAAGCCAAAATGCCGCAGCGCATCCTTGATTGCCTCGACCTTTTCGGGCGGGCAGGGATGATACTCATGCTTTTTCTGTTCAACAGCATTCGGGGCTTTGTGCATATCCAGTCCAACCATGCGCTTGACCTCGACAATATATGCCGTATGAACTTTGAAGCCATACTTTTCCTGCACATACTCCTGAATGCGTTTATAGGTCGGATGCTCCTTAACCTCTCCGGTTTCCACTTCCATTCTGACCTCAACCGTCAGTGGATTTGTTTCCCGTGACAAGAGGACTACCGTCTCAACGGTATTCCCTTTGTCCCACACAAGTTCCGTAACTTCCCCGCCATCCTTGAACACCGGAAAATTCAGGCCAATCCGCTTTAGCGGATATTCAGACTCGTCATTCCTGTAAATTTCAATTTCCTTAATCAAGGCTGTGACCACATTTCTCTTTTCTTCGTCATTTATTATATTATAAACGCAATCGAAATTCACCATGATTTTGTAAATATTCTCAAGAGTAATTGCCTGCTGCTTAATTGCATCTCGCCGAAGTCTGGCATCTTCGATTTTTTCCTCCAGCTCAACAATGACATCATATAGGGAATCTAACCGCAAGGTCATATCATGGAGCTTTCGTTCCCGGTATTTTGCATCAGCAGGGAGACTGTCAATTTCCCGTTCCAATCTTGTTTTATTCAGATCAACTTCCTTCAGCTTTGCCTGATAGCCCTCCAGTTCTTTATCCACTGCTTTCGTGTCAATCTGAACGCCAATCCGTTTTTTAATGGCTTGGGCATATTCCTCATTCCTTACGATCTCACGAATTGCCTCAATGACCATCGGTTCAATATCGGTCTTTTTCAGCATTGCCTTATATTCACAATGCTTACCCCGGACCATCCTATTCCGACTACATACATAATAGTAAATTTCTTTGTAAGTGCCATCTTTATTTGTCCATGCGTGTTTATTCGTATACATGGGACTTCCACAAACCGGGCATTTCAGCAGACCGGATAACAAATGAACTCGATCCCGTCCAATTTTTGACGGTTGCTTTACTCCGGTTCTAAGACGCTTGGCATGAGCCTTTTCCCATACCTCCTCACTAACAATTCCTTTATGCTGTCCTTCTGTCAGAATGTAATCGTCATTTCTTTTCATCTGGTAATCGTTTTTTGTGCCTTTGACTTTTTCCTTCGTTCTCCGTCCATAGGCAATTTTACCGCAATAAACCGGGTTATCCAATATCAGTTTAATAAAATGTCCTGTCCAATCCTCTAATGTGCCATTCTGCCTCGGAATTTTCCGTATACCTTGTAAGTTCAACTGATTCGCAATACCACCCAAACCGATTTCCGATGAAGTATATAATTCAAAAATCTTCCGTATTGCCACAGCCTCTGTTTCTTCAATCATCAGCTTGTTATCTTCCAGTGTATATCCGTAGGGAGCAAAGCCACCATTCCATCCACCTTGCCGTGCCTTTTCGCGCCGTCCGTTCATCGTCTGCTCGATAATATTCTCACGCTCAATCTCAGCCACAGCAGATAGTACAGAAATCAAAAGTTTTCCGCTTGTCTGAGAGGAATCAATCCCTTCTTCTATGCAAATCAGATTTACACCATAAGATTGAACCAACTCCAAAGAGTTAAGTATATCTGCTGCATTACGGCCAAACCGTGACAGCTTATACACTAAAATATAGTCAATGTCCAAGCCATCCTCAATATCTCTGAGCATTTTTTGAAAGGCAGGCCGTCCCTCAATGGATTTACCGGATTTACCGGCATCTTCATAAGTATCAACAACGATCATTTCCTCACGATCCGCAAATCGTGTCAGCATATTTTTTTGACCTTCCAGGCTGTATCCGTCCACTTGCATCTCTGTGCTGACCCTCGGATACAAAACACAGCGTTTTCCATATCGGTTCATAATTCATACCTCCAAAATTTACTTTTGGAAAATATCCTATGTAAAGCTGCGATTCTCACGCAGCTCCGTCAACCTCGCCCAGCACTCTCATACCATATTTCTCGATGATATGTGCCAGCGAAGTGATAAACGCTTCAAATTTTTGTTCCGCCAGAAGTTCTTCTGACCGGATTTCATCTGAAGGAATCAATGCGCTTTTATTCTGGATATTCTCCATTCAGAATCACCTCCGCAATTCCTAACGAAATTATAACTCTACTTGCACAGCCTGAAAATGATACGGCCTTTCGGCACTTTTATGTAATCCCCAGACTGCACAAGAGCGTCTTGTTTATGTTTTCCATGTCATCCTTGTTTAGATGACCAATATAGTTTTTTAACCTCGACTTGTCGATTGTTCTGATCTGTTCCAGCATAACAACAGATGGTTTCACCAAACCGCATCTGTCATTTAAGTGGTAATGCGTGGGGAACTTTCTGCTTTTTTTGCTTACACTGGTAATTGCTGCAATAATAATCGTAGGACTGAAACAATTTCCCACATTATTTTGAAGAATGAGTACAGGGCGAGAGCCACTTTGTTCAGAGCCGATACCAGGGCTTAAATCAGCCGAATATATGTCACCTCGATGGAATTTTTCAAACATCACTCTCGCCTCCTTATCATCGTGAAAGGGACAGCAGGCCATGCCATTTCGTTTGACCTCGATCCCATAAAACGCTGCCGCATCTCTGGTGCTGACCGACTGCTTGACTGCTTCAAATACATTCTCTGTCATGTGCCTTTAACTGCCGGACTTTCGCATAGGAGGCTGGTATCCGGCAGCTTTCGCACGCTCACTGGCGGCTTTGCGGCGTTCTGCGCTATATGGCTCCCGGACTGATACACACCGCTTGGGGACGATAAAGTTATGGGCGTCCTTTCGGGTGATCTGGTCGGGGTGCTTTTTTGCCAGCAGTTCCAGCTTCTCCATCAGACGG
>ENA-UEYG01002511-UEYG01002511.1-human-gut-metagenome-genome-assembly--contig:-NODE-2511-length-11564-cov-5.073126_pt1 | contig 11564 bp, 9 predicted proteins | sample MGYA00242933_ERZ507934 | MGnify/ENA primary metagenome ERZ507934 (study PRJEB26167, sample SAMN06115527) | human gut metagenome | host: Homo sapiens | place: China:Zejiang | collected 2015-11-10... | reverse complement strand
ATGGCCCTTGCCTTTTCCGCTGCCTTTGCGGGTCTGGCAGGCGGCCTGTATGCCTGCTACATCGGCGTGCTGAACCCCTCCACCTTCGGCTTTATGAAGTCCATCGAGATCCTGGTCATGGTGGTTCTGGGCGGCATGGGCTCCATGCTGGGCTCCATCCTCTCTGCAACGGTCCTGACCATCCTGCCTGAGGCGACCCGCAGCTTCGACAGTTACCGCATGGTCATCTACTCGCTGGTGCTGATCCTGATGATGATCTTCCGCCCGGGCGGACTGCTGGGCAGCTACGATTTCTCCATGAGCCGCCTTGTGGAGCGTGTCCTGTTTGGCAAGAAAAAGAAGGAGGGTGCAGACCATGAGTGAGTTCCAGACCAGACTGAACAGTGTCCCCTCCGGTGGCTTCCTGACGGACCGCGATAAGGACAAAAAGCCCATTCTGGATGTCCGTGAGCTGGGCATCGATTTCGGCGGCCTGACCGCCGTGGATGGCTTCAACCTGATGATCGGCCGCAACGAGATCACCGGCCTGATCGGCCCCAACGGTGCCGGTAAGACCACGGTGTTCAACCTGCTGACCAATGTTTACCAGCCTACCCGCGGCTCTATCCTGATCGATGGAATGCCCACGGCGGGCAAAAAGACCTACCAGGTCAACCGGATGGGCGTGGCCCGTACCTTCCAGAACATCCGTCTGTTCAAGGAGATGAGCGTCATCGACAACATCAAGGTCGGCCTGCATGAGTCCATGAAGTACGATCTTGCCTCTTCGTTGATCCGTCTGCCCAACTACTGGAAAGAGGAAAAACACTGCACCGAGCGTGCTTTTGAGCTGCTGGACATCTTCCACATGGCAGATATGGCCTATACGCAGGCCGGCAGCCTGCCCTATGGCGCACAGCGCCGTTTGGAGATCATGCGTGCGCTGGCCACCAGCCCGAAGCTGCTGCTGCTGGATGAGCCTGCCGCCGGTATGAACCCCTCGGAGACCGCTGAGCTGACCGAGACCATCCGCCGCATCCGCGATGAGTTCGACATCGCCGTGCTGCTGATCGAGCATGACATGAGCCTGGTCATGGGCATCTGCGAGGGCATCTGTGTGCTCAACTTCGGTCAGGTCATCGGCGACATTGCCGCCGGCGGCGCGATCAGCGAGGCCGCCCAGCAGGCGCTTGCCGAGATCCTGAAAGCCTTTGGTATGACGCAGACCGGCATCAATGCCATCCTGACGGGCTTTGCCGGCAGCATCCTCACAAACGATCAGATCGCGCAGCTGCTGTCTCAGCTCATTTCTTCGGCGAATATGAACCTGAAGAACATTGTGACGATCATCTGTGCGCTCGACAACAGCCGCACCATCACGCTCCAGCAGGCGATGGCGCTGCTGGAAAAGTACATTTCCCAGATAGGCAACAACAGCGGCAGCGGCAACAACAGTGACAGTGGCAACAACAGCGGCAGCGGCACCGGCACGGAGCCGACGCAGTCGGCCGGCCTGCTGGATACGACCAACCACAACGCCTATGTTCCCGGCCGCACCGCGACCACCTTTGTGCCCAACGGCACGCTCACGCGCGCCGAGGCGGCCAAGCTGCTCTATGAGCTCATGACCGCACAGGCGCACAAGCAGTATGACCGCAGCGACAATGGCTTCAGCGATGTTCCGGCCGGCAAGTGGTACGTGGTCGCGGTCAGCACGCTGGCCAATGCCGGCGCCATCAAGGGCTACAGCAACGGCACGTTCCAGCCGGGCAAGCCCATCACCCGCGCGGAATTCGTGACCATTCTGACCGGGATCTACGGTGCGAACACGTCCAAGGGCATGCCGTTTGCCGATGTAGGCAGCGCATGGTGTCATGATGCGGTCGCTACGGCCTATGCCAACGGCTGGGTCGGCGGCTATGCGGATGGCACGTTCCACCCGAACCAGACCATCACGCGCGCCGAGGCGGTGACTATCCTCAACCGCGTGCTTGGCCGCAGCTGCGACCTGACGTTCGTGCAGGCCAATGCGCAGGCAGCGTCGCACTTTACCGACGTCACGCCCGGCGCATGGTACTACGCCGCAGTCACCGAGGCCTCGGTCGGCCACACCTTTACGGAGCTGACCGGCATTGAGCGCTGGACGGCGCTCGCCTGAGCCCCAAGGCATCTGCCTGAACCCGAACGAAACCAAAACTCCCGGCACATTCGTGCCGGGAGTTTTTTTCGCCCATTCACCGCAGACCGTGCATGAAGCCGTCCATCGCCGTCGCGTGGATGTCGCCGCCGATGACGCGGTTGCGGTAGACGAACAGTTGCGCGAGCACGGTGTCCGTCGAGCCCTCGTAGTTCGTCACGCGGTAGGTATAGGCTGTGCACGTCTCGCCGGCGTAAGTGGACAGGTCAAATCCCTGCTGCTTTTGCAGGGCGTTGTAATCGCTGAATACACCGCTGAACACACGCGGGATCACGATCTCCTGCGCCGTTTCCGTCGCGGGATCCGCCTCCCAGCCGAGCGCCTGCAGATAGGCAATGCGCCCGTCCGTCGTCGTGACGTTGTAGTGCGCCGAGAGCACGCCGCCGTTGCTGCGCCAGATGACAGCCAGCGCCAGCAGCACGGCCTGACCGATGAGCGCATACACGACCGTCCGTCTTGTCCAGTGAAAGGATTTAAGCTTCATAACCACACCTCGGAACAAGCCTATTCAAATTTGCCGCCGGATATGTTATAATACATCCAATGGCCGTAAAGGAGGGGCGCGCATGATCCGTCTGGACAAATATCTGGCCGATACCGGCGCCGCTTCCCGGCGCGAGGCCAAGGCGTATATCCGCCGCGGTGAGGTCACGGTCGACGGTGTGCCCGCCCGCGCGCCGGAGCAGAAGATCGCGGAGACCGCTGTCGTCTGCCTGCGCGGACAGATCCTGCGCTATCAGGCATATCATTACTATATGCTTCATAAACCCGCCGGCGTCCTCACCGCGACGGCCGACCGCAGTCAGCCGACGGTGCTCGATCTGTTCCCGCCGGAGCTGCGGCGCTTCGGGCTCGTGCCCGCTGGGCGGCTCGATAAGGACACGACCGGCCTGCTGCTCGTTACGGACGACGGGGACTATGTCCACCGTGTCATCACGCCGAAAAAGCACGTGCCGAAGGTCTACTTCGCGCGCACGGATGTACAGCCCACGAGCGCGGATGTGGACCGCTTTGCACAGGGCGTTGTCCTCGGCGACGGGACGCAGTGCCTGCCCGCCCGGCTGGAGCTGCTGCCGGAGCAGGGGGGGTGCCGCGTCACGGTCTATGAGGGGAAATATCATATGGTCAAGCGGATGCTGGCCGGCTGCGGGACGCCCGTTTTGCAGCTGCACCGGCTGTCGATCGGGGCGCTGACGCTCGATCCCGCGCTGTCACCGGGCGCTTACCGGGAATTGCAGCCCGCTGAGGCGATGCTCGTTTTCTCGCTTCCAGCTTCGTGATAATTTACAAAAGTTCGGGAAATTATCCGACTATCTCACGAAATTTCGAAAATTATTCACAAAAAACGACCATTTTTCTATTGAAAAATGCACATAAATCGTCTATTATGTAAAGTAGGAAATTGGTAGGTGCTGTGGGAGACTGCGGCGGCCGTTCGTAGGAGGAAAAGATATGTCGAGCAGAATTTTTCAGGGCGTGATCGTTCAGATGAAAGATGCCACCACGCGCTGCATTGGTGTTGTGGACGAGCAGGGGTTTGTCATTGCCTGCAGTGAGCTTTCGATGATCGGCTCGCGCCTGGATGACTTTCAGGCCGCGGTGGGTGAAGTGCAGGAGCAGCTGTTTGCAACGGACGCACGCACGTATAAGATTCTGTCTGCCAGCACGGCGCGTTTTGAGTATGCCGTGTTTGTCGAGGGCAATGACCAGACGGCGCGCAGCATCTGCATTCTCGCGGCCGTCGGCATGACGGAGGCCAGCACGAACTTTGAGGAAAAGCACAATAAGGCCGCCTTCGTTAAGAACATCATTTCGGACAACATTCTCCCCGGCGACGTGTATGTGCGCGCCAAGGAGCTGCATTTTACCACCGACGTGCCGCGCGCTGTGCTGCTGGTGCGTCAGGTGAACGTGACGGATATCGCCGTGCTCGAGCTGATCCAGAACATGTTCCCGGATCGGCAGCATGATTTCGTGCTCAGCGTGAGCGAGTCGGACATTGTCGTCATCAAGGAAATGACGCCGGACGAGACCTCGGAGGATGTTTGCGCGCTGGCCGAGAGCATTGAGCGCGCCGTGCACACGGAGCTGCACGTGCAGACGGTCATCGGCATCGGCACGACGGCCAACCACCTGCGCGAGCTGGCCGACCGCTATAAGGAGGCGCAGGTCGCCATCGAGGTCGGCAAGGTGTTTGAAAACGAGAAGCCGGTCATTCACTATGACAACCTCGGCATCGGCCGCATCATTTATCAGCTGCCGACGACGCTGTGCGAGATGTTCCTGTCCGAAGCGTTCAAGAAAAATCCCATCGAGGCGCTCGATGAGGACACGCTCGACACGATCAATCGCTTCTTTGAGAACAATCTCAACGTTTCGGAGACGGCGCGCAAGCTCTACGTCCATCGAAACACTTTGGTATACCGGTTGGAGAAAGTCAAGAAGATCACGGGCCTGGATCTGCGCGAGTTTGAGGATGCAATCCTCTTCAAGGTCGCGGTCATGGTAAAGCAATACCTCGATTCTCAGAACACTGCCAAGTTCTGAGACCTACCCGGGCGGGCGTAAGCCCAACATATTGGAGGACATCTTATGGTTCAAATGAACGATGTGAAGATGGTCTACGGGAACACGGAGGCTGCGGCCCTCAATGGGATCAGTTTTACGATCAACGAGGGCGAGTTTGTGTTTCTGGTCGGGCCGTCCGGCTCCGGCAAGACGACGATCATCAAACTGATCACCGGCGAGCTGAGCCCCACATCCGGACAGATCGCGGTCAACGGCTTTGACATGCAGGGCATCAAGCGCCGCAAGCTGCCGAAGCTGCGCCGGACACTGGGCGTCATTTTTCAGGATTTTCGCCTGATCGACAAAATGACGGTGTATGAAAACGTTGCGTTTGCCATGCGCGTGGTGGGAGCTTCCAACAAGGAGATCCGCCGCCGCGTGCCGCAGGTGCTCGAGCTGGTCGGCCTGGCCGACCGGGAAAAGCGCTTTCCGGCGGAGCTTTCCGGCGGTGAGCAGCAGCGCGTGGCCATCGCCCGCGCGCTCGTGAACAATCCGCGCATGATCATTGCGGACGAGCCGACCGGCAACCTCGACCCGGTGCGCAGTCTGGAGCTGATGCTGCTGCTGGAGAAGATCAACGAGCTCGGCACCACGGTCCTCGTGGTGACGCACGAAAAGGAACTGGTCGACGCTTTTTCCAAGCGCGTCATCTCTATCGACGCCGGAAGAGTCATCAGTGACGGATTGGACGGGTACTACGGATATGAAGCTGAATAGATTCAACTACCTGATGACGCAGGGCGTGAAAAACATCTTCACGCACGGTTTTATGTCCTTCGCGTCGATCACGATTATCATCGCGTGCCTGCTCATCATGGGCAGCTTTTCGCTGCTGACGCTCAACATCGACGCGAACATCGACCGCCTGCAAAATCAGAACGAGGTCATTGCCTACGTCGATGAGACGCTCTCGGAGGACGAGGCCCGGGCCATCGAGCCCCAGGTCGCCGCGGTGCCGAATGTCGCCACGGTCGAATTCGTCACGCGCGAGCAGGCCATGCAGACGTTCGAGGCTGAGTATGACTCCGACCTCTTTGACAACATTGACGCCTCGGTCTTTCGTCACCGCTACGTCGTGACGCTCGACGATCTGTCGCTCATGAAGGACACGCAGGCCGCGCTCAAGAATGTCGACGGCATCGCCGATGTGACCGCGCACCTGGATTACGCGGAAAACTTTATTACGTTCCGGAACATTGTGAGCGTTGTCTCCGTCGTTTTGATCGTGATCCTTATCGCGGTGTCCCTGTTTATTATGACCAACACCATCAAGCTGGCCACGTTCGGCCGGCGTGAAGAGATCGCCATCATGAAGATGGTCGGTGCGACGAATGGCTTCATCCGTCTGCCGTTTGTGGTCGAAGGCCTTGTGCTCGGCCTGGTCGGCGGTCTGGTCGCGTTCCTGCTCCAGTGGGGACTTTACAGCCTGATCGTCAGCAAGATCATGTCTACCATGGCGGCCGGTATCATCACGGTGCTCCCGTTTGCATCCGTGGCGCTGCCGCTGCTGCTGGTGTTCCTTGGCGTGGGTGTGCTCGTCGGCGTGTTCGGCGGCCTCACGGCCATTCGCAACTATCTGAAAGTTTAAGGAGGAAATCGAATGAAGATGAACCGTAAAGTCGTTCGATCCGTCATTTGCGTGCTGCTTGCGTTGATTTTTATCGTTTCGCTCATGACGGCGCTGATCCCGATCAATGCCAGCGCGGCGTCGCAGTCGGAGATCAACCAGCTCACGCAGCAGCGTAAGGAGCTGCAGGCCAAGCAGAAGGAGCAGCAGAAAACCATCAACAATCTCCGCTCCAAAAAGGCCAGCGTGGTCGATCAGAAGGCCGCGCTGGATCAGGAAAACGATCTGGCGCAGCAGGAGATCGAGGTCGTCAAGCAGCAGATCACGGCCTATGACCAGCAGATCGAGGACAAGGGCGTTGAGCTCGAGGAAGCCAAGCAGGAAGAAGAGGCCCAGACGGTCCGCTTCCGCGGCTGCGTGCGCCATCTTGAGGAGTACGGCCAGATGTCCTACATCGCCATTCTGCTCGAGGCGACCAGCCTCTCTGACCTCCTTGCCCGCATGGACATGGTTGGCGAGGTCATTGCATACAATAAACAGGTGCAGGCCGACATGACGGCCGCCCGTGAAAAGGTCGAGACCGTCAAGGCCGAGCTTGAGGACGCCCGTACCGAGCTGCAGGATAAGCAGTCCGAGCTGGAGACCAAGCAGGTCGAGCTGCAGCAGAAGGTGTCCGAGGCCAACGCGCTGCTCGCCAGCCTGGAGTCGGATATCAACGCTTATAAGAGCGCCTACGATCAGTACGAGCAGCAGCAGAAGAACGTGCAGTCGCAGATCGACAAACAGGTCGAGGCTCTGCGCCGCCAGGAAGAGGCGAACAAGAAAAACGACCCCAGCTATGATGCGGGCAAGGACAACGGCGCCACCGGCTCCATGCTGTGGCCGTGCCCGTCCTGCCATACGATCACGTCGCCCTTCGGCTGGCGCTACCACCCGATCTATCACACGCAGAAGTATCACTCCGGTGTGGACATCGGCGCGAGCTATGGCGCGACCATCGTTGCGGCCGACGGCGGCACGGTCATCACGGCCGGCGCTGTGTCCGGTTACGGCAACTGTGTCGTCATCAACCATGGCAACGGCATCACCACGCTCTATGGCCACATGAGTTCCATCGCGGTCTCCTCCGGCCAGAAGGTCTCCAAGGGCCAGACGATCGGTTATGTCGGCTCGACCGGCAACTCCACCGGCCCGCATCTGCACTGGGAGGTCACGGTCAACGGCGTGCGCCAGAACCCGCTCAACTATGCGCGCTGATCGGACATATTTTGACTGAATGAAACTGCCGGGCAGCCGGAAAATGGCTGCCCGGCTCATCTGCTGCATTGGGGCTGCCCGATGCAGGCGGCAAATGGACCCGGAGGGATAGCATGGATGAACACAAGCCACAGGAACAGGCGTCGGAAAAAGTGCCCGCCCGCAGAAAAAGCGGCAGAATGCACGGCTGGAGGGCGAGTATCCTTGCCTGTGTGATCTGTATTCTGGTGACTGCGCTGGTCACGTCGATGATCTTCGTCGGCAAGTTCGGCGGCAGCAGCAACTATAAGCTCGCGCTGAAGTTTGCGCAGGTCAAGCAGGTCGTGGATAAAGACTATATCGGCGACGCGGACGACACGGCGATCAGCGATGCATCATCGAGCGCGATCATCAGCGCCATCGGCGATAAGTGGAGCTATTACATGACGGCCGAGGAATACAAGGCCTATCAGATGTACTCCAACAATGAGTACGCCGGCATCGGCGTGACCATCCAGCTCGACGACAAGACGAAGGGCTTTCGCATCACAGCCGTGACGAGCGACTCGCCCGCGGCGAAGGCCGGCCTCCAGCAGGGGGACATCATCACGGCGATCGACGGTGAGGACGTTACGGGCAAGACGCTCTCGGACGTGCAGAGCACCATCCGCGCCAAGCTCAACAAGACGCTCAAGCTCACCATTCAGGACTCCGCCGGCAAGAGCCAGACCGTCACGCTCGACTGTACGGTCATTTACACCGATCCCGTGACGTATAAGCTCATGGATAACGGCGTCGGCTATGTCCAGATCCGCAACTTTGAGACCGGCGGCGGCAGCCGTGCCGTACAGGCAGTCGATAAGCTGCTGGATCTCGGCGCAAAGTCGCTGGTGTTCGACCTGCGCGATAACCCCGGCGGTCTGCTCTCGGAGCTCATCACGATCCTGGATCACCTGCTGCCGCAGGGCGACCTGTTCGTGAGTGTCGACGGCAACGGAAAAGAGACCGTCACGCAGAGCGACAGCGTCTGCATCAAAGTGCCGATGGCGGTCATCGTCAACGGCAATACCTATAGTGCGGCGGAGTTTTTCGCGGCCGCGCTGCAGGAGTATGACTGGGCGACCATCGTCGGCCAGAACACGACCGGCAAGGGCCGCAGCCAGACGACCATCGCGCTTCCGGACGGCAGCGCCGTGCACATCTCGAGCCGGAAGTATCTCACGCCCAACCGCGTGGACCTGTCCGAGCAGGGCGGCCTTGTGCCGGATGTCGTTGTGGCCCCGGCCGCGGACAGCGATGTCGATGCGCAGCTTGAGGCAGCGATCGCTGCGCTGCGCTGAATCAACGGAGATATACTGAAATTTCAATGATATAAGGAGACGGATTATGGCGATCGACAGCAGATATAAGATGAGTCAGGAGCGTCTGGACACGCTCAAGGAAGAACTGCATTACCTCGAGACGACCCGCGAGAAAGAAGTCGCGGAGCTCATCAAGGAGGCGCGCTCGTTCGGCGACCTGTCGGAGAACAGCGAGTATGACGAGGCCAAGACGGAGCAGGGCAAGCTCTACTCCCGCATTGCCGAGATCACGGACCTGATCGAGAACGCCGAGGTCGTGGAGAAGGTCGAGGTCGCGGCGGACGTCGTGACCATCGGCAGCCACGTGCGCGTGCTCGACGTCGACGAGGACGCGGAAGAGGAGTACACCATCGTCGGCTCGCAGGAGGCCAACCCCATGGAGGGCTGCATTTCGGACGACAGCCCGTTCGGCTTCGCACTCAAGGGCCACAAGGTCGGCGAGACCGTCACGGTAACAGCCCCGGTCGGCGAGCTGCAGTTTAAGATCATCGCCGTCGAAAACGAAGACTGAGGAGTCCATCATGAACGAAGAGAGAAAGAACCAGCAGGCGGCGGCAGAGCCGTCCCTGTCCGAGATCCTTCAGGTGCGCCGCGACAAGCTCAAGGCGCTGCAGGACGCCGGGCGCGACCCCTTTGTGCAGACGCGCTTTGAGCGCAGCGCCTATTCGGCGGATATCAAGAACGATTTTGACGCCTATGACGGCAAAACGCTGCAGGCCGCCGGCCGTATCATGTCCAAGCGCGGCATGGGCAAGGCCATCTTCTGCGACATTCAGGACGACCGCGGCCAGATCCAGCTCTACGTCCGCAAGGACGCCGTCACCGAGCAGGAGTTTGCCGATTTCCGCAAGTATGACATTGGCGACATCATCGGCGTGCGCGGCTATGCGTTCAAGACCAAGACAGGGGAGATCTCCATCCACGTGCAGCAGATCACGCTGCTCAGCAAGTCCCTGCGCCCGCTGCCGGAGAAGTTCCATGGTATGACGAACACGGAGCTGCGTTACCGCCAGCGCTATGTGGATCTCATCATGAACCCTGAGAGCAAGCGCAATTTCCAGATCCGCAGCCGGTTCGTGGCCTATCTGCGCCGCTATTTGGACGGCCTGGGCTTCATGGAGGTCGAGACCCCCGTGCTCAGCCCCATCGCCGGCGGCGCGACGGCGCGCCCGTTCATCACGCACCACAACACGCTTGACATTGATATGTATATGCGCATTGCGACCGAGCTGCACCTCAAGCGCCTGATCGTCGGCGGCATTGAGCGCGTGTATGAGGTCGGCCGCATCTTCCGCAACGAGGGCATGGACACCAAGCACAATCCGGAGTTCACGACCTGTGAGCTCTATCAGGCCTATACCAACCTCGACGGCATGATGGACATCCTCGAGGGCATCCTCTCCGGCGCGGCCAAGGAGATTCTCGGCACGTATCAGCTCCAGTGGCTGGGCCACGATGTGGACCTCACGCCGAGCTGGCGCCGCGTGACCATGGCCGACGCTGTCAAGGACGTCACGGGGGCGGACTTCATGGCCATCCTCGGCGACGCGGATGCGGCAGTCGCCCTCGCCAAGAGCGTGGGCGTGGACATGGAAAACGTCGCCCACACGTGGGGCAACGCGCTCTATGAGACGTTCGACCAGAAGGTCGAGTCCACGCTCATCCAGCCGACATTCATCACCATGTACCCCGTGGAGGTCAGCCCGCTGGCCAAGCGCAGCCCCGAGCAGCCCGCGCTCACCGAGCGCTATGAGATGTTCATCTGCGGCTGCGAGATGGGCAATGCCTTCTCTGAGCTCAACGACCCCATCGACCAGTATCAGCGCTTCAAAGCACAGGCCGAAAAGCGCGCCCACGGCGATGAAGAGGCCAACATGATGGACGAGGACTTCGTCATGGCACTTGAATACGGCATGCCGCCCACCGGCGGCCTGGGCTTCGGCATTGACCGCTGCGCCATGCTGCTGTGCGGCGCAAGCTCCATCCGCGATGTGATCCTGTTCCCGACAATGAAGTCCTTAGATGGTGTAAATAAGAAAAATGATGTAAATAATACAGCTTCTGAAGCACCTGAAAAAAATGTAAAAATTGAATCTGAAAAGATTGATTTCTCCAACGTAAAGATTGAGCCAATCTTTGAAGAAATGGTAGATTTCGATACATTCAGTAAGTCTGATTTCCGTGCAGTTAAGATTTTAGCTTGTGAAGCAGTACCGAAGTCAAAGAAGCTTCTGAAGTTTACATTAGATGACGGAGAACGCAAAGACCGTGTGATTTTAAGCGGTATTCACGAGTATTACGAGCCGGAAGAACTGGTTGGTAAGACAGCAATTGCTATCGTGAATCTGCCACCAAGAAAGATGATGGGAATTGATTCCGAAGGTATGCTGATTTCAGCAGTACACGAGGAAGACGGTCACGAAGGACTGAACCTTCTGATGGTTGATGACCACATTCCAGCAGGTGCAAAGCTCTATTAAGATGATGTAAAGATGTACCGTTTTATCAAATAGACGGGACGTACTTCATTTGATAAAAAACTGAAAAAACAGCGATTTACATCAAACTTACATCAATTGATGCAGAAATCGGTGCAAGCAAGAAAAAATCGCATAATTTTCAAGATGAATGGGCAGTCCCAATCGGGATTGCCCAT
>ENA-UEYG01002504-UEYG01002504.1-human-gut-metagenome-genome-assembly--contig:-NODE-2504-length-11585-cov-4.716806_pt1 | contig 11585 bp, 10 predicted proteins | sample MGYA00242933_ERZ507934 | MGnify/ENA primary metagenome ERZ507934 (study PRJEB26167, sample SAMN06115527) | human gut metagenome | host: Homo sapiens | place: China:Zejiang | collected 2015-11-10... | reverse complement strand
GATAACCTCGTATTGCTCTTGAAATACGGCATGGACTTCATCAAGAACTACACCATGAGTGGATGGGTGAAGATGCCAAGCTATCGTCTGAATCTGCCCGACTACTCCGACCGTGCCATCTTTGAAGGATTGGTAAACCATCTTATCCATAGGGATTATACCGTGATGGGTGGTGAAGTGCATATAGATATTTATGATGATCGCGTAGAACTGGTATCACCCGGTGCGATGCTTGACGGTACACAGATTCAAGACCGTGACATATACAAAGTGCCTTCCATGCGTCGCAATCCCGTCATTGCGGATGTGTTCACACAGCTGGACTATATGGAAAAACGTGGCTCCGGCTTGCGCAAAATGCGAGAATTGACGGAAAAACTACCCAACTTCCTGCAAGGAAAAGAACCGCAATATCAAACGGAAGCGACTTCTTTCTATACCACGTTCTATAATCTGAACTGGAACGAAAACGGAAGAATTCCTGTGGAAGAAGTAGCCAACAGGGTAAATAGTACCCTCGAAAAGTACCCTGTAAACAAAGAAAGTTCGGTGAAAAAGTACCCTGTAAACGAAAATAGTACCCCCAAAAAGTACCCTGTAAAAAGGAATACTAACAAACCTGTTGGTAGAACGGCTCAGCGTATAATAGATATGGTTATATCTAACCCGATGATAACTCGTGAAAAAATGGCAAATGAATTGGGGATCTCTTTGGATGGTGTCAAGAAACAGATAAAGAATCTTCGAGATAGAGGCATTCTCATCCATGAAGGTTCTGATAAAGCTGGCTATTGGCGCATTGTAATTAATCCTCAAACTGAGCAATAAACCTATGGGAACATCTTTCATACCATTCAGTGCTATAATTGCCGTTTTGATTATCGCCTTTTTGTTTGCCTCCTTACCGCAGGTAAACCATAAAACGCGATACAGAGTGCTTTACGCAATAGCCATCATCATGCTATTTGCTGTTATTCCTATCAGTGAGTATATGGCTGAGAATACCAAAAATTCAAACAGCAATTATCTGCTTGTTCTGATATTCAATATTGCAGTAGGTTATTTCTGTATGTACATTGCCGCATTGCTGAAATTCAATGTCCTTAAACGAAAAAATCAAGCATTGGAAAATGCTTTGACCGAAAGGCAACAAGAAAATGTAGCAATTCTATTGGAGCATCAGAATGAAAAGCAACAAGCACTTCAGCAAAGAGAACTTGAATGGTTGGCAGGGAAAATAAAGATATTTACCGAAGAAGAACAGAAAGCAATTCTTGCCTGTGCATGTGCATTTGCAGAACATGACTTGATAATCGCTCCATCAATATCTATTCAGCAAAAAGATACATGTAGTCAGCAAGACCTTATGTATTTTGTTTGTTCTGCTTTTTTCAACATGGGTAAGAAGCGTAATGATATTGTAAGTTTCTTATCTCAGGTCTTTCCGCTTTATTTTCCTGCAGGAGAAAGTGTATTGGCTAAAAAGATGCCGGGAGTTGAAAAGATAAAGAAAATGAGAGAGAAAGAAAATAAATTTAAGTAGGAGTATTCAGTAAATATCCCTAAAAAATAAAATGGTATACGCCATTTTTATTGTAAACTGTATAAGTCTACATAAACATAAGGGAGCAGGATGCTCACGATAATAACACCTGGCATAATAAACACTTGCCTTTGTTGAGGGTTCTGTCCTTTCAATGATGTCCTATATTTGTTCTCTTGTCATAATCCAATGTTTTATCCCATGTGAATAAAATCGTCTTGACTATAAGTTTTGTTGAAAATAATCCATCTACCTCCTCTGTTACTGTGCATGAATATATGATATGGCATTATCACAAATAACCACACAAGTGTCAACAAGACCGTAACGATAGCCTTGTTTACAATCTTTCCAACGGAGTTGATATGTGCAAAAATCTTTTTCATCAGAATAATGTGTAAATGAATGGTGCTATTGCAGTATCTGCAAAGATTACGAATAGCCCAATTATCAACAGCAACAGAATGATTGGTGCAAGCCACCATTTCCGTTGTGAGTATATGTATATAAATAGTTCCTTTATTAAATCCATATCACTTCTTTATCAAATTATTACCTATTACCAAAGCATCCAAACCAGAGTTTAAGTAAGTCCTAATTGCATCTTCCGGAGTGCATACTATAGGTTCACCCATGACATTGAAACTTGTGTTCAGTAACATCGGGCATTCTGTTTTTTCATAGAATGCTTCAAGCAATTTATATAGCTTGTTATTATATTCTCTATGTAGAATCTGAGTTCTTGCACTCATATCTTCATGAGTAACTGCATCAAATCCCTTTTTCTTCATTGTGTAGGTGAACATCATGTGTTCGCTTTCTGTTCCGTGTAGTTCCATTATCTCATCTGCATACTTATCCAGTACTACAGGTGCAAACGGACGGAACTCTTCACGAAATTTAATCTTGGAGTTGATCTTGTCTTTCATCTCTGTATTCCTCGGATCTGCAAGAATACTTCTGTTACCCAAAGCTCGTGGTCCAAACTCCATTCTGCCTTGGTACCAACCGACGACTTTTCCTTCATGCAACAGTTCTGTTACTTTGTCACACAATTCTGCATCTTTAAGATGCTTGTATATCAATCCGTTATATTCAATTGCTGCCACGATACGCTTATCATCATACTCAGGACCTATGAATGAAGTATCCTCAATCTTACCATTCATCAATGATGAGCAAACTAATGCTGCACCAATAGCACATCCAGAATCATCAGGAGCATAAGGCACATATATATTGTCAAACAAGTGAGTCTTTAGTAATACACCATTGGCAGCACAATTCAAAGCGCAACCGCCTGAGATACATAGATTTGTCTTACCCACTATGTTCTTTACAGTAACTGCTAACTTACAGAAAATCTCTTCCGTAATTAACTGTATTGCCAAAGCAAGGTTCTTGTGAGATATGGTAATTTCTTCTCCAACATCTCGTTTACTGAGACCAAATAACCTTTCCCACTTCTTGTCATTGACCATCTTATCGGAATACATGAAAGAGAAGTACTTTGTATTGAGCACAATACCTCCATCCTCATGAATCTCTACAAGATTATCCTTGATTATACTGACAAAGCGATTTGTTTCTTCCGAATTCTTGTTGCCGTATGGTGCTAATCCCATGACCTTGTATTCATCAGAGTTCACTTTGAATCCCAAGAAATACGTAAAGGCAGAATACAATAGTCCTATGGAGTTGGGATAAATTTGCTGTTGAATCAAAGTAATTTTATCGTTAGACACACTATAAATAGATGTTGTAGAATCCTCACCAACCGCATCCAATACCAGTATTGCAGCATCCTGATATGGTGATAGGAAATATGCGTTAGCTGCATGTGCGAGATGATGATCAACAAATCGAATGTCAGCCTTAACACGACTATAGACTTCTTTCAATTCTTTCTTTATGGTCTTTCGCATATTCAGTCGTTCTTTGAGCCATATAGGAACAGACTTCAAGAAACGATCATAACTTTTGGGAGCATAAACAATACTATCCTTAATGATGCGTTCGAACTTCCTGAATGGTTTCTCGTAGAAAGTAATAATATCCACATCATCTAATGATATTCCTGCGTATTCCATACAAAACTGAATAGCCAAAATCGGGAACCTGTTATCATGTTTCTTTCTGCTGAAACGTTCCTCCAACGCTCCAGCTACGATTTGTCCATTCACTATTAGTGCAGCAGACGAATCATGATAATATGCAGTTATTCCCAATACGACCATCAGAACTTCATATAAAAGAAATTTATACTTGGATTATTTGCCAATAAGATGTCAAGCACAAAAATTATACTTGTTATTGGAACTTCTTTCAAAATATAGCGATCCGAATCCTTGTGTCTGAATATGATATCCTTGGTAGAACTTCTGTCAGCAAACCATAATGCACACAAAGAAACAAATACTCCAACCACAATAGAATTGTCTATAGGTTGATATTCCGTAACCTTTATAAGACGAAACACAAAATCTTCAATCTCATTAACATCAAACAATTGCCATAGAAGGGTGCAAACCAGAAAGACGAAAGCCCCATAGTATCTATTGCCCTTGATATTAAGGTTTCGTTCCGTTATTAAAAGTATCGCATGAGTTATTCCCCATACGATAAACGGGATAGACAAGTCATGCCATATTGCACTAATAACAAAAACCAATAAGATATTCAATATCCATTGCCTTGCTGATATTCTGTTGCCACCTAAAGGGATGTAAATGTAATCTCTCAACCAAGTTCCTAATGTGATATTCCATCTCTTCCAGAAATCTCGAAATGTCCTGCTACAATATGGTGAATTAAAGTTCTCTGGAAGATCTATACCTAACAATTTACCAAATGCAACGGCAAAAATAGAATACGCATAGAAATCAAAGAAGAAAGCCACTCCATAACATAAGATGCTGCAAACCTCATTCAATCCATCATAGTCGTCATTGCATAGGATATATAATCTGTCTGCAATGACAAATTTATAGAAACACGCAAAGATGCACATCTTGATTGGAAGATAAAGTTTCTTCAATGTAGGTTTCTTCTTCCCTCTCAGTTGTCTAACAAAATCATCGGCTCTATCAATCGGGCCTGCAAATATCTTTGGAAAGAAGAATAAGTAACAGAGAATTTCCAAAGCTGTATAATTCTTGTAATCACGATATTGGTTTATAATCAAAGATATTGCAGAAAATGCAAATACAGAATAACCCAAAGGAAGGATCAATCCCAACGAACTCTTCAACGTAAAGAATGCCGAAACGAGAACAGCGATATCAGTAATTACCACAGCTTTACTCAGGCTCTTTCCTATGAATTTGGAAGATAACACGATGATAACAGACATAACAAGAAACATCAAGACATACATCTTGACGAAGCAAGTCAATACACCTACACTTGACAACCATATTAATATCTGATATAGTTTTGTCATTTTTTTAGCTTTATATGGTAAATGCCATCATTGATGCCGAAGACACCTGCAAACCATAGTTCATCATCAGAAATGCCAAAAGCAGGATCCCACTCATCACCGAGAGTATGTGTTATCTGTCGGCTTTGCTTCTGTTCTATGTCATAGATAAACAAATCCCAATTTGTATCCTTGTTTCCTGCATAAGCAATGTACTTCCCAGAAGGTGATACCGCAATATCCCAAATATTGTATGGATGCTTTAATACAACGCATTTCTTGCCTGTTGCTACGTCATAGCTTTTAATCACAAAGTGGCTATCTTGTGTTTCTTTCTGAATATAATAGATATGTCGATCATCATTCGAAAATACTGGTCGCCAACATTCTACACCATCTTCAAATTGCGTTTGTCTGCCTGTTGCGATATCATACAGTACAATGCTGGGAGTCGTGTGTTCCATTGTCCAGGAAGGAAAGGCTATCTTTGTCGCCGATTTATTGACACATGGAATAGCTCCCTTTGCTGGTTTCTTGTTAATAGCAACTTGATGTCCTTTAAAAAAGTCATAGAGAATAACATCTGTATTCAAAGACTCTTGTTCACCCTCTGTAAACACAAGGTATCTACCATCATTTGAAATCATAGGATGTACCAGTTCGCTAACACCTCGCCACAATTCCTCACGATAACCATTGTTCATATTCAATCTATTTATGGTATAATAGTGTTCTGTTTGAGACTGATACACCATAGTACCATCGGCATGAATCGTTGGATATCGCTCATGGTAATTACCCTCACTCAAATAGTCATACCCACCACTTATCGAGCTTAACTCTTTGACAATCCTCTCTGCTATAAGCTGGTGTCCAACTACATTCATGTGCTCATCATGTGTAAAGAATGGAAATGAGTTGGATTGCCTGAACTCTGTTGTCAAATCATAAAGTTCCACTCTAAGAGCATTCGCTACCGATTGGCATAATTTATTTGGAATAGAAAGGTCAATCTCTTCTTTGCTTATATTGTACTCATCTAAAACCTCCTTCAACAATTCTGGCGAAATCTGTTCTTTTGAAGGGATAAAGATAAGTACCAACTTACCACCGATAGATTCAACTTCTTTTTTGAATTCTGAGATACTTTCCTTGAAAGCCCTCTTGTCGGCTTCCTTGTAATCAGACGTTTGTTTGAAGAAGATATTGTTGTCGATATTATCTTCCTTGTTAGGAAAGAATGGTTCCGTCCATCTACCTAATGGCAACTCATCGCTATTGGCTATGTTATATTCGAAGTAGCGATATAGCGCCGACCACTCCATGATGTAATCCTGTAAGGATGGCTGATGTTCTCTGATATTCATAAAGTCGTTAAAAGCTCCTATCTGAAGGAACACAACTTTGGGAGACAACTTTTTGCCCTTGTCTTTGAAATAATTCAACTCATCATAAAGACCAGCCCCACTTATACCAGCATTAACTATGACTTTATCGGGGAAGTCTTTGTAAATCAAAGAGCTGAACAACTGATTGTATTCTACCTGAGCACCTTGTGTATATGAATCTCCGATAAACAGCCAATCACATTTTTCAATCTTCTGATTCTGTGAGGATAAATCATCAACTCTATATCCTTGACAATTTGTCTTGTATCGTGTTACAAATTCAGGGTCATTGAACTGTTGATCGAGATAAGGTTTATTGAAATAGTATTTCCCATGCAGTTCATACAGGTTCGGTATCTCTTTATATGCATACACCATCGTGAAAATCACCTCTGCATGAAAGAGTATGCTCGCAATAGCAGCAAGGTTGAATGCCCAAACTTTCAACCTCAAACTACGAACTCTCGAAATGGCTAAACCAATGCTCACGATAGTTATAGGCAATAAAAAAGCAATGACCATACTCTGGTAGTATTGCCATAAAACTATTGGATTCCACAATAGCAGTAGCACCAATAGTAGGTTCATTACTTTCAGTTGCTTTCGAGTCATTCTACATTAAAGATGAAATCTGTGACCTAATCTGATTCTCAAATGCTGTTTTCTCAATGCATTCCAGTTTGGATATGGTTTTCAGTACTTTTAAGTTAGAGACATTGGGCCAGGCCACAATATCTAACAGAGGATCTAATGTTGAGAGATGCAATGTGGCAAACTTATTTCTGTTAAATTCCAACCAGCAGATGCCTTCTGCCTTTCTCGCTGTATATAAAGCTATTCTACAGGTTTGTATGTTCGGAGTAATATTGAATACATTACATGCTATATAATACATGAGCGACAAACAGGTGTAGGCATAATCCCGTTGAACATCACCTTGTGTCTTTGCGCGAACAGATAGCTTGCCAGTTGTCTTCAGAGTTGCTTTTTTCATTGGCATCTTCAACGAAGGATCTTCAGTCAGCTCTATGCTAACGTCGATACTCTTAGCCGCCTGATTGTATTTGTAATCCAACTCTATAATGAAAGGCACCATCAATGTATTAGAGAATGAGTGAAAGGCATCATCAACTATATGATTCTCGCCATCAATGATTTCTTGTTGCGCTCTTACACTCGCATCATATTCCTTCTTGAAAGAAGCATTGGCTCTATCTGCTTGAGCTTTTTCAATAAGATTGAACAACGTCAGAATCTCATACCATGCGTCCATACGTTGTTTCTTCATGCTCTCTAAGTTTGCCTTCACAAACTCAGATTCACTAACAGAAGAACTTTTGGGATTGTGAGCCAAATTTCTTGCTTCACTCATAACAAGCTCTTTTATTTCGTTGTCCGTAGGTTTCTTTATATCCAATGTCTTCCACTGGTATGCGTCTTGTGGTTTTACATTCTGCTGAACAGAATACGATGAAGCCAAACGTAATTTACTCTTCTTTTGTATTACAGTATAAGCATCCTGTGCATCCTCATACATCTTGAGCATAATGTTGGTCATTTTCTGCTCTGTGGCCTTATGGGTAGAGCTTCGTTTTGCTGTTGACTCGCTTATATCGCCATAGACTGTAAAAAGGTATTCACCATCAGGGGTCAAGCACAAGGTCACTCTTCCCGATTTGTAAGAACTTAATACAGTGTACGTTTCTGAAAGCGAAACGATTGGCTTTGGCGGTTTTGAACATATTCTGATTTTTCCCATTATTGTATCGCTTTTAATCCTTTGTATGGTTTTATTGATGTTGTGAACAATCCACAACACATTTCTTTCTTTTTACATTCTTGGCAGATGTCAGGATAGTCGTTCTTCCAATCTGATATGCTCTTTTGGGCGAAATCATGGAAGCTATCGGGCAAGAGGCACAACGGAATGTTGTATATACACACATTGTAGCGCCATTCATCCAGAAATTTCACTGCATTCAATAGATGTGCAATATAATCCTTCGGCTCAACCCAAATATTTTTAGAGTTCTTGATGGCATATCCTGTATATTCCATACCCATAAATGCTATCCATGCAACAAAGGGTAGATTCTTGTGGATAAATTCTGCCATAGGCAGGAACCTTCTGTAGTTAAGCTTATTCATTACTATTCTCAGTTCAATACACGCTCCTACAGATGCCAAGTTGTACAGTCCTATTATGGTTTCCTCAAAAGCACCCTTTGCTCCTGCAATTATATCATGATCCTTATAAAAATCGGAATGTAAAGGTATGCCGAAGATGATACGTCCTTCACCAACTTCCATTAAGGTAGATGTGTAATCTGCATCTCTGAAATTGCGACCATTGCTAAGAATGTGAATATCGGTGTCAGGAAGTTGCTCACGAATATACATTATGAGAGAGATTAGCTTTTCGCCTAATAAAGTTGGCTCACCTCCTGTAATACCTATTATGGGTAAATCCTTGGGAGCGTTTTGTATGCGTAACAGGTTTTCTTCGTACAACCAATCAATGTCATCAACATTTATCGGTGGTTGACAGCACATCAAACAATGATTGTTACATTGTTCCGTACAGAACAAAGTATTGTCGTTAGATAATATGTCTAATGGTCTTTGTTTCATACCAACCAACTTTTGAATATCGGCATCACCTCATCATGACGCGTTACTATTAATTCTATAATGTACTCGATGATGGCCTTGTTCTTCCTGCATAACCATGAGTTTGGTCTGTAACCATACGTATCACCTTGGGTAGAATAGTTACGTACAGGATCAGCACCACAATACATTCGTATTGGACAATCAGAGCAACCTGCTATCGTCTCGTTACACCAAATCTTTCCCAATTCTCTTGCCTTCTGACCATAGACAATATCTTCATATTTGTCATCCACACTTCCCAAGCGGAAAGTGTAATCATTGAATTCTGCCAGCATACGTGACTCATCCGATGCATACACATAGCCATCATAATTATATACAAGGACAGAGTTTATGATGCCTGCCGGTGATTGCAAGTCAACAAAACCTGTACAGAAAGGTGTTAACATCTTTCGAAGAATAATAGCAGCAAACTCCTCAATGAAAAACTTTCCGTTAAGGTTAAGCTCTATAATGTGATTAAGGGCTTTCTTGTAGAAATCAATGAACTTGTCTGTATATATGTCCCAATCGGAATTATCTCTTGCAAGTCCGTAAGGATTTAATGCTCTTAGAAAGATGCTGTTGAAGCCTAATCTGTCGTATTCATCAACTATTTCATTTGGGTGAAGAACACCTTCTTCCGATGCAGTCATCAAAGCAGAGACTTGGTCATACCCTAATAATTCTCTTGCCTTTGTTATGCCGGAAACAACCTTCTCATAACTATCTTTCTTGCCTCTGTTTCTATTATGTAGCCATTCAGGACCATCAAGAGATGTAGAAATCAACACATGGTAGGTTTGACAAATATCCATTATCTCCTCTGTCAGATTTATGCTATTCGTACAGAGAACGTAATCTATCTTCCTTTTCTCAGTCTTGTTTGTTTCTTCTGCGCATTCTATGCCATATCTAATCAGCTTGGGCTCCAATGTAGGTTCTCCGCCTTGAAACTCCATTGTAAGAAATGGAGAGCGAGACTTAAACATCAATTCCACTGCTTTGCCCATTGTATGAAAGCTCATAGAACAATGTTTGCTTACCTCATCTTGACTTGATGCTTGACAATATACACAATTCTGATTGCAACGAAGGGTTAGGACGAATATATGGAGTGCGGTAAAGTTGTCCAAAAAACCTTTCTTCTCCCTAAGTCTAGCGGCATAGACATTCATCAACGGGGAGAAATAATTGTTTGTTACAAAGAAATTGGCATAAAGGCTTTTGAATAACTCTTCGTCAATAGCTTCCTTGTTCGCTAAACGGCATGCGGTACCAATCGGAACGACAATCATGTCCCCTAATTCATTTATCAAAACCTCTTTATTCTTGATCCTGATAAAGTTAAACGGAAGTATGTGATACTTATTAATCGAAATCATTTTCGTCTAAATTGTCAAATTCGCCAAATGCCTTTGCATATAAAATTGTTTTAATGTCCCTGGTCTCTGTATTGATGATTTCCCTTAACTTAAAATCATTCATTTTATTCCAAAAATCGTTGACATCAAAATCATCGTCTGTTTTATGAATTATTGTAAGAATCTCGTAATTGTTGACAAAGGTTCTTGCTATACTAAATTTTTCAGACAATAGATATACAACTTTGGATATACAAGAGTCCGAATATATATTTCTATCTACTTTTATCTCCATAGGTTATAGAATTTTGGAAAGAACCTCACGAGTGCATACTCCATCTACAGTCATACCATACTTTGCCTGTATATTCCTTATGCATTGCTCCATTCTAAGATCAAAACATGTCATACCTTTGATTTTAGTCACGTGTTGTTTGTCGTATAGACCTTTAGAGTCCAAAATCGCAGCTAACATATCTATGTCAGCCCATTCTCTTTCGCATAGCAGGAAAAGAGACCTTGGGAATTCCATTAGGGATATAAATATATTTAGTATTGTATTTTTTTGGTGATTTTTGCATTTGAAACTTATTTACAAAAATTACTTTGTCGGCTTGGCTCAAAGCTATCTTCTCGCTGCCTTTTAGTAGTAGCTTTGCGAATTTTCCCCATTTTTTGTGTTCATAATTAGCACTATGAAAAGTTAATATTACTTTTATACCAAATAATTTGGCTAAAGGCGAAAACATAGCTGGACCTATATTATGAAAATGTATAATTTGGGGGCTTTGGGTTATAGCTACGCATGTAGCGAAAAAAGAGTGTATTACAGTCTCAAAACCTTTTATTTTGGTGGATGGTAGATCGATGAAGTGTATATTTTTGTAAGATGGAGATGACGTAATATAAGGTTTTCTTCTAAAGACGGTTATTTCAATATTATTATGTTGTGAACACATTGAAGTATATAATGCTTCGCAGTGTTTTTCTACCCCTCCTTGGATTCCAGGGAATCCTCTGCTTCCTATGATGCAAATTTTCATTGGATTATAGATATTAAGTTTAGAATTGGATATATATTTAGGAAGTTTCAAAAGATGCTTTCTAAAGTTTATGTATAATTGAATTGATGATATATTGGAAATAGAATCGAATAAATATCGCTCAGGTATAATTTATAGAATTCAATTCTATAAATTAGTTTATTTATCTATATC